>Ga0315900_10000854_pt1 | contig 49791 bp, 48 predicted proteins | sample LakEriMetagenome_FD_203521 | JGI IMG/M metagenome (GOLD analysis project Ga0315900, IMG submission 203521) | Freshwater fungal communities from buoy surface, Lake Erie, Ohio, United States - Buoy 12 MA114 | ecosystem: Environmental > Aquatic > Freshwater > Lake > Lake biofilm | place: USA: Lake... | reverse complement strand
CAAAGAGCGAGCGGGGGATCGAGACGTTCTGCATCAAGATGACTTAGCGGCCTTATCGCGCTTGTGGAAGGCCCGGCGATTCCGGCTAGGCGCGGCGGCTTGCGGCGGTTACCACTCCGCGATCAATTCCCGGGGGAGCTTGCCGCCATGCTTATCATCAACAGCCTGATCGGGATCGTGCTGATCCTTGGCGTGGCCTGGCTCCTGTCGAGCGATCGCAAGGCAATCCGGCTGCGGGTGGTGGGTGCCGCTTTCGCGCTCCAGGCCGGGTTTGCGGCGCTGGTGCTGTACGTGCCGTGGGGCAATGCCGCGCTGCAGGGTGCGGCGCAGGGTGTTTCGGCACTGCTCGGTTATGCCCAGGCCGGGATCGACTTTCTGTTCGGTCCGCTCGCCAAGCCTGAGATCGGCGGCACCAGCTTTGCCATTGCGGCCCTGCCGGTGATCATCTTCTTCGCGGCCCTGATCTCGATTCTCTATTACCTGGGCATCATGCAGCTGGTGATCAAATGGATTGGCGGTGGGCTTGAAAGGATTACCGGCGTCTCGAAGATCGAGAGTCTGGGCGCGGCCTCCAACATTTTCGTTGGTCAGTCAGAAAGCCCGCTGGTGATCCGCCCATATCTGGCTGACCTGACGCCCAGCCAGCTGTTCTGCATGATGAGTGTGGGGATGGCGGGCGTCGCCGGGACGATCCTTGCAGCCTATGCCTCAATGGGTATCCGGATCGACTATCTGGTCGCCGCCGCCTTTATGTCGGCCCCGGGCGGGATTCTGATGGCCAAGATCATCATGCCCGATCCCAAGGGTGAGCCGCTGCCGGCGTTCGACAATGTTGAGGTCCACGGGCTGGAAGACGAACGTCCTGCCAATATCATCATGGCTGCTTCGCAAGGTGCGCAGACCGGGGTCAAACTTGCGGTCGCGGTCGGCGCTATGGTGCTGGCCTTTGTGGCGCTGGTGGCTCTGGCCAACGGCATTCTGGGTAGTTTGGGTGGGCTGGTCGGCATGCCTGACCTCTCGTTCCAGATGATCCTGGGCTACCTCTTCGCGCCAGTGTTCTGGCTGCTGGCCGGGCCCGACTGGGCCGAAGCGCTGCGCGCTGGCGGCTTTTTTGGTACCAAAGTGGTGCTCAATGAATTTGTCGCCTTCATCGATCTGGGCCAGGTCAAGGACCTGTCCGAACGGACCGTTGCGGTTGTTACCTTTGCGCTTTGCGGCTTTGCCAATTTCAGCTCGATCGCGATCCAGATGGCGGTAACCGGTGGGCTGGCGCCCAACCAGCGGCCGGTGATTGCCCGGCTGGGGATCAGGGCCCTGGTCGCAGGCAGCCTTGCTAACCTGATGAGCGCGGCCCTGGCCGGATTGTTCCTCAGCCTTTAGGTCCAGGATCTGGACTGATATCGTTTCGAAAATCGAGCAATAACAAGGGTTTTTCCGGATAGCGTGGCTGCGGCCAGCGCGGCAGGCAGCCGGCATGCCGCTTCTCGCCCTGTCCCTTGCCGCTGTTTTCACTATCTGCGGTGATGCGCCGCGCCAGACCTGCGTCGTCGATGGCGATACGATCTGGTTGGCGGGCGAGAAAGTGCGGATTGCCGATATCAACGCTCCCGAAACCGCGCAGGCGGCCTGCCCGGCCGAGCGGGTCAGGGGCGAAGCGGCCCGGGCGCGGCTGCTCGCCCTGCTGAACTCCGGGTCCTTTATCCTGGAAAATGGCCCCCGCAGTCACGATCGCTATGGCCGCCGCCTGGCGACATTGACCCGTGACGGACAAAGCCTTGGCAGCATACTGGTGGCCGAGGGATTGGCCGAGCCGTGGCGCGGCAAACGCAGCGATTGGTGTGCGCTGCTTGCGGCCGAAGCCCTGCGCCGTTAGCCCTGCGATCATGAAAATCGCGCAACCGTGGTGCAAGGGAGAAGGCAATGCTGATCATCGAGGGCTGGCTTCAGCTGGCAAGCGGAGAGTTTGACAAGGTGGCCGAAGCCGCCCGCACCATGGTGGCTGAAACCAACCGCGAAGCCGGCTGCCTCAGCTATTCTTTCGCGCGTGACATCGCCGATCCAGACCTGATCCGGATCGCCGAGCGTTGGGAAAGCCAGGAAGCCTTGGCGGCGCATGGCCAGTCGGCCCATATGGCAGCATTCAATCAGGCGATGGCCGGGGTTCAGCGCCAGGGTGCGGAGCTGTGGCTCTATTCGGGCGAGGCTGTGCGCCGGCTGATCTAGCGCTCTTGCCACCGGTATCCCGCTGCCGTACCGGCTGGGACGAGGGGAGTTCGTTCAGTGCCGCCCGGCCAGCATAATCACCATCCGGTCATGCCGTTTCTGGTGGCGGCCAGCGGCATTGCGCTGTTCAGCGTGATGGATGCGGTGATGAAAAGCGCCAGCCTGGCCGTCGGCGCTTACAATGCAATGCTGTTCCGTTCCGCTTTCGGGGTGCTGCTGATGCTGCCCTTGTGGAAGCTCACCGGTGGTCGCTGGCCAGCCCGCGATGCGCTGCGGCTTCATGCCCTGCGCGGTGCTATCAGTGCCGGCCTCGCCACCAGCTTTTTCTGGGGCCTGATCCGTCTGCCCCTGGCCGAGGCGATTGCGCTTTCGTTCATTGCGCCGCTCATCGCGCTCTATCTGGCAGCCGTGATGTTGGGCGAGAAGATCGGCCGCAATGCCGTGATGGCCTCGCTCCTGGGCTTTGTCGGCGTGCTGGTGATCGGAGCTGGCCGGTTGGGACGTGAGGAACTCAGCACAGATGCGGCCTGGGGCATCGGCGCAATACTGCTTTCCGCTGTGCTCTATGCCTTCAACTTGATCTTCCAGCGCAAGCAGGCGCAAGTGGCCAGTCCACAGGAAGTGGCTTTGTTCCAGATGGGCTTTGCCGGCCTGTTCCTGAGCCTTGCTGCGCCCTGGTGGGCGATCATGCCGGGGACCGGCACCCTGGTCGAAATCGGCGCCGGTGCGGCGATGGCGGCGGTGTCGCTGATGCTGTTGAGCTGGGCTTATGGCCGGGCAGAGGCCCAGGTTCTGTTGCCGATCGAATACACCGCTTTCATCTGGGCAGCACTGCTGGGTTGGGCCGTCTTTGCCGAGGCAGTGACGGTGGAAACGCTCGCTGGCGTGGTCCTGATCGTCATTGGCTGCTGGATTGCAGCGCGCAAGAGCGCGCCAACGCATACCGAGCAGACCACACTTTAGTCTGATCCGGGCCTGATTCCCGGCCCAGCCCCTTGACGGCAGGCCTAATCCCGCGCATCGGCGGCGCCGATATTCAGCCCGTCTGCACCCGCGAAAGGGGCGTGCGCGCAGACGGGCACCACCACAGGAGATTACACCGCGATGACCCAGGTCGGACAGGACACGCTCGGCACGCGCAGCACGCTCAGCGTCGGCGGCAAGGACTATGCCTATTACTCGCTGAAGAAGGCCGCAGCCAAGCTGGGCGATGTCAGCCGCCTGCCATTCAGCATGAAGGTCCTGCTGGAAAACCTGCTGCGCTTCGAGGATGGCGGCTTCACGGTCTCGACCGCTGATGTTCAGGCCGTGGTCGACTGGCAGAAGAACCCCAGCGAATCGACCAATGAAATCCAGTACCGCCCGGCCCGCGTGCTGCTGCAGGATTTTACCGGTGTGCCCTGCGTGGTCGACCTGGCCGCGATGCGCGATGCCATTGCCACGCTAGGCGGCGATACCAGCAAGATCAACCCGCTGGTCCCGGTCAATCTGGTGATTGACCACTCGGTGATGGTTGACGAGTTCGGCCACCCCAAGGCCTTCGAGGAAAACGTCGAGATCGAATACCAGCGCAACATGGAGCGCTATGACTTCCTCAAGTGGGGCTCCAAGTCGCTCAACAACTTCTATGCCGTGCCCCCGGGCACCGGAATCTGCCACCAGGTCAATCTGGAAAACATCGCGCAGGCGGTGTGGACCAGCCAGGATCAGGACGGCGCCACTGTCGCTTATCCCGACACCTGCGTCGGCACGGACAGCCACACCACCATGATCAACGGCCTCGGCGTGCTGGGCTGGGGCGTGGGCGGGATCGAGGCTGAGGCCGCGATGCTCGGCCAGCCGGTTTCGATGCTGATCCCGGAAGTGGTCGGCTTCAAGCTGACCGGCAAGCTGGCCGAAGGCGTGACCGCCACCGACCTGGTGCTGACCTGCACCAACATGCTGCGCAAGCACGGCGTGGTCGGCCGCTTTGTCGAATACTATGGCCCGGGCCTGGCTGAGCTGACGCTGGCTGACCGCGCGACGTTGGCCAACATGGCGCCGGAATATGGTGCGACTTGCGGCTTCTTCGGGATCGACAGCAAGACGCTCGACTACCTGCGCCTAACCGGCCGCGAAGAAAGCCAGATCGCCCTGGTCGAAGCCTATGCCAAGGAGCAGGGCTTCTGGATTGATCCCTCGATCGAGCCGGTGTTCTCATCGACGCTCGAACTTGATCTCGGTACCGTGGTGCCATCGCTGGCCGGCCCGAAGCGTCCGCAGGACCGGGTTTCGCTGCCCGATGTCGACGACGTCTTCGCCGCCGACATGGCCGAGACTTACAAGAAGACCAACGCCCGCGTTCCCGTAGCCGGCAAGGATCACGACATTGGCGATGGCGACGTGGTGATCGCGGCGATCACCAGCTGCACCAACACCTCCAATCCGGGTGTGCTGGTCGCCGCCGGCCTCGTCGCGAAGAAGGCGGACGAGCTGGGCCTGAAGCCAAAGCCCTGGGTCAAGACCTCGCTTGCTCCGGGCAGCCAGGTCGTCACCGATTACCTGATCAAGGCGGGCCTCCAGTCGCACCTCGACAATATCGGATTCAACCTGGTCGGCTATGGCTGCACCACCTGCATTGGCAACTCGGGCCCGCTGGCCGAACCGATCAGCAAGGCGATCAACGAGAACGGCCTGGTCGCCGCAGCCGTGATCTCGGGCAACCGCAATTTCGAAGGCCGGGTCTCACCTGATGTGCGCGCCAACTTCCTCGCCAGCCCGCCGCTGGTGGTGGCCTATGCGCTCAAGGGCACGGTGATCGACGATTTCGTTACCACCCCGATCGGCACCGGCAAGGATGGCCAGGACGTGTTCCTCAAGGACATCTGGCCGAGCAATGCTGAAGTCTATGCCACGATGAACGCCTGCGTGACCCGCGACATGTTCCAGGCCCGCTATGCTGACGTCTACAAGGGCGACAAGCACTGGCAGGCGATCAACGTGACGGGCAGCGAGACTTACCAGTGGCGCGCCGGCAGCACCTACATCGCCAACCCGCCCTACTTCGAAGGCATGACGATGACCCCGGCCCCGGTGCAGGACATCATCGAAGCCAAGCCGCTGCTGATTCTGGGCGATTCGATCACGACCGACCACATCAGCCCGGCCGGCAACATCAAGGCTGACAGTCCGGCTGGCCAGTGGCTGATGGAGCATCAGGTCGCCAAGGCTGACTTCAACTCGTACGGCGCCCGCCGCGGCCACCATGAAGTGATGATGCGCGGCACCTTTGCCAACATCCGCATCCGTAACGAAATGGTGCCGGGCATCGAAGGCGGGATGAGCCGCTACAACGGGGAAGTCATGCCGGTTTACGATGCCGCCATGCGTCACAAGGCGGATGGCACGCCGATGGTGGTGGTCGCCGGCAAGGAATATGGCACCGGTTCCAGCCGCGACTGGGCGGCCAAGGGGACCAACCTGCTGGGCGTCCGCGCGGTGATCGTCGAGAGCTTCGAGCGTATTCACCGCTCGAACCTGGTCGGCATGGGCGTGCTGCCGCTGCAGTTCAAGGATGGTGAAAACCGCCAGAGCCTTGGCCTGGATGGCGATTGCACTTTCACCATCGAGGGCGTCTCAAGCCTGACCCCGCGTCAGGACGTCACAGTCAATGTCACGCGCGGCGATGGCAGCCAGTTCAGCTTCACCGCGCTGTGTCGGATCGATACCGCCAATGAAGTCGAGTACTTCATGAACGGTGGCATCTTGCACTACGTGCTACGCAAGCTGGCCGCCTGATCCGGGGCTGATTGAGCTTTAGCGCACATACCAGCAGGGCGGTCCTTTCGGACCGCCCTGTGTTTTGTGTCAGCCAAGCCGTTGTGGCGATCAGGCCGCCTTTTTGAGGATCCGGCGGCGTCCTACCAGGGCCGCAGCGGCCGCTCCGAACAGGAGCAGCATTGGCGGAGCGGGCACTTCATGGCCGCCCGAGGTCGTGCTGGTCGTGGTCGAACCACCGGTTGAGGTTGAACTGCTGGTCGACGTCGATGTCGAACTCGAGGTCGAGCTCGACGTGGAGCTTGAGGTCGATGAACTGGTCGAAGTCGAAACGTTCCCGGAGCTCGAGGTGCTGGTCGACACATTGCCAGAAGAGGACGACGTTGAGGTAACGTTGCCCGATGAGGTCGAGGTCGACGAATAGTTGCCTGAGCTGGTCGAGACGTTGCCCGACGAGGTTGAAGTCGACGACGACGAAGTGACCCCGCCGGTTGAGGTCGAAACACCGCCGGTGCTGGTCGAGACACCCCCTGTCGAGGTCGAGACGCCCCCTGTCGAGGTCGTCGAGCTCGAGGTCACGCCGCCGGTGGTGGTCGTGCTGGTCAGCCCGCCCGTCGAGCTGGAGGTCGAGCCGCCCGAGGTCGAACTTGAGGAACCGCCAGTCGAAGTCGACGATCCGCCGCTCGAGGTTGAGGTAGAGGTCGAACCGCCCGATGTGGTCGTCGAGACAACCACGCTACCACCGCCGCTGCCACCGCTTCCACCGAAGAAGCCGCCGAAGAAGCCACCGCCGAAGCCGAGACCGCCCGAACCGCCGATCAGGACCGGTTCGCTGCCCCCGCCAGAGGGCGCCGGCATGGGGGGCAGCTGCGGCAGCATCGGCAGCGCATTCAACGCCAGCGGCTGTACGGCCGGCGCGGCGCAGGAAACCGTCTTGGTGACGAGGCGGCGGATTTTTTTCATGCGCGGGGCCGGCGCGGTCCGTGCGATCTTGCGCTTCACCACCTTGGCTTTTGCCTTGGCCGGCTTGGCATGCTTCACATACTGGACCTGTGCGGCCGGAGCCTCGGCCACATGGACCGCACCACCGCCGACGACGGCGCCGCCCGCCGCAACCGCGGACAATTTCACAAGGGCCATCCGAACCGACATAAGCTCTGCTCTCTTTGCCTCAGGGCGAAAAAGGAACGACAGCTATGCTATCGTCATGCCCCTGCTGGCACAGAAACGCAGACGAAAGATTAAGCTACAATCGCGTTAACCCTGATTCTGCCGTCCCGGACCGGGATTCGGTAAATGCGTAGGGGGCAGGTGCCCCACCTGTCCCATTCTGGAACCGTTTGTTGGCTAAAACCCTAACGCGCGCAGGGATTTGCGGCTCAAGTTCCGCCCGAATCGTCGGAATCGAACAAGCCGGTCTGGCTGCCGCTTGGCGGGGTCAGCCCAAGATGTTGCCAGCCGCGATCGTTCAGGCAGCGACCCCGCGCGGTCCGCGCGATCAGGCCCAGCTGAATCAGGAAAGGCTCGACCACGTCCTCGATCGTGTCGCGCGGCTCGGCGAGGCCCGCGGCCAGCGTTTCAACGCCGACCGGCCCGCCGCGATAGATATCGGCAATCATGTGGAGATAACGCCGGTCCATCGCATCGAGGCCGAGCGAGTCGACCTCCAGCCTGGTCAGCGCGGCATCCGCCTGATCGCGCGTAATGGCAGCATGGCCTTCGACATGGGCGAAATCGCGCACTCGCCGCAGCAGCCGACCCGCCACGCGCGGCGTGCCGCGCGCCCGCCGGGCAATCTCACGGGCGCCTTCTGGCTCAATGCCGATCCCCAGCAGCCCGGCACCGCGTGTCACCACCCGTTCCAGTTCTGGCACGGTATAGAAGCTGAGCCGCACGGGGATGCCAAAGCGGTCGCGCAGCGGCGTGGTTAGCAGGCCCTGCCGGGTGGTCGCCCCGACCAAGGTAAAGGGCGGCAGGTCGATCCGCACCGAGCGTGCTGAGGGCCCCTCGCCAATGATCAGGTCAAGCGCGCGGTCCTCCATCGCCGGATAGAGCACTTCCTCGACCTGCGGGTTGAGGCGGTGGATCTCGTCGATGAACAGGACGTCGCCTTCTTCCAGGTTGGTCAGCAGCGCGGCCAGATCCCCCGCCTTGGCGATCACCGGACCCGACGTGGCGCGAAAGCCCACGCCCAGTTCCTTGGCCACGATCTGCGCCAGCGTGGTCTTGCCCAGGCCCGGTGGGCCGAAGAACAGCACATGATCCATCGCCTCGCCGCGCGACTTGGCGCTTTCGATGAACACCCGCAGGTTATCTTTCGCCGCCGCCTGCCCGACGAATTCGGTGAGGCTCTTAGGCCGCAGCGCCGCATCGGCGTCTTCCGTCTGCCGGGTGGAGGAGAGGAGGGGGTTGTCGGTCATCCCGTTGCCCGTTTCAGCGCTACGCGGACCAGGTCATTCAACCCTGCACCCTCGCCAAGTTCCTCAATAGCGCGGGTGACAGCAGCCGTCGCCACGTTCGGCTTGAAGCCAAGGTTCTGAAGCGCGGAGACCGCATCGGCGCTGACCGAGCCGACAGGCTGGGCCGCGGCGGACATTCCCGGCGCGCCAGCTATGCCGCCGGCCTTGTCCTTCAATTCGTTGACGATGCGGCTGGCGAGCTTTGGCCCGACGCCCTGGGCACGGGCGACCATGGCGGCGTCCCCGCCGGCGCAGGCGCGCTGAAGTTCGTCCACCGTCAGCGCCGAAAGCACGGCCAGAGCCATCTTGCTGCCGACGCCCTGAATGCCGGTGAGCAGCCGGAACCACTCCCGCTCGCCCCCGCTGGCAAAGCCGATCAGGCGCATGTCGTTTTCGGAGACCTGCATTTCGGTATGGACCGTCACCCGGTCCCCCCGCGTGCCCAGCGCATCAAGCGTGCGAGCGCTGCAATGGACGAGGTAGCCGACGCCGTTCACGTCAATCACGGCCCAGTCGGGGCCAAAATCGTCAAGCAGGCCGGACAGGCGGGCGATCATGCTTTGTTCTATGCACCCGGCGAGTCAGGTGCGCAAGCCTGCCAATCGTCTGCTATCCGCAGCTTTCCCCCGGGCTCAGGTTATCCCGCCAGCCGCCGGTCGATGCTGAACCGTCCGGCCCCGTGCGTGGCAAAATGCAGGCCGATGAAGACCAGCACTATCGCCGGCCACCAGCCGCGGAACGGCTCGGCCCAGTGGACCATGGTCACGGCCACCACGAAGGTGGCGGCAATCGCCAGGCCGGCCCAGCGCGTCAGCAGCCCCAGAGCCAGCATTGCGCCGCTGACAAACTGCACCCAGACCCCCAGCGGCGCCAGCAGGTTGGGGGCCGGGAAACCGAACTGGGTCATGAAGGCGACAAATTCCTCCATCCGCGCGCTGCTGACAATGTTGTCCAGCGTCTCATGCATCAGGAAGCCGCCGGTCAGCAGGCGCAGGCCAAGTTGGCTGAAGTCACGCCCCGCATCGAGGCCGTTGAGGTGCAACATCTGACTCCCCCTTTGAGTCTGTTCTGATGGGCAACCTGTGCCGCTGCCGGGGGGAGGGTGTCCAGCTACCGGTACATCAACCGCGGGTCAGGTGGGCGTGGGTGATGGCGACGGCCAGCGCGTCAGCGGCATCGGCGCCAGCGGGCTTTGCGCCGGGCAGCAGCACGCCAATCATGGCTTGAACCTGTGTCTTGTCGGCTCCGCCGGTGCCGACCAGCGCTTTCTTGACCAGGCGCGAGGCATATTCGGCCACTGGCAGGCCGGCGCGCGCCAGTGCCAGTAGGCAAACCCCGCGGGCTTGCCCCAGCTTGAGCGTCGATTGCGGATTGGCATTGACGAAGACTTCCTCGACCGCGCTGCTATCGGGCCGATGGCGCAGGATCACGTCGGTCAGTTCGCGGTCGATCACGACCAGCCGTTCGGGCAGCGGCTGCTTCGGATCGGTCCTGATCTGGCCATTGGCAATGTGGCTCAGCCGGTTGCCGCTCTTGGCAATAATCCCCCAGCCGGTGCTGCTGAGGGAGGGGTCAAGGCCGATTATGATCAGCCCAACTGCTCCATCACCGCATCGGGGATCTCGTAATTGCCCCAGACGGTCTGGACGTCGTCATCGTCATCCAGCACGTCGATCAGTTTGAGCAGGGTGGCGGCATCGTCTGCGCTGACTTCGGTCTTGAGGCTGGGCTTCCAGGCCAGCTTCACGCCCGCCGCTTCGCCCAGTACCTTTTCCAGCTCGCGCGCGACGGGGTGGAGGTTTTCCACTGCAACCCAGATCGCGTGGCTGTCCTCATCGCTTTCAACGTCGTCCGCGCCAGCTTCGAGCGCGGCTTCGAACACCTTGTCGGCATCGCCGGCACTGCCCGGATACTCGATCAGGCCGAGCCGCTCGAACCCGTGGCTCACCGCGCCGCTGGCGCCCAGGTTGCCGCCATTCTTGGCAAAGGCGGTGCGGACGTTCGTGGCGGTGCGGTTGCGGTTGTCAGTCAGCGCCTCGACGATCAGCGCGACGCCGCCCGGGCCATAGCCTTCGTAGCGGATTTCCTCGTAGTTCTCGCCTTCGCCCTTGCTCGCCTTGTCGATTGCCCGCTGGATATTGTCCTTGGGCATCGACTGGGCCTTGGCCGCGTTGACGGCGGCGCGCAGGCGCGGGTTCATGTCCGGGTCGGGCATGCCCATCTTGGCTGCGACCGTAATTTCGCGCGAAAGCTTGGAAAACATCGCGGCGCGCTTTTTGTCCTGCGCGCCCTTGCGGTGCATAATATTCTTAAATTTGGAATGGCCTGCCATGAAACTGCCGTCAGCTAGGAGGTGGAATTGGCCCGCCCCCTAGCCCAGCGACAGCAATCAGACAACCACGGCCGTGCCCGAGGCGCTGACCATCAGCATCGAGCCGTTGGCGCCCAGCACCTCATAATCGAGGTCGACGCCGACCACGGCATTGGCCCCGGCCTGGCGAGCCTGGATTTCCAGTTCTTCCAGCGCCTGGTGGCGGGCGCGGGACAGCACGTCCTCATATGAGCCGGACCGGCCGCCGACGATATCGCGCACACTGGCAAACAGATCGCGAAACAGGTTGGCGCCAACAATCACTTCGCCGGTAACAATGCCCTTGTACTCGCGAACCGGATGGCCCTCGACCGTGGCCGTGGTGGTGATGATCATTAGGGGAACTCCTTCTCCCGGTGGAATACCAGATAGATAGGCGCTCCCGCTGGACGATCAACCGATCATCGGGCTTCATCTTTCGCAGGCGGACGATCTGGCGCATGATCTTCACGTCGTAGCCCACTGCCTTGGCTTCGGCATAGACGTCGCGAATATCGTCGGCGATCCCCTTCTTCTCTTCTTCCAGGCGTTCGACGCGCTCGATCAGCAGGCGCAGGCGGTCATCGGTGGCAGCGGCCATCTTGGGGCAAACTCCGTTTTTCGGTGAATCGGCTGACTGGCTCTGTAGGGGGGCAACAGGCGCCTCTACAAGCGCTGGTCCAGGCCATTGTGCTGCCAACTGTGGAAACGCAGTGACAAGCCCACCCGGATCGGTCCAACCCGCTCACATTCGTATTTTCATGACGGCTCGTCGGGACAGTCCTTGGTCTTTGACCCCGGCTTTGCCATAGGCAGGCTCGACAGAGGAAGGAAACCATGGCGAAATTCGATCCGCGCGGGCGCAAGATCAAGATCCTGGCAACGCTCGGCCCGGCCAGCCGCAGCCCGGACATGATTGAGAAACTCCTGCGTGCCGGGGCTGACGCCTTTCGCGTCAACATGAGCCACGGCGATCATGAGACTCATGCCCAGACCATCGCCGCCATCCGGGCCGTAGAGAAGGAAGTGGGCCGACCGGTCGCGATCCTGTGCGACCTGCAGGGTCCCAAGCTGCGCGTGGGGCAGTTCAAGGGCGGCAAGGCTGTGATCCGGCACTCCGGCCACTTCACGCTCGATCGCAACCCCGAGCTGGGTGACGAGAACCGGGTCTGCCTGCCGCATCCGGAGCTGTTCGGTGTTCTGAAGAAGGGCCAGCGGCTGCTGATCGACGATGGCAAATTACGCCTGAAGGTGATCGAAGCCAGCCAGGACGCGATCCTCTGCTCGGCCGAGGTCGGTGGGGTGATCATGGACCGCAAGGGCGTGAACGTACCCGATGCTGTGGTGCCCGTCCCTGCGTTGACCGAGAAGGACCGCCGCGACCTGTCCTTCGCCCTCGACCAGGGGGTGGACTGGATCGCCCTGTCGTTCGTCCAGCGGCCCGACGATGTGGCCGAGGCGCGCAAACTGATGGGCACATCGCAAACCGCGCTGATGGCAAAGATCGAGAAGCCAGCGGCGATTGACCGGCTTGACGAGATCATCGAGCTGGCCGACGGGATCATGGTTGCCCGCGGTGATCTGGGGGTCGAGCTCAACCCGGAAGAGGTGCCGCCGATCCAGAAGCGGATCGTCGCCGCCACCCGCCGTTCGGGCAAGCCGGTGGTCGTGGCCACGCAGATGCTCGAATCGATGATCGAAAGTCCGGCCCCGACCCGCGCCGAAGTGTCGGACGTGGCCAATGCGGTATATGACGGGGCGGACGCCGTGATGCTTTCGGCCGAAACTGCCAGTGGCGCCTGGCCGGAAGAGGCCGTCACCATCATGCACCGCATTGCCGGCCAGGTGGAGCGCGATCCCGGTTATCGCCAGCAAGTCAGCTTTGCTGACGTCCTGCCGGACCGGACCACGGCCGATGCGCTGGCCCATGCCTGTGCCTCGATCGCCGAATCGCTGCCGATTTCGGGCGTGATCGTGTTCACTGGTTCGGGCAGCACGGCCCGCCGCGTTGCGCGCGAGCGACCGGCGGCGCCGATGCTGGTGCTGACCCCGTCGAGCAAGATCGCCCGGAAACTTGCCTTGTTGTGGGGCGCCCACGCCGTCACCACCAAGGACATCGGCAGCTTCGAGGAGATGATCGCGAAGGGCAAGCGCATGGCACTGCGCCAAGGGTTCGGCGGCGCGGGATCGAAGTTCATCGCGTTAGCCGGGGTCCCCTTCGGCACCCCGGGCTCAACCAACCTGCTGCACGTCGTCACCCTGCAGGGCGACGAACTGGATCGGCACAAGAGCTAGTCGAACAAAGCCTTGAGATCCTTCTTGAGGATCTTGCCATTGGCATTGCGCGGCAGCGTGTCGGGGTGGAACAGTATCCGCACCGGCACCTTGAAGGCGGCCAGCCGCGCCCGAACCCAGTCCTGCAACTCGGCCTCGCTCGCGCTTTGGCCCGGGGTCAGGTGAACCACCGCCGCTGGCTCCTCGCCCAGCGTGCGATGCGGAATGCCGACAACCGCGGCATCCATCACCGCTGGATGGTCGTAGAGCACGTTTTCGACCTCGGATGAGTAGATGTTCTCTCCGCCCCGGATCACAATATCCTTGGCCCGGTCGGCAATGAAGCAGAACCCTTCCTCATCCAACCAGGCCAGGTCACCAGTGCGGACCCAGCCGTCGATGAAGGTCGCGGCGGTGGCTTCCGGGTTGTTCCAGTAGCCCTTCACGATCATTGGGCCGGAGGCATAGAGCTCGCCGATCTGGCCGGGCGGAAGTTCCCTCCCGTCCTCGTCCAGCACCTTGAGCTGGGCCACGGCCACTGGCGGGCCGCAGCTGGTCGGGCGGTTGAGATAATCCTCCGCCGACAGCCCGGTAACCGTGGCGGTTGTCTCGGTCATGCCCCAGCCGTTACCGGGGAGCGCGCCGAACACTTCGCGGATCTTGCGGACCAGATCGGGGGCAGACGGAGCGCCGCCATAGCTGATCGCCTCGATCGAGGAGAGGTCATACTGCTCGCGCGCCGGATGCTCGATCAGCTGCCAGGCGATAGTCGGTACCCCGCCGGTCGCATTGACCTTCTCGCGCTCGATGATCTGGAAGGCCTGTTCGGGATCCCACTTGTACATGAAGATCATAGTGTGGCCGGCGGCAATTGCCCCCATCATGGTGGCGCTGCAAGCCGTCGCGTGGAACAGCGGGATCACTGTCAGCAGCACCTTGCGTGCCGGTTCGGGCGGCATCTCGCCCCGCCGCAGCGCCTGCCGCGCTGCGCCATAGCCGCTCGACAGGATATTGGTGACGAAGTTGCGGTGCGTCCCCAGCGCGCCCTTGGGATTGCCGGTGGTGCCCGAGGTGTAGAGGATCGTCGCGTCGTCGTCCGGCGCGATCTCGACCTCGGGCAGGTCCTGGTCGGGCAGGCTTGCCCAGCTCGACGACGGGCCGATCACGCTTTCGAGCGAGGTCACTCCGACGGGCAGGTCATTCCGTCGCGAGACGATGATGCAGGCAAGGTCAGGCAGTTCGGCGCGATGCGGCGCGATCCGGTCCAGCCGCTCGCCATCGCAGACCAGCACCTTGGCTCCCGAATGGGCCAGCCCATAGGCCAGCTCCGACCCGGTCCACCAGGCGTTGAGCGGAACGCAGATTGCGCCGATCGTGACGGCGGCAAAGAACGCCACGGGCCATTCCGGCAGGTTGCGCATGGCGAGCGCTACCCGATCACCCTTCTGCACACCCAGCGACTGGAGGTATCGGCCAAAGGCGGCGACGGCGCGAAACCAGGCTTCATAGGAAACCCGTTCATCCTCATAGATCAGGAAGGTGGCTTCACCATGGCTGCGGCCGATCCTGACCAGTGCTGCCAGGCTGGGCGGCGCGTTCTTCCAAACCCTGGTTGGCACGCCGCGGATATCGATGGTCTCATACTCAAACCGCGCTCCCGGTGCGCAGAGGATCGCTTCGCATTCGGCCAGGCTGCGGGCAGGCCAGCCGGCCGGAATCCATTCCCTGAAACTGTCGTTCGAAACGTCGTTCATGACCCTCCCCGGCGGTCGCTCTGCCGCTTAGGAGCGCAGGCTAGGTCAGCCGCGCGCGCCGAACAAGGCGGAACCAACGCGCACGTGGGTCGCGCCCAGCATGATCGCGGTTGCAAAGTCGTCGCTCATGCCCATCGAGCGGCCGGGCAGACCATGATCGGCTGCCAGCTTGTCGAGCAGGGCGAAGAACGGAGCTGGTTCGATCCCCAGCGGCGGCACGCACATCAGCCCGATCACCGGTAGTTCGCCAGCACGGGCTTCGGCCAGCAGGCCGGGCAGGTCGACAATGGCGCAGCCGCCCTTCTGTTCTTCGGCGCCGATATTGACCTGGATGAAGCAAGGCACCCGTCGGTCCGCTTTGTCCATTGCCTTGGTCAGCGCAGTAACCAGCGATGGCCGGTCGAGCGAGTGGATGCAATCGAACAGCGCCACGGCTTCCTCGGCCTTGTTCGATTGCAGCTGGCCGACCAAGTGGAGTTGGATGTCAGGATTGGCTTCGCGCAGTGCGGGCCACTTTTCGGCGGCTTCTTGCACTCGGTTCTCCCCGAACAGCCGCTGGCCGGCGGCGATCAGCGGTGCGATGCGTTCGGCGGGATGGGTCTTGCTGACGGCGATCAGCGCAATTTCTTCCCCCTGGCGTCCGGCTACCTTGGTGGCCTGGACGATGCGGGACTGGACTTCTGATAGCAGAGCGGCTGGATCGGTCATGGCGCGGTGCTATAGCGGTGCGGTGCCGCAATTGAAGCCCTTGCCCAACATCTGGTTGCTGAGCGACGCGCGCAATGAGGCGGAGCTGGAGCGCACGCTCCGCCGCTTGCCGCCAGGCAGTGGCTTCATTTTCCGTCATTACCATTTGCCTGAGGACGCCCGCCGTGCCCGGTTTGACAGCCTGAAGCGGATCGCGCGGAGCCGGGGCATTGCAGTCGTGCTGGCTGGGCCGCCGGCCATGGCGCGGCGCTGGGGCGCGGACGGCAGTTATGGCGGCCATCCTCGTGCCTCGCTTGCTACGGCCCATAGCCTGCGCGAACTGCGCCGGGCCGATCGCGCAGCGGCCGTGCTGCTCTCGCCGGTGTTTCCAACCCGCTCGCACCCGGGTGCCAAGGTGCTCGGTCCAGTGCGCTTCCGGCTGCTGGCGGCCCGTTCGCCGGTGCAGGTGATCGCCTTAGGCGGGATGAGCGCCTGTGCCGCCAGGCGCCTTAAATGGCCCCGCTGGGCCGGTATCGACGCCTTTTGCGGCAAAACGAATCCAAGGATTCCCAAGGATTCTTGACGGGGAGTCACCCAAGGGCGCATGATGCAAGCCATTACGAAGGGGAGTATCATGGCAACTCGGGCAGTCAGCGCAGGGAGCCGCGGCGTTCAGGTCGACTGGCGCGCGACGATGCGGCGTGCCCTGCGCCGCGCCGCGGAGATCGGCGGAGCCGGCCTGCTGCTGGCCGGGATGGTGTTCCTCGCACTTGCGCTGGTTTCCTATCATCAAACCGATCCGTCGATGTCGACCGCAGCTGGCGGAACCGTGCGTAACTGGATGGGCGCACCCGGTGCCTGGACGGCCGATCTCGTGCTGTTCCTGTTCGGGCCGGTTTCGGTCCTGCTCTTGCCTCTGCTTTATGTTGGTGCGCGCAAGCTGTGGCGGCTGGTTGAGGAAGAGGATGCCGATCTTGCCCCCAGTGATCATGCCTGGTGGCGGCCGATTGGCGTGCTGCTGTTTGCCATGGCCCTGCTGGCAACGGTCCTTTCGCTCGTTTTCACCAACACCAGCGGATCGCTGCCGGCCGGGATGGGTGGGATCAGCGGCCTGCTCGGCGCGCGGGCGGTCACCGCGCTGGCTGGCCTGCTGCCGGAAGCCGGTCAGTTCTGGGCGATCCTTGGCGGCGGGATCGCCTGCCTTGCCGGGGGTTCGATCCTCGCAGCGCGAGTCTTCGCGATCGATTGGGGCAGCCTGTTTACCCTCCCCGAATTCCTGCGCCGCCACCGGGCCGAACGCCAGGTGGCGATTGAGACCGGCGCTGCGGCTGCCGCCAAGCTGGCCATGCCGCCGCGCTCCGCTCCGCAAGCACTGGGGGAAGCGCGCAAGCCACCGGTCATTACCGACCCGACCCGCCCGGCCAAACCGGCACAGCTTGCCACGTCTGGCAAGCAGGGTGACCTGTTCGACAGTTTTGAACTGCCCGCGCTTGACCTGCTCAACGATCCGGCCCCGCCCGCCAAACAGAAGATCGACAAGCTGGCGCTGGAGCGCAACGCCCGCCTGCTTGAAACCGTGCTCGACGATTTTAATGTGAAAGGCGAGATCACCGCCGTGCGCACCGGCCCGGTCGTTACCATGTACGAGCTTGAGCCGGCCCCGGGTATCAAGGCCAGCCGCGTGATCGGCCTGGCTGACGATATCGCCCGCAACATGAGCGCGATCTCCGCCCGCGTCTCCTCGATCCCCGGCCGGACGGTGATGGGCATCGAACTGCCCAATGCCGACCGGCAGATGGTCAGCTTCAAGGAAATGGTCGCGAGCGAGGCCTTTGCCGGCTCGAAGGGCATGTTGCCGATCATCCTGGGCAAGGACATCGCCGGCGAGCCCGTCGTGGCCGACCTTGCCACCATGCCACACCTGCTGGTGGCGGGCACGACCGGTTCGGGCAAGTCGGTCGGGCTCAACACGATCCTGCTGTCGCTGCTGTACCGCCTGACCCCGGCGCAGTGCCGCCTGATCCTGGTCGACCCCAAGGTGCTGGAACTCAAGTCCTACGACGATATCCCGCACCTGCTCTCGCCCGTGGTGACCGAGCCGGCCAAGGCTGTGCGTGCGCTCAAGTGGGCGGTCGAGGAAATGGAACGCCGCTACCGGATGATGAGCGAGATCTCGGTCCGCAACCTCGCCGGCTTCAACGACAAGGTGAAGACCGCGATCGCCAAGGGCAAGCCACTTGGCCGCCGCATTCAGATCGGCTTCGATCCCGAGACGGGCGAGGAGCTCTATGAAGAGCACCAGCTCGATTACCCGGTGCTGCCGCAGATCGTGGTGATCGTCGACGAGCTGGCCGATCTGATGGTGACCGTCGGTAAAGAAGTCGAGGTACTGATCCAGCGCCTCAGCCAGAAGAGCCGTGCCGCGGGCATCCACCTGATCATGGCGACGCAGCGCCCGTCGGTCGATGTCATCACCGGGGTGATCAAGGCCAACCTGCCGACGCGCATTTCCTTTGCCGTGACCAGCCGGATCGACAGCCGCACGATCCTGGGCGAGCAGGGTGCCGAACAGCTGCTGGGCAAGGGCGACATGCTCTACAAGCCCAACACCGATCCGATCCGCCGCGTCCACGGGCCGTTCGTGTCGGACGAGGAAGTGGAGCGGATCGCCGATTTCTGGCGCAGTCAGGGCAAGCCCGAATATGTCGATTCCGTCACCGAAGAGCCGGAAGACGGCGGCTTCGGCTTCGACGATCTTGATGCCACGGCCTCTGACAGCCCCGAAGAGCGCAAGTACCGTCAAGCCTGCCAGATCGTCTTTGAAAGCCAGAAGGCCTCGGCCTCGTGGCTCCAGCGCCAGCTGGGCGTCGGCTATAACACCGCGGCCAAATGGGTCGAACGGATGGAGGCCGATGGCTTCGTTGGCCCGGCCAACCATGTGGGCCGGCGTGACATCTACCGCGACCGGGATGGCAACCCGCTGTAAGGCGGGCTGGACCGTCAGTCCTTACCCATCTCGTATTGCCCGGCTACGGCCTGGAAGTGGTCCCGCGCATGGGCCTTGGCGGCAGCAGCAGTCTTGAAGGCTTCGTCCTGGAGCACGGCAGTGACGATCGGATAGCCTTGCGAATTGTAGCGTGTGTCACGCACGGTCAGGCGGAAGTCGCCTTCGGCGTCGCGTTTGATCAGGAACGGGCGGACAGGATGATAGGACATTGTGGGCACTCCGCTTGGGCGAGGCCCGCTTCCGGCCCGCCAGGATAGGGGGCGTTCAGGTTGTTATCGCGGCTCGTTCGGCTTCGCGCTTGTCACGTTCGGCAGCCACGCGGATAGCCTTGTCGGCCATGGCCTGCCAGCTGGCTTGGGCCCTGATCAGCACTTCGCGCCGGTTGGGCAGCAAGGCATCGCTGGCCTCGCGTGCACATTTGGCTGCCTGATCGAGATAGAACTGCGTCGATACGCTCATGGCTCGATCCTCAAGATTGAGAGTCCCCGCGAAGGGATTGACCCGCCGGTGGCAACCAGAGCTCCCACCGGCAGGTCTGGTCGGGTCAAGCCGACTCGAGATCGACGGCCGAAGTCTTGCCGCGCTGATCGGTCTGCAGCTCGTACTTGACGCGCTGCTCCTTGTTCAGCGTGCTCATCCCGGCGCGTTCGACGGCCGAAATGTGCACGAAGTTGTCGGGCGAACCATCATCGGGCTGAATGAAGCCATAGCCCTTGTCGGAATTGAAGAATTTTACGGTGCCTACTGGCATGATGCGTTCCTTTCATGAACCGCATGGACCTGCGGACAACGTGTCCGCAGAGCAAAGTGGCGAGAAAGGGGAGTTGGGGCGGTAGGCCGAAAGTCCCGTCGCAGGCGACGTTAGCCCGCTCGCTATGGACCTTATGGGCCGCAATAGCAAACAATCCCGCCCTGCCAGCCCGCCGCCCGAGCCATCCTGTCCGGCACGGCAGGTCATATGGACCACATGGACCACTGTTCAGGATGATAAAAACTGCCCGCCGGCGGGCGCGCGATTGGCCACCCGATCGCGGCGCTGAATCGCAAGGCACGACATAGGACATCGCCGTGGTTATCAAGCCAGCATCCTCATAGTTGAGCCCGGGGATGGGCCAGTCCGCGAGGATAGCAGGCGGCGAAAGTTTAGGAAAACAGCCGGGCCGCGGCCCGACGCCCGGAGCGGTTAGCTTGCCAGCACTCGCGGGCTCCGCATGGCGAGGAAGATGAACAGCACCGCCAGAAGGGCAATGGCATCGGCCCCGAGCAGCGGCAGCGTCCAGCTGCGAGCTGACCCATTGGCCAGCAGCCATTCGCTGGCCAGACCGATCACAAGCGCCCCACCACCGATCGCGAAGATATTCAGCACCAGCATGTTGAGCCCGGTTGAGGTGGCCTTGAGCCGAGGGGGCAGCAGTTCCTCGATGATCGCGAAGATCGGGCCATAGATCACGGTCATGAACAGGATCGACCCGGCCATGCCCAGCAGGAACAGCGGCGTTCCGCCCGGGGTCAGCCGGTAAAGCACCAGCAGCGGAGCCAGGATCAGCAACAGGACGAACATGGTGATCGCATGGTCCAGCCCGTGGCGACGCTTGGCCCAATCGCCCAGCAGCCCCGCCCCGAAAGTTCCCGCGAGGCCGAAGACCAGGAACATCAACCCGTAAAGCTGCGCGGCGGGACCGGCGGCATAGCCCTTCTCGGCGGTCAGCCAGAGCTGGACGAAGGGGCTGGTCGCGGTGTGTAAATGGGCAAAGATGATTGCCAGCGAAGCCCACAGGGCGCGCGGCCTGGCCCGGAATACCTCTGCCAGCGCGGAGAGATTGCCGGCCAGCGTCGGCCGGTGCGACAGGTCTGGCGGATCATCCTTCAGTCGCACCAGCCCGGCCAGCGCCACCAGCCCCAGCGCACCCATGATGATGAAGGTCCAGCGCCAGCCGATCAGCGGGCCGAGCTGGCCGGCGATCAGGAAGCCGCCGCCGATCCCCAGCGGGATACCGGCAAAGAACAGGCCCAGCGCCGCCGCCTTGTGGCGTTCGCTGACCCGGGCAAGGATGATGTTGCTGGCGGTCGGCACCAGCGTGGCCTCGCCCGCCGCGACGAAGGGACGCGCGGCCAGCATGGTCCAGAACCCCTGGGCTAGCCCGGCCAGCGCGGTAAACAGGCTCCAGATGCCCAGCCCCGCCGAAAGCACCCTTACCCGGCCCAGTCGGTCAGCCAGCACCCCGGCATAGAGCGCGGCAAAGGCATAGACACCGCTGAAGGCAAGGCCTGCGATCAAGGCGAACTGGCTGCGGCTGAGGTCCAGATCGTGCATGATGTCGGCGGCAAAGGCGGCCACCAGCTGGCGATCGATCTGGTTGATGATGTGCAGGGTCAGCAGGAACAGCAGCAAGCCCACCGGCACCGCCCGGTCCTGTCCGCTGACCGCTTGGCCGGCTTGATCCGCCATATCAGAACATGCCCCCGTTGGGACTGATCACCTGTCCGGCCAGGTAATGCCCGTCGCCTGACAGATAGACCACAAGGTCGGCGTATTCGTCCAACGTTCCCAGCCGCCCGGCCGGGATCAGCTGGAACAGGCGGTCGCGCGCTTCTGGATCGAGCCGAGCCAGATAATCGTCGAACATCGGGGTGGCGACCCCACCCGGAGCGATGGCGTTGACCAGGATGTTGGCCCCTGCGACTTCGGCCGCGACCGAACGGGTAAAGGCGATCACCGCCCCCTTGGTGGCCGAATAATGCGGGCTGTGCGCACTAAGGCCAGACAGGCCCGCAATCGAGGCGATGTTGACGATCCGGCCAAACCCGCGCGGCTCCATCTGGCGCAGCGCGGCGCGAGTGCAGAAGAACACCCCGTGGACGTTGGTGCCCCAGTATTTCAGCCATTCGGCATCGCTCATGGCGCTGGTGAAGCCCAGCGTGGTGCGCGGCTCGGGCGTGGTCAGATAGGCATAGTGACGGTTGCGGCGGGCTTCGTCCTGCGGCCCGCCCGGCACCAGCGCGGCATTGTTGACCAGCACCTCGACCGGGCCAAGCGTCGCTTCGATGCAGGCGAAGAAGGCATCGACCTCGGCGCTGTCGCTCACGTCGCAGGGGACGGCATAGACCTCGCAGCCAGTGGCACGAAGTTCCGTGGCGGTCTGCTCAAGCTCATCTTCATGCACATCGCACAAGGCCAGGCGACCGCCGCCCGCGCCCAGCGCGGCGGCGATCGCCCGCCCAAGTCCACGTGACGACCCGGTTACGACACAGACTTTTCCCCCAACCGAATTCATGCATATTCCCAGCGCGGCACGCCCCGCTGACCGGGCTGGCGGTTGGGCGGATAACCCAGGCGGCGCAGCGTCTCGTCGGTCGACTGGTAGAACGTGCCGATCTGGTAGATTGCCTTGGCTTCCGGTCCTGTAGCGACATCGCGGTGCAGTTCATTGGCGATCCGCACCATCTGTTCGACCTGCTGGACCGAAGTCATCCGTTCGCCCTTGCGGCTCCACAGGTTGTCCTCAATCCCGACACGGACATGAAGTCCCAGGGCAATGGCGATGGCGTTGAACGGCGCGACATTGCGCATCACTGATTCGATCGTCAGCACTGCGCCATCGGGGACGCGGCGGGCGAACTCGATCAGGTCAGCCGGGTGCGTCCCCGCCGCGCCGCTGCCGATCGCGACATAGTTCAGCACCAGCGGCCCGTTATAGTGGCCCTTGCGGATCAGCCGCTCGACCGTTTCCAGCTGGCTCATGTCTCCCACCATGAAGTGCGGCTGGATGCCATTGGCAACGAGGCGCTTCAGGTGTTCTTCCATGAACACCGGGCCAGCTTCGAAGTACATGTTGCGATAGGCTTCGAACATGGCCGGGTTGGTCAGGCAGGTCCCGGCGATGTCATCATCGCTCATCAGCGCAGAGATATCCATCTGGTTGGTGTTGACTGCGATGGTCACCTGGTCGGGCTTGGGCTTGAGTTCGGCCAGCATGTGGCGGGTATCGTCCGACAGCCACTTGGCCTCGGACCCCTCGCCTTCGGGGGCAAAGCTGATCGAGCCGCCGACCTGGATCAGCATGTCCGGGCAGGCCGAGCGGATGCGGTCGATCATCTCGTTGAACATCGACAGCCGCTTCGAACCGCTGCCATCGGCCTCGCGGCAATGGAGGTGCAGCACCGTGGCCCCTGCGTTGTAGCAATCGACCGCCTTCTGGACCTGGTCGGCCATGGTGACGGGGATATCTTCGGGGAAGTCGCCCGGCAGCCATTGCGGGCCATAGGGGGCAACCTGGATCACCAGCTTTTCCTGGTTTTCGGGCAGCAGGCTGTCATCGAGGAAGTGCATGGATTCAGTCCTCCGTGGATGGGGTGGTGGCGGGAACGGGCATCCCGCGGGCCTTCATTTCATCGACCAGGTGCGGGGTGCCGAGCGCGACCGAGTGGATCCCCAGCACCGCGACGAGTTGCAGCACGGCCATGATCTCTTCGGGTGTCGCGCCCAGATCGAGCGCCTTGGCAATGTGGCGCTTCACGCCGGGCGAATACAGATGGGTACAACTGGCATCGACGGCGATGGCCAGGAATTCATAGGTCTTGGGATCGATGATCCCCTTGCGGACCGGGTGGGTCCCCATGTCGAGGAACTTTTCCATCCATTCCGCATCGAAGGTGGCAGCCTGGTCCCAGGCCTGGTTCCAGTTTCCGCTGGCGCGCGCGGCATCGCTGATAGGGGTTTCGGCTGGCATCGACTCTCTCTCCAATGCGACAAGGATAGCGCGCCGAACTGGACAGGATATCGAATTTCCGCCATTCAATTGCTGAAATGCGTCAGCATCCCACGGTCCGCGCCGCCGCCCTGACTGGCTTCAGCGCCCTTGCCCGCGCCTATGGGCTTGATCCGGTTGCCCTGCTGCGCGCGGCCGGCTTGCCCGCCGATGCCGAGGCGGACCCCGACCGCCGGCTGTCCGCCGATGCAATCAACCGCCTGTTCGAGGAAACCGCCGCCCGTGCCGGGGCCGAGGATTTCGGCTTGCGGCTGACCGAGCTACGCGGCTTTTCCAACCTTGGCCCGGTTACCCTGCTGGCTCGCGACGAACCCGATATCCGCAGCGCGCTGGCGATCTTCATCGCCTATCTGCCGCTGCATAACGAGGCGCTGACCATCGACCTCAGCGAATACGATGGCCTGGCGATCCTGTCCTGCGTGGTGGCGAGCGAAGCATCGCGGGTGCAGGCCACCGACGTGACCGTGGCCATGCTGCATCGTATCCTGCGCCAATTGCTGGGGATCAGCTGGCTTGCTCAGGGCATTTATTTGGAACGGCAGCGCCCGGTGCGGATCGCCCAGTTCGAGCGCACCTTCAGCGGGCGGGTACACTTTGCGCAGGACTTCAGCGGGATTGCCTTTGCTGCTGCCGATCTGGACCGGCCCAACCTGCTGGCCGAGGCAGCGCTGCGGCCCTACGCCGCGCAGCTGCGGGCTACCCTGCCAGGCCTCGCTGACCTGCCGCTGGCCGAGCGAACCCGGCGCTTGCTGCGCGCGATGCTGGCCGGGCGGCGCTGCACCGCACCGCTTGCGGCTGAACGGCTGGGCCTGTCGCGCCGGACGATGGAGCGGCGGCTGGCGGCCGAAGGCACCACCTTCCACGTCCTGCTGGACGAGGTGCGCGGCGAAGTGGCGCGCGGGCAGCTGGCCGGCACCCGGCGCGGCAATGCCGAGATTGCCGATCTGCTGGGCTTTGCCAGTTCCGCCGCCTTCACCGCCTGGTTCACCGCCCGGCACGGCCAGCCGCCGCAGGCTTGGCGGCGCGGGCAGCAGGCGTGAGCGCTTGCCTTCCGCCCCCTTCCCGGCGAAAGGCGGCAGCATGATCCGCCTGTCCGATCTGGCCCTGCCGCTTGACCATGAACCCGCCGCGCTCGAAGCGGCGGTGCTGGCCAAGCTTGGCATTCCCCACGAGGACCTGGTGCGCTTCGCGGTGTTCCGACGCGGCAACGATGCCCGCAAGAAGACTGCGATCAAGCTGATCTACACGATCGACGCCGTGGTCCGCGATGAGGCCGCCGTGCTGGAGCGGCACCACGGCGATCCGCATGTGAAGCCCACGCCGGACCTCAGCTACAAGTTCCCGGTCATGGCGCCGGAGGGCTGGAGCGGACAGCGCCCCGTCGTCATCGGGGCCGGCCCTTGCGGGCTGATGGCGGCGCTGATCCTGGCGCAGATGGGCCTCAAACCCATCATCATCGAACGCGGCAAGGCCGTGCGCGACCGGACCAAGGATACCTGGGGCCTGTGGCGCCGAGCCGTGCTGGAAACCGAATCCAACGCCCAGTTCGGGGAGGGCGGGGCCGGGACCTTTTCCGACGGCAAGCTCTATTCCCGGATCAAGGACCCGCGCCACCTGGGGCGCAAGGTGTTGACCGAATTCGTCAAGGCCGGGGCGCCCGAAGACATCCTGACCGAGGCCCATCCGCACGTCGGCACCTTCCGGTTGGTCACGATGGTGATGTCGATCCGCGAGACCATTGAGCAGCTGGGCGGCGAGTACCGCTTCGGCACGCGGGTTGAGGATTTCGCGGTCGAGGACGGCCAGCTCAAGGGCCTGACCCTCTCGACCGGCGAGTTCCTGCCAGCTGAGCATGTGATCCTCGCGGTCGGCCATTCGGCGCGCGACACTTTCTTCAAGCTGCATGAGCGCGGTATCTATGTGGAGGCCAAACCCTTTGCCATCGGCGTGCGGATCGAACACCCGCAAAGCTGGATCGACAAGGCGCGGTTCGGCCCCAATGCCGGCAACCCGATCCTCGGCGCGGCGGCCTATTCAATTTCGCATCAGGCCAGCAATGGCCGCGCGGTCTATTCGTTCTGCATGTGCCCTGGCGGGCGCGTGGTGGCGGCTACATCCGAGGAAGGCCGCGTCGTCACCAACGGGATGAGCCAGTATTCGCGCGCCGAATTCAACGCCAATTCGGGGCTGGTGGTGGACATCAATCCGGAACGCGACTTCCCCGGTGATCCGCTCGCGGGCGTGCGGCTGCAACGACAGTTGGAGGAGGCGGCCTTCGTTGCGGGCGGCTCCAATTACCACGCGCCGGGCCAGCGGGTGGAAGACCTGCTCGCCGCTCGCCCTTCGACAACGTTCGGCGTGGTCCAGCCTAGTTACAAGCCGGGGGTCAAGCCGACCGACTTGGCCGAGGTGCTGCCGCCGTTCGTGATCGAGGCGCTGCGCGAGGCGCTGCCCGTGTTTGGCCGCCAGGTGCCTGGCTATGACCATCCCGACGCGGTGATGACGGGCGTTGAAACCCGCACCTCCAGCCCGATCCGCATTCGCCGCGGGGCAGACTTCCAGTCGATCAACACGGCCGGACTTTACCCGGCGGGCGAGGGTGCGGGCTATGCCGGGGGCATCCTTTCCGCCGCAGTCGACGGGATCAAGGTGGCCGAAGCCCTGGCGGCGAAGCTGGTGGCGGGCGCTTGAGCCAGTCCTTTGACGCCATCGTCCTCGGTGCCGGGGCCGCCGGGCTGTTCTGCGCCGCTACGGCCGGGCAGCGCGGGCGGCGGGTGCTGCTGCTCGATCACAATGCGGAAGTGGGGCGCAAGATCCTGATCTCTGGCGGGGGACGGTGCAATTTTACCAACCTGCACACCGCGCCCGATCGCTACCTCTCCGCCAACCCGCATTTCGCCAAGTCGGCGCTGGCGCGCTACACTCCGGCGGACTTCATCAAGCTGGTCGATAGCTACGGCATCGCCTGGCATGAGAAGACCCTAGGCCAGCTGTTCTGTGACCAGTCGGCCAAGCAGATCGTCGCCATGTTGCTGGAGGAGTGCGCCAAGGGCGGGGTTGCTGTGCGGCTGGGCACCGAAACCGGCGCGATTGAACACCGCGACGGGGGCTTTCACCTTGCCGGAGCCAGCGCCCCGGCGCTGGTTATCGCCACTGGCGGACCGTCAATCCCCAAGCTGGGGGCGAGTTCCTTCGCCTATGAGCTGGCCCGCCAGTTCAGCCTCAAGGTGGTGCAACCGCGCCCGGCGCTGGTGCCGCTCACGCTGAGCGGGGACGATGCCCTGTTCACCGAACTTTCGGGCGTGGCGACCGAAGTGGTCGCACGCTGCGGTAAAGCGGCGTTCCGCGAAGCGGCGCTGTTCACCCACCGGGGTCTAAGCGGCCCGGCGATCCTGCAAGTGTCGTCCTACTGGCAGCGCGGCGAGGACGTGCGGATCGACTACCTGCCGGATCAGCCGCAAGGCTGGCTGCTGGAGGCCAAGCGCACCCAGCCGCGCGCGCCACTGCGCCGCGTGCTGCCGCTGCCTGAACGGCTCGCTACTACCCTGGCGGACCGGCTCGGCGTGGCAGGCGAGCTTGGCAACCAGTCCGACAAGGCGCTGCGCGCCGCCGAGACTGTCTTGCACGACTGGCATTTTCACCCCACCGGCAGCGAGGGCTTTGCCAAGGCCGAAGTAACCGCCGGCGGGATCAGCACGGCGGAACTGTCGAGCCAGACCATGGAAGCTAAGAAGGTGCCGGGGCTCTACGTCATCGGCGAGGCGGTGGACGTCACCGGTTGGCTGGGCGGTTACAACTTCCAGTGGGCCTGGGCCAGCGGCTGGGCGGCGGGGTCGGCCATCTGACCTTTGTCCGAACGGGGTCAGGTTAGCGGCAGGATTTTCCGGTTTGGCCCTAACCGCACGGTCAGGTCGGTCCGCCCCGGCAGCTCCTCCAGCATCCAGCGTGTGAGCCGTTCGTAGTGCTGGATGAAACGCTCCACTTGGGCAGGCGTCATTGCGCCGGCAGCTGTCTGGCGCAGGTCTGCCTCCTGCTGCTCGCGCCAGTCCGCCACCACTGACCAGTCTGGCGCGCCAAGGAAGATCAGGCGGTCGATCTGCTGCCACAGCACCGGATAGTCTACCGCCAGCGCGGTATTGGCGTGACGGCGCCAGATACCGGCCGGATCCTCTGCCGCTTCCAGCGCATTGACCGGGTTCGTCAGGGCGCCTTCCGGCTGGGGCGCTGCACCCAGGCACCAGCCTTCAAACAGCAGCACTTGGGTCTCGGCTTCGGCAGTCGGCCATTCGCTTTCTGGGACACGGTCGTCCCGACCCTTGTCGAAACGCGGCAGGCGCACCGCTTCGCCGCGTGCCAGGGCAGTGATCGTCGCCAGACCCAACGCTACGTCATGTGTCCCAGGCACACCGCGCGTGACAAACAGCGGGTGGACCAAGCGGCCGAGGTCCTGCCGGGCGTGCCGCGGCAGGTACAGATCATCAAGCGAGAGCGCGGCGACCCGCAACCCTTCGATGGTCAACTGCGCCGCCAGTTCGCGCACCAGCGTCGATTTGCCCGAGCCTTGCGCTCCGGCCACTCCGATCACGGTAAACCCTGACCCGCGCTCGGCCAGCCACTGGCGGATTGGCGGCAGTACACCTGCGATCACCGCGGCACCTGGTAACCGGTCCAGCGCTTGATCCGGCGGATCGCAAAGGACGAGCGCATCGCAGAAACCCCCGGCAAGCGCGACAGGCAATCGCGGTGGATCCGGTCGTAATGTTCCAGATCGCTCGCCGCGACCCGCAGCAGATAGTCGGCGCCGCCGCTCATCAGGTGGCAGTCAAGGATCTCGGCATAGTCCTGCACGGCAGCTTCGAACCGGTCCATCGCCTCGCGGCTCTGGCTGGTCAGGGTGATCTCAACGAAGGCCGTGGCCTTGAGGCCGATCCGCGCCGGGTCGATCTGGGCGGTATAGCCGGTGATGATCCCTGCTGCCTCCAGCGCCCGGACCCGGCGGTGGCAAGCCGAGGAAGACATGCCCGTCGCCTCGGCCAGGTCAGCCAGCGAGCGCGAGGAATCGCGCTGGAGTGCTTCAATCAAAGCGGCATCAGCCCGATCCATGGGAAATCTTCTCGATTAATGGGGATTTAGATGGAGATAATCCCAGCAGCAGTGAATGCAAGTGTGATCTTCGGGCACCTTTTCCGGCCCGATCCGGTTATCCTGACCGGCGAACCGCAGCTTGGGAGAGCGATCATGCGCGTTGGTACCGTCAAGGAAATCAAGAACCACGAATATCGCGTCGGGCTGACGCCGGAATCGGTCCGCGAACTGGTAACGCATGGCCATGAGGTCTGGGTCGAAAGCGGCGCTGGCCTTGGTATCGGGGCCGAGGATGCGGCCTATGCCGCGGCCGGCGCGATCATCAAGTCCGATGCCAAGGCCGTGTTCGATGGCTGCGAAATGCTGGTCAAGGTCAAGGAACCGCAGGCCGGCGAGCGTGCCATGCTGCGCGAAGGGCAGATCCTTTACACCTATCTCCACCTTGCCCCCGATCCTGAACAGACCGCCGATCTGGTCAAGTCGGGCGTCACCGCCATTGCTTATGAAACTGTGACCGGGCCGGGGGGCACCCTCCCGCTGCTCAAGCCGATGAGCCAGGTGGCTGGCCGCATGAGCATCCAGGCCGGGGCGACCGCGCTGGAAAAGGCGCACGGCGGGCGCGGGGTGCTGCTCGGCGGCGTGCCGGGCGTGCTACCGGGCCGGGTGCTGGTGATCGGCGGCGGCGTGGTCGGCTTCAATGCCGCGCAGATGGCCGTGGGCCTGGGTGCCGACGTAACCATCCTCGATCGCGATCCCGAAGTGCTCGAACGGCTTGGCACCCATTTCGAAAGCCGCGCCAAGACCCGCTTTTCCAACCGCGCCAATATCGAACAGATGATCTGCGAGGCCGAACTGGTGATCGGCGCCGTGCTGATCCCGGGGGCCGCCGCACCCAAGCTGGTGACGCGCGACATGCTGAAGTGCATGAAACCGGGGGCCGTGTTGGTCGACGTGGCGATCGACCAGGGCGGCTGCTTCGAAACCAGCCACGCCACGACCCATGCCGAACCGACCTATGTGGTCGATGGCATCGTTCATTACTGCGTCGCCAATATGCCCGGCGCCGTTGCGCGGACCAGCACCTATGCACTCAACAACGTGACCCTGCCGCACGCACTGCGGATCGCGGAGCTGGGCTGGCAGGGCGCGCTGAAGGCCAACCCGCACCTTGCGAACGGCCTCAATGTTCACGCCGGCAAGGTGACTTACGAGGCGGTCGCGACTGAACTGGGCTATGCTTACACCCCGGTTGGGGAGGTGCTGGGCTGACCAAGCACTTGCGGTTTGAACTCACTTCGTCACCCCGGACTTGAACCGGGGTCCAGCTTGAATTGCTGAGCAGCGCCCCCAGAACAGCGGGACCTTGGGTCCCGCCCGGGGTGACGGTAAGAAGCTAGGCTTCCCCGCCAAACGGCTTGAACGGCTCGGTGATCTCGTCGCGCACCCGCGCCAGCCGGCCGGTGGCTCGGTCGATCATCGCCCAGGTGGTGCGGGCCGAGACGATCACCTTGCCGGCGGCATCGCGGAAATCGACCCGGCGATTGAACCGGGCGCCGGTCGGCGGGGCGGGGATAAAGGTTTCGGCGGTCACACTTTCACCCGGGCCGACATTGCCGCGATAGTCGATTTCGTGCCGCGTCACGACCCAGATGTAAGCGGCCTGGTTCTCCGGCGCGGCCACAGCCGACCAGTGGGCCGTGGCGATCTGCTGGATCCAGTCCACCCAGACCGCGTTGTTGACATGGCCCAGTTCATCGATGTGTTCGGGCTGGGCAGTGAAGATCAGGGTGAAGCGATTGGTCACTCCTCCACCCCCAGCTGCCACAGGATGAAGGCGAACTCCTCCGCCGTTTCCTTCAGGCTTTCAAACCGGCCTGATTTGCCGCCGTGCCCCGCGCCCATGTTGGTCTTGAGCAGCAGCTCGTTGTTGTCGGTTTTCAGATCGCGCAGCTTGGCAACCCACTTGGCCGGTTCCCAATAGGTCACGCGCGGATCGTTGAGTCCGGCGGTGACCAGCAGCGGCGGATAGGCCTGGGCCTTGACCTGGTCATAGGGCGAATAGGACCGGATCAGGGCAAAGGCATCAGGGTCCTCGATCGGATTGCCCCATTCCGGCCATTCGCCCGGCGTCAGGGGCAAAGTGGGATCGAGCATGGTCGCCAGCACGTCGACGAAGGGCACATGGGCCACAACCGCGCCCCACAGGCCGGGATCGGAATTGATTACAGCGCCCATCAGCTCGCCCCCGGCCGAGCCGCCGGAGATGCTGATCCTGCCCGCCTGGGTGAAGCCGCGTGCAATCAGGCCCTGCGCCACGTCGACAAAATCGTTGAAGGTGTTGGTCCGCCGCTCCAGCTTGCCGGCCTTGTACCAGGCCCGGCCCAGGTCATCGCCGCCGCGGATATGGGCGATGGCATAGGCAAAGCCGCGATCCACCAGGCTCAACCGGCTGGTCGAGAAGCCTGGATCGATCGAAATGCCGTAGGCCCCATAGCCATAGAGATGCAGCGGGCCGCCACTCGGGCGATCCGTGCGATAGACGACCGAAACCGGGATCTTCGTGCCATCGCGCGCGGCGATTTCAAGCCGCTCGGTGGCATAAAGCGAGGCGTCATAGCCCGAGGGGATTTCCTGCACTTTCAGCGTGGTGAGCGTGCGGGCGGCAACATCATAGTCCAGCACGGAGGCCGGGCTAACCATGCTTTCATAGGACAGGCGCAGCGTGGTGATCGCCCATTCCGGGTTATCGCCCAGGCCTGCCGAGAAGCTCGCTTCGGGAAAGTCGATCGCTTCGACCCGCGCCGGATCGTCGTAATAGCGCACCTCGATCCGGTCGAGCCCGCGGACCCGGCCTTCGGTGACATAGAAATCGCGGAACAGATCAAACCCGGTCAGATAGAATTCGTCCGTTCCGTCGATCAACGTGGTCCAGTGGCCGGGATCGGCCAGCGGCGCAGTGGCGAGCCGGAAGTTCTCGTGGGTGTCGTTGGCGTGGATGAACAGCTTCTCACCATTGAGATCGACATCGTACTCGACCCCCGCCTGGCGCGGCTTGACCAGGATTGGCGTGGCCAGCGGATCGGCCGCCGGGACCAGCCGGACCTCGCTTGTTTCGTGGTCGGATGTGCCGATGATCAGCCATTGCTCGTTCGCCGAGAGCGAGCAGCCAACGCGGAACCCTTCGTCGTCCTCGTGATAAAGCTCAACATCACTTGTGATTGGTTGGCCCAGCCAGTGCAGCCGGGCGTTGTCGGTCCGCCACTGCTCGTTGGCAAGGCTGTAAACCAGACCCGTGTCACTCGCGACCCAGATCAGGCTGGAGAGCGTACCGGGGATCTCGTCAGGCAGGACTTCGCCGGTGGCGATCACCTTGATCCGTGCGGTGAATCGCTCCGACCCGTTGTCATCGACCGACCAGGCCAGCAGCGTGCCATCGTTCGACACCGCAATCGCGCCAAGCCGGAAGTATTCGTGTCCCTCGGCCAGGGCCACTTCATCTAGGATCAGTTCGTCCGGCCCGCCTGCAACGGGCCGACGCCACCACTTCTTGTATTCGGCGCCTTCCTCGAACTCGATCCAGTAAAGCCAGTCACCGTCCTTCTGGGGGACCGACTTGTCCGCTTCCTTGATCCGTGCGCGCATTTCCTTGAACAGCGCGTCGATCCGGCCCTGCTGGGCGGCCATCCGGCTTTCGAACCAGGCGTTCTCGGCCTGGAGGTGGGCCAGCACTTCGGCGTCCTTGACCTCCGGATAGCCGGGATCGCGCAGCCAGGCGTAATCGTCAGTCACGACGATGTTGTGATGCGTGACGTGGTGCGGCTTCTTGGCGGCGATGGGGGGTGTGGTAAGACTCATGGCTAGGCTCTATGGTGGGCGCAGAAGGACTGCAAGCCATGCTGATGAACACCCACGAAGCCCGTCTCGATGCTCTGCGTAAGGAACTGAAGGCCCGCGGCCTTGATGGGTTTGTCATCCCCATCTCTGACGAGCACATGAGCGAATATGTCGGCGGCTATGCCCAGCGGCTCGCCTGGCTGACGGGCTTTGGCGGTTCGGCCGGGACCGCCGTGGTACTGTCGGACCGGGCGGCGATCTTCGTCGATGGCCGCTATACCATCCAGGTCCGTGATCAGGTGGATGGACGCCTGTTCGAATACCGCTCGGTCCCGGCAGAACCGATCCCGGCCTGGCTGGCCGAGCACGCTGTTGCCGGCGCGAAGATTGGCTTTGATCCGTGGCTGCATGGCAAGCCGTGGGTCGATGCCTGCGTGAAGGCGCTGGCGGGCAAGGGCGCGAGCATGGTCGCGGTTGCGGGCAACCCGGTCGATGCTGTCTGGGCCGATCGTCCCGCCCCCAGTATGGCCCCAGCGCTGGTCCATCCGACCGAGCTCGCCGGCCAGTCGAGCGAGGCCAAGCGTAGCCAGGTGGCCGAATGGCTGGCCGCCAAGGGGCTGGATGCCGCAGTCGTCTCGGCGCTCGATAGCGTTGCCTGGCTGCTCAACATTCGCGGGGCCGATGTTGACCGCACCCCGGTTGCGCTGTCCTTCGTGATTGCCCACGCCGATGGCACGGCCGAACTGTTCATCGCCGAGGACAAGGTCACGCCGGAACTGCGCGCGCATCTTGGCAATGCTGTGACGATCGCACCTTACCGTGCGTTTGAAGCCGGCCTCGGCAAGCTGGCCGGCAAGAAGGTGGCGGTCGATCCGGAGCGGTCGGTCCAGGCGGTCTATGCCGTGCTGGCGGCAGCCGGGGCGACGGCGGTCGACCTGCTCGACCCTACCATCCTACCCAAGGCGCAGAAGAACCCAGTCGAGCAGGCGGGCCAGCGCGCCGCGCAAGCCCGCGATGGCGCGGCAATTGCCAAATTCCTCCACTGGCTGTCGGTCGAGGCCCCCAAGGGTGGGCAGACCGAGCTTTCCGCCGCCGCCCAGCTGCGTGCCTATCGTGAGGAAACCGGCCTGCTGCGCGACCTCTCGTTTGATACGATCTCCGCTGCCGGGCCCCATGCGGCGATCCCGCATTACCGGGTGGACGAGGAATCGAACCTGCCAATCGAGCCGGGCTCGGTCTTCCTGGTCGATTCGGGCGGGCAATATGCCGATGGCACGACCGACATTACCCGCACTGTCTGGATCGGCCCGGGGGAACCGCGCGCCGAGCACAAGGACCGCTTCACCCGCGTGCTCAAAGGTCACATCGCGCTGGCCCGTGCGGTCTTCCCGCGCGGCACGGTGGGCGGCCAGCTTGATAGCCTGGCGCGGCAATACCTCTGGGCGGCGGGCGTGGACTATGCCCACGGCACCGGCCACGGGGTGGGCAGTTTCCTCTCGGTCCACGAAGGTCCGCAGCGCATTGCCAAGGTGCAGGGCGGGCAGGCCGGGACGAGCCATGAATTGCTTCCCGGCATGATCCTCTCGAACGAGCCGGGCTATTACAAGGCCGGCGATTTCGGCATCCGGATCGAGAACCTGGTGCTGGTGGAGCCCCGCGAAATCGCCGGGGCCGAAGGCGATTACCTCGGCTTCGAGAACCTGACCTGGGCACCGATTGACAAGACCCTGGTGGAACGCAGCCTGTTGACCGCCGACGAATTGGAATGGTGGAACACCTACCATGCTCGGGTCGAGGCGGTTCTGGCACCGCAACTTTCGGGTGCGGATTTGGCGTGGTTGAAGGCAGCCTGCGCGCCATTGTGACAGCTATCCCGGCCCAGCTGGCTACGGGTGTACCGGTGCGGTCTGCGGCAGTTGACGGGCGCTTATGTTCCACTATTGTTCTCCCCTCGAATCGAGGGAGATCAATATGATCGGCTATGTAACTGTAGGTACCAACGATCTGGTCCGGGCTGCGAAGTTCTATGATGCACTGGCGGCCGAAATGGGCACGCCGCGAATGATGGAGTTCGAAACCTTCATCGCTTGGGGCGTTCCGGGTGGTCCCGCCGGCATCGCCGCGACCAAGCCACATGATGGCCAGCCGGCCACTGTCGGCAACGGCGTGATGGTCGCACTGGAGGCCAAGGATAAGGAGCAGGTTGACCGGCTTTATGCCATCGCGCTCGCCAACGGCGGCACGGATGAAGGCGCGCCAGGCCCGCGCGGCGAAGGGTTCTATGCCGGATATTTCCGCGATCCCGACGGAAACAAGCTCAACGCCTTCGTGATGGGCTGAGGTACAGGCTTGCGCCCCGGTGAACGGGACGCAGCCGTTGCGACAATTGGCGACAATTCTCCTCCGTTCGGGCATAATGCCGCGACAAGAGGGGGCTATCCGGTTGCAGTGACGCCGCGTCGCTCGATCGGTTCCCCCCTCTGCCTTCCCAAGGGCGCGGCGTCCCCCGATCCGGATGGAGTTGAAACGCATGACCCGATTTACCCGCACTGCCTCGCTCGCCGCCCTTGCTCTGGCGGCCATTTCGACTGCCTCGCTGGCCCAGCCAGGACCGGGTGGCGATCGCCCCGATCCCAATCGCCAGCTGACCCGGGCCGATGCTCAGGCCCGCGCCACCGAAATGTTCACCCGGATGGACGTAAACAAGGATGGCAAGCTGGACCAGGCTGACCGCGCGGCCCGCCAGGCTGAACATTTTGCCCGGCTTGATGCCAACAAGGATGGTGCACTGAGCAAGGACGAGTTCGCCGCCGGTCGTCCAGGCCGTGACGGGGCCCGCATGGGCGAGCGCCGGGGCAAGTTGGCAGATGGCCGCATGGCCGGAGGCAAGATGAGCCGACATCACGGCGGCCGCGGCGGCATGATGATGGCCCGCATGGCCGATGCCAACAAGGATGGCGCAGTCTCCCGCGATGAGTTCCTTGCCGCCCAGACCCGCCGTTTCGAGATGATGGACGCCAACAAGGATGGCTCTGTCAGCGGCGACGAGCGCAAGGCGGCCCGCGCCAAGATGCGCGAGCACATGGCTACGATGCGGGCTGGCAAGGCCGGCGCCAAGGGCGGTCACGAAGGGCACTGATCCCCGCGATGGAAGCTGCGGCTGCGACCCGACTGCTGCTGGTTGATGATGAACCGGCCCTGCGCGAACCCCTGGCCGAGTACCTCTCGCGCCAGGGGTTCGCCGTAGTCGAGGCCGCCAGCGCAGCCGAAGCACGCAGTCGCCTGCGCGAAGCCCTGCCCGATCTTGTCCTGCTCGATATCATGATGCCGGGCGAGGACGGCCTTTCGCTATGCCGTCATCTCAGTGAAACGCTATCACTGCCGACCATCCTCCTCACCGCCAAGGCTGAGGCGACCGACCGGATCGTCGGACTGGAAATCGGCGCCGACGATTACGTGGTCAAACCGTTCGAGCCGCGCGAACTGGTGGCGCGGATCCGCTCGGTCCTGCGCCGGGTCGCCAAGGGCGGACCGCCCCCGGCCGAGGACGAGGTCTTTGTCTTCGATGGCTGGCAACTCGATCCGCTGAAGCGACGCCTGACTGCGCCCGATGGCGCACTGGTCAGCATCTCGTCCGTCGAGTTCCGCCTCTTGCTGGCCTTTGTCGAACATCCCCGGCAGGTGCTTGATCGTGACCGGCTGCTCGATCTGGTCCAGGGCCGCGAAGCGCACCTGTTCGATCGCGCGGTCGACAACCAGGTCAGCCGTCTGCGTCGCAAGATCGAGGCAGACAGCCGCAACCCCACCCTGATCCAGACCGTCTGGGGTGGGGGCTATATGCTTGCGGCCGAAGTGCGCCGCATGGCTGCAGGGGCCTGATGCGCCTCTGGCCACGCAGTCTGCAGAGGCAGTTGCTGCTTGCCGTGGCGCTGGCCCTGCTGGTCGGCCAGGCGATCAATGGCGCGCTGCTCTATCGGGCCCAGTCCGAGCGGCGCGATGCCGCCGTGGTCCATACCGTTGCCTTCCGACTCTATGCCCAGCTGCGCGATGAGCGCGCGCCGCCGGTCCCGCGGCGGATGCGCCGCCCCGGTTTCGAAGCCATGGCTGGCGCCTTCCCGGGTTCGCTCGAAGCTGCCGCGCCGACCATTCTGCCCCGCGATCGCCGGCTGACCGAAGCCGAGGACTGGCTGCAGACCACACTCAGCAGTCAGGGGATCGAGCTGGCCGCGATTCAGGTCGTGCAGCGATCGATTGCTACTGATCCACAGGCGCAGCGCCGCCTCGCCCGTCGCCAGGCGCGGGGGGACGGCGGCTTGCCGCGCGAGGTGATCGTGGCCGCTGCCCAGCGCGAGGCTGGCGGCAACTGGGCCGTGGCCCGCGTCATGGTACCGCCTCCGCAATCGCGCCCGCTGGTCGGATTGCTGTTCCAGACGCTGGTTATCTTTGCCCTGCTGGTTGGCGTGATCGCCCTGGTGCTGCGACGACTGACCCGCCCGCTGACCGCGCTGACCCGGCGGGTCGAGCACTTTGCAGCGACCCGCGATGCCAGCAATCCTCTGCCCGTTAACGGCCCCGCTGATGTTGGCCGGCTGATTGCGGCGCACAATGACCTTGAAGCCCGGATCGCCGCCTTGCTGAATGAGAAGGATGTTATGCTTGGCGCGATCGGGCATGACCTGAAGACACCACTTGCCGCCCTGCGGGTGCGGATCGAAAGCGTAGCGGACGAGACCGAGCGCGCCCGGATGGCCGCGACGATCGAGGACATCACCCGCAGCCTTGACGATATCCTCTCGCTTGCCCGGGTTGGGCGGCCGAGCGATCCGGTCGAGAGTACGGACCTGACCGCGCTGATCGCGCAGGTGGTCGAAGAGTTTGAGGACATGGGTGAGCCGGCCAGCTTTGCCGGGGGCGGGCGGATCGTCCTGCCGCTGCGCCCCACCTGGCTGCGCCGCGCGCTGCGCAATCTGATCGGCAATGCCCTGCGCTATGGCGGTGCGGCGCGGGTTTCGCTGGATCAGGCCGAGGGGTGGGTGCAGATCACGGTTGCGGATGATGGACCCGGCATACCGCCGGCCGACCTTGACCGGATGCTGGAGCCGTTCACCCGCGGCGAAGCCTCACGCAACCGTGCCACCGGCGGGGCAGGCCTGGGCCTGACCCTGGCGAGTGCGATCGCCCGGCAGCACGGCGGTACCTTGACCCTGGCCAACCGCAGCAGGGCCGATGGCATGGTGGCCGGCCTGACGGCGCGCCTGATCCTGCCAGCCTAACGCAGCAGTCCGCCCAGCAGCCCCCGCGCAAAGCGGCCAAGCATCGCCCCGCCCAGCGCCGTGCCGATGGCCCCGGCGGCCGCACTGGCGGCCGAAGCTACCGGCGATCCGCCCGACTTCCGCCCGGTCATTTGCCGCGCGATCATCGTTCCGGCAGAGGAGGCGGCAGCGCCGAAGGCGGCCTTGCCGGCCTTTTCCCACATCGAGGCAGTTTTGCGCGGCTGCGCGCGCTGGGCTGCTTCGCCTTGTTCCTCGACCACCTGAGCAGCCTGCGCGGCATCGGCGGCCTTCTGCAGCAGGACTTCCTCAGCGCTCTCGCGGTCAACCGCAGTGTCATACTTGCCGTCGAACGGGCTGATCGACTGGATGATCGCGCGCTCCTTCGGCGTGACCGGCCCAAGGCGCGAGCGCGGCGGGGCGATCAGCGTGCGCTGGACCACCGAGGGCGCGCCGTCCTCATCCAGCGTGGAGACCAGCGCTTCACCCACCTTCAGTTCGGTGATCGCGGTTTCAACGTCGAGCTCCGGATTGATCCGGAAGGTTTCGGCGGCAGCCTTGATCGCCTTCTGGTCGCGCGGGGTGAAGGCGCGCAGCGCGTGCTGGACCCGGTTGCCGAGCTGCCCTGCGATCTTTTCCGGGATATCGATCGGGTTCTGGGTGATGAAATAGACGCCTACGCCCTTGGAACGGATCAACCGCACCACCTGCTCAACCTTTTCGAACAGGGCCTGGGGGGCATCTTCGAACAGCAGGTGCGCCTCGTCGAAAAAGAACACCAGACCGGGCTTTTCCGGGTCACCCACTTCGGGCAGCGCCTCGAACAGTTCGGACAGCAGCCACAGCAGGAAGGTCGCGTAAAGCTTGGGGCTTTGCATCAGCTTGTCGGCGGCGAGCACGTTGATCACGCCGCGGCCCTGCTCGTCGCAGCGCATGAAATCGTTGATCTCAAAAGCTGGTTCGCCAAAGAACTTGTCCGCGCCCTGGCTTTCGAAGGCGAGCAGCTGGCGCTGGATCGTGCCGACCGATGCCTTGGAAATGTTGCCATAGGTGGTTGCCAGTTCGCTCGCCCGTTCGGCGCAGGCCATCAGCGTGTGCTGCAGGTCATCGAAATCGAGCAGCAGCAGCCCTTGGTCGTCGGCCCAGCGGAAGGCCACGGTCAGCACGCCTTCCTGAGTCTCGTTGAGACCAAGCAGACGTGAGAGCAGCAGCGGTCCCATCTCCGAAATGGTGGTGCGGATCGGGTGGCCCTGTTCGCCGTAGAGGTCCCAGTAGACCGCTGGATTGTCGCGATAGGCATAGTCGCTGATGCCGATCTCGGCGGCGCGCGCCTCCAGCTTGTCGGCGTGCTTGAAATCGGCGCTGCCGGCCATCGAGATGCCTGCCAGGTCCCCCTTCACGTCGGCCATGAACACCGGCACCCCGGCGGCGGAGAACTGTTCGGCGATGGTCTGGAGCGTCACGGTCTTGCCGGTGCCGGTCGCCCCGGCGATCAGGCCATGACGGTTGGCCCGGCTCAATAGCAGCGTCTGCGCCTCACCATTGGCGGCCTTGCCCAGGAAGATAGCGCTCATGACATGCTCCGAAAAATTGCGACTCGCTAGAGAGATAGAGCCGCGACGGCCCAACCGCGAGTGGCTTTTTGCAAGCCTGCGCAGACCCGGCTAGAAGCCGGCGGCAATGACCGTGCCGTTCATCCTGCTTGACGATGCCCGGCCCGCCGGGGCCAGCCCGGCGCGGCTCTATGCCGATCCGGTCGAGATCGTGGTCGCGCGCCGTATTGCCGAAGTGCAGCCGGCGCTGGAGCGGATTGAGGCCTTGCGCAGCGCGGGTCATCACTTGGCAGGCTATCTCGCCTATGAAGCAGGGCTGGCGCTGGAGCCCCGCCTCGAATCGCTGGCTGCAGTCCGTACCGGCGCGCTGGGTCCGCTGCTGTGGTTCGGGGCCTTTACGACTTATACCGAGCTTGCAGCGGGGCAGGTGCCGGCTTGGCTGACCGGGCAGGGTGGAGACGCGGCGGCGCGGATCGGGCCGCTTGATCCGGTGCTTTCGGCGGGCGCCTATGCTGAGGCCTTTGCCGCGCTGCAGGAAGCCATTGCTGCCGGCGATATCTACCAGGCCAACCTGACTTTCCCGCTCAGCGGATCATGGCGGGGCGATCCGCGCGCGATCTATGCCGCGCTCCGGCCTGCGGCAGGGGCTGGCTATGGCGGCCTGCTCTATGACGGGTCGCACTGGCACCTCAGCTTCTCGCCCGAACTGTTCTTTGCCGAGAAAGATGGCGCGGCCATGGTCAAGCCGATGAAGGGTACACGGCCGCGCGGCCGTTCAGCGGGTGAAGATACCGCGCTGCGCGAGGAGCTGGCCGGATCGATCAAAGACCGGGCCGAGAACCTGATGATCGTCGACCTGCTGCGCAATGATCTCAGCCGCGTCGCCGAGGCCGGGACTGTGCGGGTCGAGCGGCCCTTCGCGGTAGAAAGCTATCCCACCGTTCACCAGATGGTGACCACGATCCGCGCGCGGCTGCAGCCGGGCAAGGGTGCAGTGGACATGGTCCGGGCCCTGTTCCCCTGCGGGTCGATTACCGGTGCGCCCAAGATCCGCGCGATGGAGCTGATCCAGGCGGTCGAACCGGCGGCGCGCGGGCCGTACTGCGGGGCAATCGGCCGGATCGACGCGCCCAAGGCCGATGGTACTTCCGATGCGGCCTTCAATGTGGCAATCCGCACCCTACGGCTGACCCCGACCGAACACGGGCAGGGGCGGGCCGTGCTGGGGGTGGGATCGGCGATCGTCGCGGATTCCGAGGCGCTGGCCGAATGGCGCGAGTGCTTGGTCAAAGGAGGTTTCGTGCGCAGTTCGACAGGTCCTGATGCGGCAGCGCAGTTCGATCTGATCGAGACGATGGCCTTTACGCCCGAGGGCGGCATTCCGCTGCTTGAGCTGCACCTGGAGCGGATCAAGGCCAGCGCGGCCGAGCTTGGCTTTGCCTTCGACCGGCATGCCGTTCGCAATGCAATTCAGGCCTTGTGCTTTGAGGCCGATGCGCCTTCCAAGGTGCGCCTGCTGGCCGCGCGCAGCGGGGCCTATTCGCTGGAGATCGCGCCCTTGCCGGCGCCGTGGGCCCCATCTGCGGCTTGCGCAGTCATGCGCTTGCCGGTCGACAGTGGCGACTGGCGACTGCGTCATAAGACCACCGACCGCCAGTTTTACGAGGCAGGCCTTGCCGCGGCACAGGCGGCCGGGGCGGTCGATGCCCTGTTCGTGCGCGATGATGGTCTGTTGACCGAAGGCTGCATCACCAACCTGTTCGTGGAGCGTGACGGGCGCCTGCTGACCCCGCCCGCCGAGCTGGGCCTGTTGCCCGGCGCGCTGCGCCGTTCGCTGCTGGACAGCGGCCGCGCGATCGAAGCGGAATTGCGGCTGGAGGATCTGGCGGGCGGGTTCCTGATCGGCAATGCGGTGCGCGGGCTGGTCCCGGCGCGGCTGCTGGCGTGATCTCTGCCGCGCTGGCGCGCATTACCGCATCGCGCACCACCGCGATAACCGACCGGGCAGCGGCGCTGCGGGCCGAGGGCCGCGACATTATCTCGCTCTCGGTCGGTGAACCGGACTTCGCCATGCCCGCGCACGTCGCCGATGCGGTGCGGGCTGCGCTCGAAGCGGGCGACACCAAGTACACCCCCGTGGCCGGCACGGCCCGGCTGCGCGCCGCCGCGGCGCTCCATTTCGGCCGCGACCTAGGGCTGGAAACCCCGCCGGAGCGCGTGATCGTCAGCGCCGGCGGCAAGCAGGCGATCTTTCATGCGCTGCTGGCGACGCTGGATCCTGGCGACGAGGTGCTGATCCCCGCGCCGTGGTGGGTCAGCTATCCGGAGATCGTCCGCTTGGCCGGGGCCGAGGTTGTGCCGCTGCCCACCACGGCCAGCGGCGGCTTCCGCATTACGGCTGATCAACTCGACGCGGCGATTACCCCGGCCACACGCTGGCTGCTGCTAAACAGTCCCGGCAATCCCACCGGCGCGGTCTATTCGGCGGCAGACCTGGCGGCGCTGGGAGACGTGCTGCGCCATCATCCGCGGGTGCTGGTGCTGAGCGACGATATCTATGCCCCGCTCCGCTATGGTGACGGCGATCATGCCACGCTGGCGGTGGTTTGCCCGGACCTGGCCGAGCGGGTGCTAACCGTGTCAGGCGTTTCCAAGAGCCATGCCATGACCGGCCTTCGGATCGGCCTTGCGACTGGGCCGGCCTGGCTGATCGATGCCATGACCCGGCTGCAATCGCATTCCTCTGGCAATCCTGCCTCGCTGAGCCAGGCGGCGGCCGTTGCCGCGCTGGAAGGCCCGCAGGATTTTCTGGCGGACTGGCGGGAGCGGTTCCGGATGCGCCGCGATCTCTGCGTTGCGGCGATCAATGCGGTGCCGGGGCTGTCCACGCCGGTGCCGGAAGGTGCGTTCTACTGCATGGTCGATGCGGCCCCGTTGCAGGCCCGGTTTGCTGACGATGAGGCGCTTTGCCTGCACTTGCTGGAGCATGGCGTCGCCGTCGTGGCGGCCTCAGCTTTCGGCGGAGACTTTGGTTTCCGCATTAGCTTCGCCACCGACGAGGCGCGGCTGAGCGAAGCCCTCCGCCGCATAGCAAAGGCCCTGACATGACCCCGATTTCGATCCTGTTCGAGGACGGCGAAGCCCTGGTGATCGACAAGCCGGCAGGCTTACCGATCGAGCGGCCACGCGCCGGCGGACGCAGCCTGGAGGATCGCGCCAGCGAGTTGCGGCTGGGCTTTGAGCGTTCGCCCGTGCCGGTCCACCGGCTCGATACCGATACGTCGGGCTGCCTGCTGCTGGCGCGCAATCCCAAGGCATTGAAGCGCTTCAACGCGGCGTTCGAGGCCCGCAGTGTCGAAAAGGTCTATCTGGGCGTCGTGGCCGGACCGGTCACGGGTGAGGGTGGTACCATCGAACTGTCGCTCGCGAAGATTTCCAGCGCCGAAAAAGGCTGGCGGATGATCGCTGCGAAGAAGGGCAAGCCAGCCGTGACCCACTGGCGCAAATTGGCCGAGCGGGATGGGCTGACCCTGGTCGAGTTCCGTCCGGAGACGGGCCGAACCCACCAGATTCGAGTCCATGCCGAACATGGTCTGGGCCATGCGCTGCTGGGCGATCCGGTCTATGGCACGGCGCGGGAGGGGATGCGGACGATGCTGCACGCCCGGGCCTTGACAGTGCCGCGCGAGGGCAAGCCGCCGGTCACTGCCGTAGCTCCACTCCCCGAAGATTTCCGCGCGCTCGGATTCGGCGATGACGATCTCGGCGCATGACACGGTGGCCCGTGCGCTGACGCTGGTCAGTGAAAGTTTCATTGCTGCGTCCGGGCCGGGTGGGCAGAACGTCAACAAGGTGGCGAGCGCGGTGCAGTTGCGGCTTGACGTCTATGCCCTGCGCCTGCCGGTAGAGGTCTTTGCCCGGTTCCGGCAGCTGGCCGGCAGTCGCATGACCGCCAGGGGTGAGCTGTTGCTGACAGCCCAGCGCTTTCGCACTCAGGAAGCCAACCGCCAGGACGCGCGCGATCGGCTGGCTGAGCTGATCGAGGAAGCGTTCAATCTGCCTGAGAAACGGGCCAAGAGCCGGCTCAACCGCGTGGGGAAGACAGAGCGGCTGGCGGGCAAGAAACGCCGCGGCGCGATCAAGGCCGGGCGCGGCAAGGTCTCGCTGGACTGATCAGCCGGTCGGCTGGGTGTTCGGTGCTGGCACCGATGCTGGTGCTGCTGGCGCAGCGGCCGGCGGCGGACGCTGGGCGTCGAGAACCTCGGCAGCTTCTTCCAGCGCCCTGGCTTCACCCACGCTGACGCCGCCGGGTCCCGGCTCGTTATCGGCCTTGCCGCAGCTGGCGAGGGCCAGCGCGGCAAGAGCCGTAGTCAGATAGGCGCGCGCCAAACTTACTTGGCCGCAGGGGCGGCTTCGGTGGTGGCAGTCGCGGGCGCAGCACCCTCAGCCGGGGCCGAGGCGGCGGCATCGGGCGCCGTTGTGGCGGTGGCTGCCGGATCGACCGCAGGCGTAGCGGCGGCATCGACCCCGCCAACCGCTTCTTCAGCCGGCATTTCGACGTTGTCTGGCGAGGCTGCTTCATCGGCGCTGTCCGAGCTGCCGCAGGCTGACAGCGCGATGCTGGCGGAAACAAGGGTGGCAAAGGCGATCTTCTTCATGCGATACTCTCTTCTACTGGCCAGGACGGAAAATGGCGGATCCGGATAATCCTACCGCAGCTCATTGCCCCTGCCAATCGGCGATAGGGCAAGTTTAACACCCGCATTGCGAGGTTGATCGGATATAAAGATTTCTTTATATGATCTGCAAATGCGGATCGACCCCACCTTGCGCGCGCTTGCGGACCCGACGCGGCTGCGGATCATGCGACTGCTGAGCGCGATGGAGCTTGCCGTGGGGGAACTGGCCCAGGTCCTCGGCCAAAGCCAGCCGCGGGTCTCGCGCCATGTCCGGATCCTGTGCGATGCGGGGCTGGCTGAGCGGCGCAAGGAAGGCTCGTGGGTGTTCCTGCGCAGTGCGATCGGAGTGGACCGTGCCCCGCCGCTTGGCGCTGCTGCCGCCCGATTGCTGGCCGTGGCCGAAGAGGACGATGCCGCCTTCGCCGCGCGGTGTGAGGAAGACCGCCGCCATCTTGCGGCCATCCGTGCCGCGCGGGAGAGCAGCGCTGCCACCTACTTTGCCCGGCATGCGGCGGAATGGGATACGCTGCGCAGCCTGCATTGCCCGGATGAGCCGGTCGAGGCGGCGCTCGCTGCAGCGCTCGGGCAGCATTCGCTGGGGCGCCTGCTCGATGTCGGTACCGGCACCGGACGCATGGCAGAACTGTTTGCCGGCCGCGCCGACCACGTTACCGGGCTCGATAGCAGCCCGGAAATGCTGCGGATTGCCCGCACCCGTCTGCAGCATCTGCCGGCGGAGAGCTTCGATCTGGTCCAGGGTGATTTTGCCCGGCTTCCGTTCGCGGCGCAGAGCTTTGACACGGTGCTGTTCCATCAGGTGCTGCACTATGCTCAGGCCCCGGAAGTGGTCTTGGCCGAAGCGGCGCGGGTTGCGTGCCCTGAAGCGGTGCTGGCGATCGTCGACTTTGCCGCGCACGACCGCGAGGAACTGCGCACCGCCCATGCCCACGCCCGTCTGGGTTTCACGGACGAGCAGATGCTCGGCCAGCTCAGCGATGCCGGGTTTGCCCCGGCTGCCCCGGTTGCGCTTCCCGGCGCACCACTGACCGTCAAGATCTGGACCGCGCGGCGCCTGCCCGCCACCCAAGCGGCCAAAACCAAGGCTTCCGCCCAATGAATCAGACCAGTGAATCCCGCCGTGCCCACGCTTCGCCGCTATTTGCCGGCCTGCCGGGCGATATCGGCGTCTCGTTCGAATTCTTCCCGCCCAAGACCGAGAAGATGGAAGAAACGCTGTGGGATTCGGTCCTGACGCTGGCTCCGCTGGTGCCGCGGTTCGTCTCGGTCACTTATGGCGCAGGCGGGACCACGCGGGAACGCACGCACAACACTGTTTCCCGGATCGTGCGCGAGACCGGCATCCCGGCAGCCGCGCACCTGACCTGCGTCGATGCAACCCGTGATGAAATTGCCGAAGTGGCCGATGCCTATTGGCAGGCGGGGGTGCGGCATATCGTGGCACTGCGCGGCGATCCGCCGGGCGGGGCGGCCAAGTTCACGCCCCATCCGCAGGGCTATGCCAATGCGGTGGAGCTGGTTGCGGGCCTGCGGGAGATCCATCCGTTCGAACTGTCGGTCAGCGCCTATCCCGAAACGCATCCCGATGCAGCCAGTCCGGCGGCCGATCTCGACAACCTCAAGCGCAAGCTCGATGCCGGGGCGAGCCGCGCGATCACCCAGTTCTTCTTCGAACCGGACACCTTTTTCCGGTTCCAGGATGCCTGTCTGGCGGCCGGGATCGATGCCGAGATCGTGCCCGGAATCATGCCGGTCACCAACTTTGCCGCGATCCAGCGGATGAGCGCGATGACCGGCACCGCCGTGCCGGAATGGCTGGGGAACCTGTTCGAGGGGCTCGATGAAAAGCCGGCTGCGCGCCAGCTGGTCGCCGCTACGATCGCTGCCGAATTCTGCCGCCGGCTCTATGCGGGCGGTGTGCGCAATTTCCACTTCTACACCCTTAACCGCGCCGAGCTGTCCTACGCGATCTGCCACTTGCTCGGCCTGCGTCCGGAGACCGAGGCATGACCCCGCGTGAGCAGTTCCTGGCCCAGGCGGCCGAACGTATCCTGATCATCGACGGAGCCTTTGGCACCGAGATCCAGCAGCGGGGGCTGACCGAGGCCGACTATGCCGGCTCGCTTGGCCTTGCGAAGGACCAGAAGGGCAACAACGATATCCTGGCGATCACCCGCCCCGATGTGCCCGAGGCGATCCACCGCGCCTATTTCCAGGCCGGGGCCGACATTGCCGAGACCAACACCTTTTCCGCCAACCGGATCAGCCAGGCCGATTACGCTGCCGAGCACCTGGTGCGCGAGATCAATGTCGAAAGTGCCCGGCTCGCCCGCCGGGTGGCGGACGAGTTTGCGCAGGATGGCCGCCCACGATTTGTTGCCGGTGCCATCGGGCCGACCAACAAGACCCTCTCGCTTTCGCCTGACGTTAACGACCCGGGCTTCCGCGAGATCGATTGGGACGAGCTGGTTGACGTCTACCGCCAGCAAGTCGCCGCGCTGGTCGAGGGTGGGGCCGACTTTATCCTGATCGAAACCGTGTTCGATACGCTTAACGCCAAGGCCGGGATCATGGCCGTGCGCCAGGTTGAGCGCGAGCTTGGCCGCGACGTGCCGATCATGCTGTCGATGACGCTGACCGACCTTTCGGGCCGCAACCTCTCCGGCCATACGGTTGAGGCCTTTTGGTATGCCGTGCGCCATGCCCGTCCGCTGACGATCGGGCTGAACTGCTCGTTCGGCGCGACCCAGCTGCGGCCGCACGTTCGCGCGTTGAGCGCCATCGCGGACGCGGCAATCATGGTCTATCCCAATGCCGGCCTGCCCAACGAGCTGGGCCAGTATGACGAACTGCCGGAAGAAACCGCTGCACTGGTCAAGGAATGGGCTGCGGCCGGCCAGGTCAACGTGCTGGGCGGTTGCTGTGGCTCCACCCCGGCGCACATTGCCGCGATTGCCCGGGCGGCCAAGGACCTGACCCCCCGTGCCATTCCGCAGCTCGATGCAGCCACCCGCCTTGCCGGCCTTGAACCTTTCGTAATGGCAGCCTGATCCAATGAACGCCTCTTCCTCCGCCCGCTTCGTCAATGTCGGCGAGCGCACCAATGTCACCGGCTCAGCCGCGTTCAAGAAGCTGATCCTGGCGGACGACTATGCCAAGGCGGTTGAGGTCGCGCGCCAGCAGGTCGAAAACGGCGCTCAGGTGATCGACGTCAACATGGACGAGGGACTGCTCGACGCGGTCCACGCCATGACCACCTTCCTCAAGCTGATCGCTGCCGAGCCAGATATCGCGCGCGTGCCGGTGATGATCGACAGTTCGAAGTGGGAAGTGATCGAGGCTGGGCTGAAGTGCGTTTCGGGCAAGCCGATCGTCAATTCGATCTCGATGAAGGAGGGCGAGGAGCCGTTCCTGGAGCAGGCCCGCAAGTGCATGGACTACGGCGCGGCCGTGGTCGTGATGGCCTTTGACGAGCAGGGTCAGGCCGACACCAAGGACCGCAAGGTCGAGATCTGCGAGCGCGCCTACAAGCTCCTTACCGGGATCGGCTTCCCGTCCGAGGACATCATCTTCGATCCCAATATCTTCGCCGTGGCGACGGGAATCGAGGAACACAACAATTACGGCGTCGACTTCATCGAGGCCGTGCGCGAAATCCGGCAGCGCTGCCCGCATGTCCATTTCAGCGGCGGCCTCTCGAACCTCTCGTTCTCATTCCGCGGCAACGAGCCGGTGCGCCGGGCGATGCACTCGATTTTCCTGTACCACGCGATCCCCGCGGGGCTCGACATGGCGATCGTCAACGCTGGCCAGCTTGACGTTTACGATACGATCGATCCGGCGCTGCGCGAGGCCTGCGAGGACGTGATCCTCAACCGTGATCCCGGCGCAACCGAACGCCTGATCGCGCTGGCCGAAACCTTCAAGGGCACTGACACCAAGGCCGAGAAGGAAGCCGAGGAATGGCGCGGCTGGGACGTGACCCGGCGGATCGAGCACGCCCTGGTCAAGGGCATCGACGCGCACATCGTCGAGGATACCGAGGAAGCCCGCGCCGCGATCTTTGCCGATGGTGGCCGCCCGATCCAGGTGATTGAAGGCCCGCTGATGGACGGGATGAACACGGTTGGTGACCTGTTCGGATCGGGCAAGATGTTCCTGCCGCAGGTGGTCAAAAGCGCCCGCGTGATGAAGAAGGCCGTGGCCCACCTGATCCCGTTCATCGAGGCCGAAAAGGCCCTGCTTGGCACCGAATCCCAGTCCAAGGGCCGGATCGTGATGGCGACCGTTAAGGGCGACGTCCATGACATCGGCAAGAACATCGTTGGCGTGGTGCTGCAGTGCAATGGCTATGAAGTGATCGACCTTGGCGTCATGGTGCCGTGGTCGAAGATCATCGAAACCGCGATCACCGAAAAGGCCGACATGATCGGCCTATCCGGTCTCATCACCCCCAGCCTGGATGAGATGGTCACCGTGGCTGAGGAAATGGAGCGGGCCGGCCTGACCATCCCGCTGCTGATCGGCGGGGCGACCACCAGCAAACTCCACACCGCGCTGAAGATCGATCCGGCTTATACCGGCCCGGTGATCCACGTGCTCGATGCCAGCCGCGCGGTCGGCGTTGCCAGCCAGCTGCTGTCCGAAACCCAGCGCGATCCTTTTGTCCAGTCCACGGCCGACGAATACCAGCATATGCGCGATGTCCGCGCCGGCAAGGAAGCGACCGTGCTGCTCAGTCTGGAGGACGCAAGGGCCAACAGCTTCAAGGCCGACTTCTCGGACAAGCCGATGCCGCCCGAGCAGCCGGGTCTGCACGTGTTCGAGGACTGGGACCTGGCGGACCTGGTCGGCTGTTTTGACTGGACGCCGTTCTTCCGCGCCTGGGAACTGGCCGGCAACTTCCCGGCGATCCTTGATGACGAAGTCGTCGGCGAAAGCGCCACTGCGCTTTACAACGATGCCATTGCCATGCTCGAGAAGATCGTTGGCGAGAAGTGGCTGACCGCCAAGGGTGTCTGCGGCTTCTGGCCCTGCGCGCGCGATGGTGACGATGTCGAGCTGTACCTGACCGAGGAAGAGCGCCACGTCCGCCTGCCGTTCCTCCGCCAGCAGATCCGCAAGAGCCGCGACCGGGCGAACTACTGCCTGGCCGATTTCATCGACCCCGATGGCGACTGGATCGGCGGTTTTGCCGTCGGCATCCACGGGATTGAACCGCACCTCGAACGCTTTCGCGCCGCGCACGATGACTATTCGGACATCCTGCTGAAAGCCCTGGCCGACCGCTTTGCCGAAGCCTTTGCCGAGCGGCTGCACAGCCACGTGCGCACCACGCTGTGGGGCTATGCGCCCGGCGAACAGCTGACCAACGCGGCGTTGATCCGCGAGGAATACCGCGGCATCCGCCCCGCTCCTGGCTATCCGGCCTGTCCGGACCACAGCCTCAAGCCAATCCTGTTCGAGCTGCTCGATGCGTCTGCCAAGACCGGTATTACCCTGACCGAGAGCTATGCCATGCTGCCGACCGCCGCGGTCTCTGGCTTCTATTTCGGCCACCCGCAGGCCGAATACTTCGGTGTGGCCCGGATCGGGCGCGATCAGGTGGAAGACTATGCGGCCCGGCGCGGCGCGGATATCGCCACGGCGGAGCGCTGGCTGCGGCCGAACCTCGACTGACACTCGACAAGCAGAGCAGCGGCGATAGTCTGACAGTCATGCGCCACGCTCTGACTGCCCTGATCGCCCTGCTGCCGCTGCCCGCCATGGCTCAGCCGGCCACCGTCGCTGTCCAGTTTGACCGGCAGACGATCCGCCCCGTAGTGGCCGAAGGCCAGGCAGACCGGGTTACTGGCCGGCTGGTAACTGCCGACGATCCGGTCCGGATTGCCTCGATTTCCAAGCTGGTTGTGGCGCTTACCGTATTGCGGCTGGTCGATCAGGGTCGGTTGAGCCTTGATCGCGATGTGTCTGACTATCTCGGCTGGCGGCTGCGCAATCCGGCCTTCCCGGATCGTCCCATAACGCTCCGGCTGGTGCTGAGCCACCAGGCCAGCCTGCGCGACGGCGGCGA
>Ga0315900_10000853_pt1 | contig 49854 bp, 47 predicted proteins | sample LakEriMetagenome_FD_203521 | JGI IMG/M metagenome (GOLD analysis project Ga0315900, IMG submission 203521) | Freshwater fungal communities from buoy surface, Lake Erie, Ohio, United States - Buoy 12 MA114 | ecosystem: Environmental > Aquatic > Freshwater > Lake > Lake biofilm | place: USA: Lake... | reverse complement strand
AGCTCCAAAGCGTCGCAAGAAGGCAGCAGCTAAGAAGGCAGCTCCAAAGCGTCGCAAGAAGGCAGCAGCTAAGAAGGCAGCTCCAAAGCGTCGCAAGAAGGCAGCAGCTAAGAAGGCAGCTCCAAAGAAGCGCAAGAAGGCAGCTCCAAAGCGTCGCAAGAAGGCAGCAGCTAAGAAGGCAGCTCCAAAGCGTCGCAAGAAGGCAGCAGCTCCAGCAGCTGCTCCAAAGAAGCGCCGTCGCAAGAAGGCAGCAGCTAAGTAATTCATTACTTATAAAAAACCCCCGACCGCAAGGTCGGGGGTTTTTTATTTAATCTCCAAATCTCTAATCAATTGGATTTGTTCGCAGTCCATCTTCAACGCGAGAAAAAATCTCCACTAAAGCTTTCTGATCCTCTTTACTTAACAGATCAACAAATCGTCCGCGCACACTTTCCACATGATCAGGGGCGGCGGCGACAATTGCCTTCCACCCCTTTGGGGTCATCACCGCAAAGAAGCCTCGCTTATCGACAGGGCATGCCTCGCGCCGGACCCAGCCAGCTTTCTCCATCACCTTCATACGATGAGAAAGACGCGAGCGCGAGAGCATGGCAACATCTGCCAATTCGCTCATACGCATCCGGCGATCTGGGGCATCGCTGAGTTGGGCCAAAATTTCATAATCAGGCATAGATAACTCATGGGCAGCTAAGTCGGCATCAAGGGCTTCAATCAGGCGGCGACTGGCAACGATGTATCTGCGCCAAGCAGCCATCTCCGCTGGGTTTAACCAACGAGGTGGGGTAGCGTTTTCTCGTGCCATAAGGCGATGATACGCCTAAGGTTGAACTTTCAACTACTTAGAATTCAAGGAGCAAGTCCTCTATGTCAGATACATCAGAGCTTCGAAGCGGTATCGATACCTCATCGATCGACCCAACAGTGCGCCTTCAGGATGATCTTTTCCGCCACTTCAACGGCAAGTGGCTCAAAGAAACTGTCATCCCGGAAGATCGTGCAAGTGATGGCGCATTTATGGTTCTGCGTAATGAGGCAGAGGCTCAGGTTCGCGCAATTATCGAAAGCGCATCCGGAAGCCCTGAAGCCCAGAAGATCACCGACTTGTATGCCTCATTTATGAATGAAGCACAGATTGAGAAGTTGGGTTCTAGTCCGATTGCCGCCGACCTTGCCAAGGTTGATGCCGTTGATTCTCTCGATGATTTCATCTCCACCATGTCATGGCTAGAAGCACGTGGTGCAAGTGGTATTACAGAAACTGCGATTTATCCGGACATGATGGATTCATCTGCAAATATTTTATATATCCACCAAGGTGGACTTTCACTTCCTGATGAGAGCTACTACAAGGAAGAGCAGTACGAAAACATTCGCGTTGCATTTGTGGCACATATGGAGAAGATGTTTTCTCTCCTCGGAATTTCAGATGGTGCGACCAAAGCCCGCGAAGTCTTTGAACTTGAGACCAAAGTCGCCGCCCTGCATTGGGATCAGGTGCGAAACCGCGATGCCAGCTTGACCTATAACAAGATGACGCAAGCAGAATTGGAAAAGCTCTCCCCTGCACTTAATTGGCCGCTCTGGATTGCTGCTGGTGAAGTCCCTGCCATTGCATTTAAAAATGTCGTCATTGGTCAGCCTTCATTCTTCGAGGGAATCTCACCACTAGTTGCTTCCTTTGCGACAGATTCGGCAATGAAATCTGCCTGGAAATCATGGCTCTCATGGCATGTGATTGCAGGAAGTGCCTCCTATCTGAACTCAGAAATCGTCAATCAAAACTTCGCCTTTTACGGCACTACTTTGTCTGGCACTCCACAATTGCGCGAGCGCTGGAAGCGTGGCGTGGCCTTGGTTGAAGGAAGCCTGGGCGAGGCAATCGGAAAGATCTACGTCCAACGCCACTTCCCACCTGCTGCCAAAGCTCGCATGGAAATTCTCGTAGCTAACCTGACTGAGGCATACCGCCGCAGCATTAATGGCCTCGAGTGGATGAGCCAAGAGACCAAGACCAAGGCGATTGCAAAGCTTGAAAAATTCCGCCCAAAGATTGGCTACCCAGATAAGTGGCGTGACTATTCAGCCCTTGAAATTACTGCAGATGACCTCTTTGGAAACCTTGCCCGTGTGACCAAGTTCGAACGCGATTTTGTACTGGCCAAGATTGGTAAGCCGGTCGATCGCGACGAATGGCATATGACTCCGCAGACAGTGAACGCGTATTACAACCCTCTCGGAAACGAGATCGTATTTCCAGCCGCGATTTTGCAGCCACCATTTTTCGGCCTCGATGTCGATGATGCAGCTAATTACGGTGCTATCGGTGCCGTCATTGGTCACGAAATTGGTCACGGCTTTGATGATCAAGGGTCTAAATTCGACGGCGATGGAAACATGGTTGATTGGTGGGTCGATATCGATCGCACTGAATTCGAAAAGCGGGCCAATGTTTTGATCGCCCAGTACAACACCCTGGTGCCAGAAGGCACTCCTGATATCACCGTTAACGGAGCCCTTACCGTCGGTGAAAATATTGGTGATCTCGGCGGACTTTCCATTGCACTCAAGGCCTACGAGATCGCACTTGATGGAAAAGATTCACCCATCATTGATGGAATGAATGGATACCAACGACTATTCCTCTCCTGGGCACAAGCCTGGCGCGGCAAAGTACGCCCCGAAGAGATGCGTCGTCGCGTGGCAACTGATCCACATTCGCCTGCCGAATTTCGTTGCAACCAAATCGTTCGCAATATTCCAGCCTTCTATTCAACCTTCGGAATTACAAAAGATGATGCCCTCTGGTTAGATGAGGATCAACGCGTTGCCATCTGGTAACGGATTTACTTTTGATATTTCACACGCCCCAGAAAATTCTCTGGCACGTGCCGGAACAATCTCGACCCCACATGGTGATATCGCAACCCCTGCCTTCATTCCGGTAGGAACAAAGGCGACGGTAAAGGCAGTCTTACCTGAGACGATGAAAGAGCTCGGTGCGCAAGCACTTCTTTCTAACGCCTATCACTTGTATTTACAGCCAGGGCCCGATGTCTTGGATGAGGCCGGCGGGCTAGCCAGCTTTATGAATTGGTCGGGGCCGACATTTACCGATAGCGGCGGCTTTCAAGTTCTCTCATTGGGTGTTGGATTTAAGAAAGTATTGGCGATGGATGCCCAGACCTTTAGATCCGATGATGTCATCGCTGGAAACAAAGAGCGGCTGGCCCATGTCGATGACGAGGGCGTGACCTTTAAATCTCATATCGATGGCAGCATGCATCGCTTTACCCCAGAAGTTTCGATGCAGGTCCAACATAAAATCGGTGCCGACATCATCTTCGCCTTTGATGAGTGCACTACTTTGCACAACACCCGTAAGTATCAAGAGAAGGCGTTAGAGCGCACACGAGCATGGGGCGTTCGCTGCCTTGATGAGCACCAGAAATTGACTCTAGAACGCTCTCAGAAGCCTTATCAGGCCCTTTATGGGGTAATTCAAGGCGCACAGTACGAAGATCTGCGTAAGAAGGCTGCAACAGATATGGCGGCGCTGCGATCGAGTGATCCCGATAATCCCATCGCCTTCGATGGCTTTGGTTTAGGTGGTGCGCTGGATAAGAAAACGTTGGGAACAATCCTGACCTGGATGAATGAGATTTTGCCAGCCGAAAAGCCCCGCCACTTACTTGGAATCGGTGCCCCAGAGGACCTCTTTGTCGGGGTCGAAAATGGCATCGATACCTTCGACTGTGTCTTGGCATCTCGCATTGCGCGCACCTCAGCCGTCTACACAATGGTGGGGCGAAATAATTTGTCCAACGCTATCAACCGCCGAGCTTTTGAACCGATCGATGATGAATGTGATTGCTACACCTGTGCCCATTACACCAAGGCTTATCTGCACCATGTATTTCGTGGCAAAGAAATCATCGCTGCAACCCTTGCAACAATTCACAATGAGCGATTTATTGTGCGCCTAGTTGATCAGATGCGCGCTGCCCTGATTTCAGGCGATTACTTTGAATTTAAAGAGCAATTTATGGGTCGTTATAAGCATCTATCTGGTCAGGCGCGAGATTAAGCCTTAGCTCTTCTGCAACTCTTCGTGATCTCCTTGGCTTGTTTTCTCACCGATGCGATTGATGAACCTTACAGAGACTAAAGAAATCATGGTTGCGCAACAGCCGCCTATGAAAAGCGGCAGGCGTAACCCTCCTTGGGCAATGACTCCGCCAAGGAATGCACCCAAGGGCATCATGCCCCACACAAATGTGCGTCTTGCTCCATGAATACGGCCATACAGTTCTTTCGGAATAAGAACTTGGTAGCAAGACATCAACAAGATATTCCAGTGAGTAAGAAAAAAAGATGAAACAAAACCGACCACACCAAAGACCCAATAATTAGGTGCGAATGATTGGAAAAGAACTGTAACTGAAGAGGTGAAGATTGCCAGGGCCAGAACTTTTCCTCGCCCAAATTTTTTGGAGATCCGAGGTGCGAGCAGTGCGCCGACGACCGCACCAGAGCCAGCACCTGCCATCAAGACCCCAAAGAACTTAGCCTGTAGCCCTAAAACTTCTGTAATGAAGAGGATCATTGTTGACGTTGAAAGCGAATAGAAGAAAGACAAAGATGTAGTGATAGCCACGAGTCCACGAAGATCAGAATCGTTCCACAAATACTTTAGCCCAAACTTAATGTCGCCAACAAAACTCTTCTTCTCAGCTAGTTCTTTAGCCTCATCCCGCGATTCAGTGATCAGGTGTGCCGGAATAAGAAAGACAAAAATTGCTGCAATCAGAAAGCCCGCACTGTTAAGAATAAATGGGAGAACCACGGCCGTGGCATAAAGAAATCCACTCAGTGGTCCCCCTACATAATTTTGAATGACGGTTTGGGCAATATTGGTACGAGAATTTGCTCGCTCAAAGTGCTTCTTCTCTAAAATCACTGGGATCAGCGATTGAGATGCTGTATCACTTGCCACCTCAGAAATTCCGATAAGAAAGGCTGCAACGAATAGCCAATAAATAGTCACGAAATCAGTAGCTATCGCCAATGCTAAAAGCCCAGCGATTACAAAGCGTATGGAGTTGGTCAAGGTAATCAAGAGTCTTTTATCAACTCGATCAACAATAAGGCCGATAGGAATTGCAAAAAGGAGCCATGGGAGCATGACAAGTGCGCTCAGCATCGAGATCAGAACAGGATTTTTAGTCAGTGAAATTGCTAAGAGGGGCGCAGCGACAGCAAGTAACCCGTCGGCGAGATTACTAATTGCACCTGCGCTAAAGAGACGATTAAATGCTGGACCTAGCTTCTCAGTCTTCAACTTGTGTTCCAACTGGATTCCAGCCACCTGGAATCATCTCTTGGGCTTCATCTGGTCCCCACGTTCCCTCAAAGTATGGATGAACTCGGGTCGGTGATTTCAAAATATCATCGAGAATTTTCCATGAGTGCAAAACAGCATCGATGCGGGTAAATCTAAAGTGATCACCAAGCATCGCAGCTCGCAAAAGACGTTCATATGGACCTTGGCGATCACCGAATTCAGCAAAGAACTCAACCGTCAAATCAATCTCTTCTGTCGCTAACTTTGTTCCTGGCTTTTTAGCCAGTAAGGAAATATCTACGCCATCTTTTGCGCCAAGTCGGAAGCGGACCGCATTTGGATTGCCGCGCCCAAAGAGCTCGCGAGGTGGTTTCTTAAACTCAACTAGTACTTCAAGGACGGTCTCGGGCATTTTCTTTCCGGTGCGCATATAGATAGGCACGCCAGCCCAGCGCCAGTTATCAATAAAGACCTTCATCGCAACAAATGTCTCAGTGTCTGAATTTTCGGCAACGCCTTCTTCATCAAGATAACCAACGTATTGGCCGCGGATCACATCATCTGCCTTAATGTCCCTGATTGCAGAGAGCACCTTAATCTTTTCGTTCTGCATATCCTCGGAACTAATGCTGATTGGTGGCTCCATAGTGAGCATGGTTAATACCTGCAAAATGTGATTCTGCAGCACATCTCGAGTTGCGCCTACGCCGTCATAGAACTTGCCGCGGCCTTCAATACCAAAGCTCTCGGCCATCGTGATTTGAATATTTGAAACGTAGTTACGGTTCCAGACCGGCTCAAAGAGAGTATTCGCAAAGCGGAATACCAAAAGGTCTTCGACCGCTTCTTTGCCCAAGTAATGATCGATACGGTAAATCTGATCTTCAGGTAGCACCTGCTTGAGTTCACTATCGAGTTGGATTGCAGATTGCAGATCGCGGCCAAATGGTTTTTCCACAACGACTCGAGCCTTCTTGGTAATGCCCACACTCGCGAGCCCCTGAGTGATTTTTGCAAAATGTTCTGGGGCGATCGCTAGATAAATAACCGGCAATTTGAAATCTTTGATGAGATCTGCCAACTTTACAAAAGTCTCTGGATCTTCGTAATCGCCTACCAGCAACTGCATCTCGTTAAGCAGCTTGCCTAGAACTTTCTCGTCAGCATCTGGTTTACGTGTACGAATCGCTGCCTCAACATTTTCGCGAAAGACTTCTTGAGTCCACTTTGAGGAAGCAACACCAAATATCTGAACATCAAGTTCGTTGAGCTCTTCTAGATCATAAAGTGCTGGGAAAAGTTTTTTCTTCGCCAAATCTCCGGTCGCGCCAAATAGAACTAAAGCATCAGCTTTCATTCAATTAAGCCTTGTCTGACTTATTGGTTGGCTTCTCGTTATGGCCGCCAAACTTGTAGCGCATCGCGCTCAAGACTCGGTTGGCAAATTCATCATTGTTGCGAGAAGCAAAGCGTGCGTAAAGTGAAGCGCTCAATACATGAGCTGGAATACCCGCCTCGATTGCAGCTTGAACGGTCCAGCGACCTTCACCACTATCGCTGACTTCTGTTGAGTATTCGGTGAGCTCTTCGGATTCAACGAGAGCTTGTGCGGTCAGATCTAGTAGCCATGAAGCGACAACAGATCCGCGGCGCCAGACTTCTGTGATTGCCGGGATATCTAGATCGTAAGCCGGTGTCATTTCATCGGCTGCCTCAAAGATTGCAAGACCTTCAGCAAATGCTGCCATCATGCCGTACTCAATTCCGTTATGAATCATCTTTACAAAGTGGCCTGAACCAACCGGTCCGCAGTGCAAGTATCCGTATTCAGCTTGTGCCGGTGCGCCAGTACGACCTGGTGTGCGCTCTGCTGATTCAACACCTGGACAGAGAGCTTTAAAAATTGGATCAAGTGAAGCAACGACCTTCTCGTCGCCACCGATCATGAGTGAATATCCACGCTCGAGGCCATAGACACCGCCTGAGGTTCCGACATCAACAAAGTTGATTCCCTTTGCAGCCAAGAGCTCTGCATTCTTTAAATCGTTTTTATAGTAACTATTTCCACCATCAATAATGGTGTCGCCCTTTTCAAGATGTTCTGCCATTGCAGCAATTGTTGAATCGGTGACTGAGGCTGGAACCATGATCCAAATTGTTCGCGGTGCAGTCAGATTTGCAGCAAGGTCAGCCATATCTTTTGCCGCTATCGCGCCCTCTGCTGCCAATGTAGCGACTGCATCTGGGCTGACGTCGTAAACCGCTGAAGTTATTGAGTGACGAGAGAGGCGGCGAACGATATTGGCGCCCATTCTTCCAAGGCCGACCATTCCAAAATTCACGTTCTGGCTCATATCCTCATACCCTCTTTCGAAATTACTCGTGAAGTCTATTCTAATTACTCAGTAAAGAACGCATCCGTATCAACTATTAAACGTGTGTGATCTGCTGCTCTGACATAACTGGCCGGTATGGAGAGATCTCCCTCAATAATCTTGGTGACTGCATCGGCCTTTGAAGCTCCTGCAGCAATAATCCACACCAGAGTTGATGTGTTAATCATTGAAAGCGTAAATGTTGCGCGTACTGATGGTGGCTTTGGTGAATCTGTAATTGCGATTACTTTATCTAATCGATCAATATGAGCAGCCCCGGGAAATAAGGATGCAATGTGGCCATCAGGGCCAAGTCCAAGAATTGTGAGATCCATAAAGTCTTCACCAAGCTGTTCCAGGTAATCCTTAACAGCAACATCAATGTTTTCAACTTCATCACTCGCGCGAAGCATGTGAGTCTTCACATTCTTGTTAGTAACAGAGTTAAGTGCGGGTGAGGAATTCTGCTCAGCACATGAGCGATCAACGAATCTCTCATCACTCCACCAAATGTGGAGCCCCTGATACATCTCAGGATGAGCATTCCAATCCGCTACCAAGGCTCGTGTGAGTTCACTTCCTAAAGTCCCTCCGGTGAGGGCAAGATGGAAAACCCCGTTGATGCGAAGGCCGGTTTCAATAACCTCAATTACTTGGGTCGTAACTTCTCGCAACAATTCTGGCTGATCTGCGTAAAGTGTCAGATCTAGATCATCATCAAAATCATCCAGTGATTCCAGCTCATCTGACATGGGTTAAGTATCCCACGGAGTCGAATGAGCTTAAAACTAGATCAAGCCGAGAGACTTCGCCTTCTCTACCGCCTGATCGCGCCCGTCGGCTCCCAGCTTTCGGTAGACATTCTTCAAGTGCGTCTTCATCGTGTTGTGAGAAATATGAAGAGATGCACCTATGGAAGTGATTGGCTTTCCGGAATCGAGATGCCTGACTATTTCTATCTCTCTCTTGGTGAGCATTGGTTGCACACCTTTCGTCGAATCGATCTCCTGCATACGTTCGGCCACCTTTCGCGATATTTCTTCGTTGTAAAACGTTGGAGAACGCACCGCAACCTTGTGGAAGAGCGGATATAGCTCCATCTGACGAATGAAGACTGCCTTCGCGCCGACTTCGGCTCCAATTTTCAGCGCTTGAGTTAAGTATGTAATCGCAAGCTCTTCATCGGCTTCATATGCATGCACTGTTTGAGAGAGAAACTTATAGATACGTTGACGCGGTGTTCGCTCTGGTAAATCCGCTCCATTTGATGGGTTCCACTCTTTACCTTCGGCTCGAAGTATGTGTAGAGAAATCAACTCTGTTGTCCGGCCAGGAAGTGCGGTCTCAATAAGGAGCTTCATTTTTTCAAGATCTCCAGATATCAATTGCATAACAAGCTCGCTGCGATCAAGGATCGAATGCAGTTGATTCTTTGAATGTATAAGAGAAACTCTCTCCCGAGCATCCCGAAGCATTTGCACTGATCCCTGTCCATCACCTCTCCGGGCAAGAGTCACCGAGACAAAAGCTGCAGTTGCGCAATACCAGACCCACTGCTGGTTTTTAGCTGCGCTCTCAGAAACTTCATTGAAAATCTCGTATGAACTATCGAGATCGGTAAATTCATAATGACAACGAGCAAGAATATATTTGATATCTAGAGGGGCTTGAAACGAAGCCATTCCAAGCGTGTTGCTCAGGGAGAGGGCCATGCGCGAAGATTCAAAGGCATCTTGGTAATACGACTGTTGGTAGGCGCATAACGCTCTGACTGCAAGTTGATGTACATGCCCTAGTTGGGAAAAGTTTCTCGCAAGAAGTTCTTTCGCTCTTTGATCTATCTCTTCCAACTTGTCTACATCATCTAACATAAAGTAGTAGCCAGCTAAGCGACGGAGCACAAAGAGAGCATCAGTAAAGTCAACATCTCCTGCAAAAGCGTCATCTGTAAATGCGGTTTCAGCAGTTGCTTCGAAATCCTTAAATTGCCCAATAGAGAAGTTGATAGCCACATCTATCAACGCTGCAAAACGATTAATGAATCCCTCGAGGGCAGTCCCTCGCGATTGCAGGCGCATGCTGGCCTTTAGCGCCTCAGCTTTTTCAAAAGATAGATTGGCTAAATGTCCACCAATCTCTACGGTCTGGCGTTGGAGCTGTCCCTGCACGCTCTCATCCCCAGCATATTTTGCCCAGCGAAGTAGATCATTGCCACGTCCTGTAATTGCATATATGCGAGCACCTGCTGGAAAGAGCTTTTCGAATCTAACGAAATCCTTGGATAGGAATGCATGCTCGAGTGCTTTCGTGGGTTCAAGTTCGCCCTCATAGAACAAGGAAGCTAAACGATGGTAATCCGCACAGCTTGCCTCAGCGCTACTTACTTCCTGATAAAGAGACTCTCGGATAAGTGAATGTATTTTGTAGATTGGGGTTAAATCACTTCTCTTTACGAGCACAGTTCCCTCAGAGGCAAAGGTATCTAGTGTGCTTTGAGAATAACTCTTTCCGAGAATCGCTTGCGCCAACTCGGGAGTGAATTCTTCAACGATAGATAAAGGAAGCAAAATTGCTTTTTCTTCCAAAGGCAGAGAGCGCACAAATTCTGCAACAACCAGACGTAACGGATCTACAGATGAAGCGATTTGTGCCGCAGAAATCTTGAAGCTGACCCCCTTAGCCGCTCCTCGAATGATCAGTTGCACCGCGGCCGGCCAGCCTTGTGCGCTTTCGAGTATTTCAAGAATCTGTTTAGATTTATCGGTTAACCCGCTAAGCAAGATCATTGTCATCATTTCGTCAGAAGTAAACTTGAGTTCTGCTGGTCCAACAGAATTCAGTTTTCCGACCGGTGCCAACTCGATGGGTGATGCATGAGGTTGATCGTTGCGAACTTGAATGAGATGTAAATTCTTGGGGAGCGATTTGATCATTTCGTTTGCTCTTGCGAAATCTTCGGCACTCTTGGTTCGTCGATTATCTACGATAAAAATGTATTCGCCTTTAAGTGCTTCAAGCTCGGCGCTAAATTTTGCAATAAGATCCATAGAATCAATGCGGAGATCAGATTTAAACCATGGAGCAAAGCCGGGAATAACATTTCGGACCGCTTGAATGACGTGAGAATTAAATTTTGGAGCATTGTCTTCATCAACCATCGTGTACCAAAAGGTGCGCCCCTCGTTGTGTCGGGCAATTTCGGCCGCTAAAGAACTCTTGCCATAACCAAGTGGCCCAACAATGAGCGTTGTTCCCGGGGCATCTGTATTAATCGAATCGACAAGGTGGGAGCGCGAGATGAAGTTCGCTGGTAAGCGCGGGGGCAAAGTGCGCGAGAGGGTCACCCCATCTAGGAGTTCTGGGATAGGGATATCCCCCGCAATCTTCTTCGTAGCCACGCCTAAGGGTGACTTAAATGAAGGGGTTAGGGAAGGTCAGGGTGAGTGTTTTAGGGGTGAGACGAGGGTGATTTATAGAGCGGCGAAGCCTTGATCGAGAATCTCGAGGGCTTCGATGAGTAGTTCATCGCTAATGACAAGCGGAGGTAGGAAACGGATCACATTGCCGTAGGTGCCTGCGGTCAGGATCAAAACCCCATGGGCCTGGCAATACTTAATGACGCTGGCCATTGCAGCAGGGTTTGGAACTTTACTTCCTGCAACGACAATTTCAATCGCTTGCATAGCACCACGACCACGCACATCACCGATAACTGAATACTTTGCAGCCATTGCAGTGAGTTTTTCATTTAGGATTTTGCCGATCTCGCGCGCGCGCTCAACAAGTTTATCTTCGGCAATAGCTTCCATCGCACCGAGTGCTGCCGCACATGCGATCGGATTTCCACCGTAAGTTCCGCCGAGGCCACCCACATGTGATGAATCCATAATCTCTGCACGGGCTGTCACTGCAGCAAGTGGAAGACCGCCGGCAATTCCCTTTGCAGTAACAATCATGTCAGGTTCAACATTTTCATCTTCAACTGCAAAGTAATTTCCGGTGCGAGCAAAACCAGTCTGAACTTCGTCGGCGATAAAGACGATTCCATTCGCAGTTGCATATTCGCTCAGGCCAGGAAGGAATCCCTTTGGCGGCACAATAAAGCCACCTTCGCCTTGAATTGGTTCGATGATGATCGCAGCGACGTTCTTTGCCCCGATCTCTTTCTCAATTTTATGTGTGACATCTGCGAGCGCATCTGCAGCCATTGTTGAGGCATCGCCAACCCAACGATAGGCATACGGCATTGGCATGCGGTAAATCTCGTTAGCAAATGGGCCAAAGCCCTCTTTGTATGGCATGTTCTTAGCAGTCAGTGCCATAGTAAGGTTGGTACGTCCGTGATAAGCGTGTTCAAAAACGACAATTGCTTGGCGCTTTGTGTAGTGACGTGCAATCTTGATCGCATTTTCTACTGCTTCTGCGCCAGAGTTTTGCAGGATTGATTTCTTTACAAACTTGCCGGGAGTCAACTTATTGAGCGCTTCGCATACTTCGATATATCCCAAGTAAGGAGCAGTTGTGAAGTTTGTATGTGTAAATGCTTGTGCTGCCTCAATTACGCGAGAGACAACTCGTGGGTTTGCATTTCCTACGGTGACAACGCCAATACCTGAACCAAGATCGATGATGCGATTGCCATCAATATCTTCCATAATCGCACCTTCTGCGCGCGCGATGATTGCAGGAAAGGCCATACCAAGGCCTGCTGATACCGCTTCTTTGCGTCGAGCCAGCGCCTGGGCAGATTTAGGGCCAGGAATCTCCGTTGCAATATGACGTGATTGCGGAAGCGGTTCGTGTGCTTTAGAAGTCATGGGTAAATCATAGAGCCTTGGGGAAAGACGGGCGGCCGAGAAGTTAGGCTTTGCCTCGTGAGTACAGGTGATCTTCGAAACATCGCACCGCTCCTTGATGCCTACCTCTCTTACTTCGAGCAGAAGCGAAGCCCATTTACTATTCCAGGTCACAAGCAGAGAGCATCTCGCTTAGATCCTGGTTTAGGTGCGCTGGTTGATTCAGATACTCCACTCTATGGCGGGCTCGATGAAATCAAGCTCACCAACAAAGTACTGACCGAAGCGGAGAAACTCGCAGCGGATTTCTGGGGTGCAGACTTTGCGCGCTTTTCAACTGGTGGCTCGACTCACGCAAACCAAGCAGTAATTCTCGCACTCGGCAAACCTGGAGACAAAGTTGCTGTCAGTCGCACTGCACATCGCTCAGTGCTAAGCGCTCTTGTGTTAGCAGGTCTTGAACCGCTCTGGTTAAATCCCGAAATTGATACCGCTACAGGGGTTCCGATTGGTATTTCCGTCAGTGAATTAGAGCGAGTGCTTACTGAAAATCCAATTGCGCTATTGCTCACTGAACCTGGATATCTAGGAACACTTTCCGACATTGGTGTGCTGGTAAAGATTGCACATTCACATTCGATACCTGTGATTATTGATGCCGCATGGGGAGGGCACTTTGGTTTTCATCCAGATATGCCTGCCCATGTATTGCAGATGGGCGCTGATGCATTAATCACAAGTGTGCATAAAGCACTTCCTGGATATAGCGCATCTGCACTTTTGCTGGCACAGACAAAATTCTTAAGCGCCCAGCGCCTTGAGCAAAGTTTTGAGACAACCCACACGACTTCACCTGCTGGTGCACCTCTTGCATCTATAGATGCAACGCGCGCACTTCTTCAGACTCGTGGCCCTGAATTACTTGGTGAGTTACTCACAAATGTTGCCCACTTCAAAGCGACGGTTCATTCGGAATTTTCGCTGCCGGTATTTCTCAATGCCAGCGATTTCCCTGCAGGACGTTTTGATCCCACCAAGATTGTTCTTCGAGCAAACCAGCTAGGTGCTTCAGGAGTGGCGATCGAAAACGCCCTGGGCGAACATGGAATTCGAGTTGAGATGGCTGATCAAGACACCGTTGTCTTCCTTGCTACTTTGGCCGATACACGTACAGACTTTGATGAGCTTGCCAATGCACTGATTGAGATCGCTCGCTCTCAGCAAAGCACCCCACGGCCAAGTTCCACAGCGCTCAGCTGGTCAGTTGTTCCAGAAGTTGGGATCTCAATGCGCGAGGCTTACTTTGCTTCAACTGAAATGGTTTCTGCGCTAGATGCTGTTGGGCGAGTGAGTGCGGATCTCATCGCACCTTATCCGCCAGGAGTTGCAGTTATCGCACCCGGTGAGATTTTGACTGAAAAAATTGTGCATGGTTTATCAGCATCCCAGAAAGCCGGAGTGCGCATTGCTTATGCAACTGATCCAACCCTTGCACAATATCGGGTTGTAATTAAGTAATTACTTCGTACGGTGAACTTTATGTTGTGCCGACTGGGCTACCGGGCGAATGACCAATGAATCAACATTGAAGTGTTCTGGCAAAGTAACGCTCCATCTAATCGCCTCAGCAACATCTTCTGCCAATAGCGGGGCATCGACACCTTCGTAGACCTTTGCTGCGCGATCAGCATCTCCAAATCGAATCGTCGAGAATTCCTCTGTCTTGACCATGCCTGGTGCAATCTCTGTCACTCGTATTGGTAGACCGTTAAGCTCAAGTCGTAGCGTGCGAGCAAGTGAAGTTTCGGCGTGCTTTGCCGCGACATAACTTCCGCCATTTTCGTAGGCAACATGGCCTGCAGTTGAAGAGATAATCACAATGTGACCACGTCCATTTTTCTGCATCGCTGGTGTGAAGGCTTTCACCATTCGCACGGTGCCCACAACGTTGAGATCATAGGTTTTGGCCCACACTGATGGATCAGAATCTAAGACAGAGGCTGCATCAAATGCCCCGCCTGCGCAATTGATGAGAACTGAAACGTTTCGATTAGCTAAATCACTTACTAACTGGTCAACGCTTTCTTGATCTGTAATGTCTAACTCGTGAGCCGTGATTGCTGAATTTTCACAAGCCAGCGCGTTAAGTCGATCAATACGACGAGCACATGCAATTACATCAAAACCACTATCGGCCAAGGCGCGAGCTGTTGCAGCGCCGATTCCGCTACTTGCTCCTGTGACGATCGCGCATTCTCGTTGGCTCATGTCAAAACCGTAACATTAAGTAGGGTAATCACGCCAAGTACTGCGAAGACCGCTGCGGCAATTCCATGCACAAGCTTCATCGAGACTTTCTGCGCAAATTTTGTTCCGATAAAGACTGCGGGAACATCGGCAATCATCATTCCTAGGGTTGTTCCGATGACTACGAGAATCACGCTCGAGTAATTTGCAGCTAGCGCCACAGTTGCGATCTGAGTCTTATCGCCCATCTCAGCTAAGAAGAATGTAATTGTTGTCGCACCGAAGACGCCAAAACGCCCAGCAATCTTGGCTTCATCTTCTTCAATCTCATCAGGCTTTAAGGTCCAGATCGCCATCGCAATAAATGAGATTCCTAGAATCCATCCGAGAGTATTTGGTGACAAGAGAGTTGTGATCCAAGCACCGAGAGCACCGGCAAAGCCGTGATTAACAATTGTCGCAAGAAGTATCCCCAGGATTATGGGTACTGGTTTTTTAAAGCGGGCTGCGAGCAAGAAAGCCAAGAGTTGAGTCTTGTCCCCCATCTCTGCAAGAGCGACTACTCCTGTTGAGATGAGGACTGTTGTGATCACCTAATTACTCTAGACCTTAAACCAGACCGTAGTTCCCGCTTTGAGCGTGAAGTCAATTACTGGGGCGGATGAGTGAAGAATTTCCTTCGCTTCAAACTTGTGGCCATAACCACGAAAGTTGATCATGCAGTTCCAACCGCCTGGGCGTGAGAAGTGAAGAACTTCTTTGTTCTTGGTCTCATGCCACATGAGTAGCTCTTCGCCTTGTAATTCTTTGCGCAGTGCAAGTGCCTTTCGATAAATCTCTAGTGGCGATCCAGCCACTCCATCTTGAGCTGCAACATTTACATCTGCAAACCATGTGGGTTGAGGAAGATGCGAGCCTCCATCTCCAAATCCATAAGAGGCGCCAGTTGAAGACCACGGCAACGGAACGCGGCATCCATCGCGACCTTTTTCGGTAAATAGATTGCCTACGTAGGCTGGATCTTGAATCTGATCGTGTGGAATATCTGTGACTTCATGAAGGCCAAGCTCTTCGCCCTGATACATATAGGTACATCCTGGAAGTGCCAAGATAAACATGGTTGCAGCTAATGCAGCACGGGTTCCAGCTTCGCGATCTAAAGGATGGGTTGTGCCATCTGCTAGCAGCCACTTCTTCTCATCAACTATTGGGTGCAATCCGTAACGTGTTGCATGGCGAATCTTGTCGTGATTTGAAAGCACCCAAGTCGATGAGGAGCGATTTTTATCAGCAATCTCCAGTGACTTCTTGACAGTGTCGCGATAATCAGAAGGATCAAACTTGGCATCAAGGAATGCAAAGTTAAAGGCTTGTCCCAAGGTCTTTTCGCTGGCATATAACGGCATGCGCTCGATAGGAACATTCGCCTCTGCCACCGCTACACGAGGAGGGTCATATTCATTAAATACTTTGCGCCATTCTTTATAGACTTCAAAGAGTTCGGTGCGATCAAAGAAGACGCCTGTGCCGTCGAGGCGAGGGTTTTCATAACCGAGTGTAGGTTGGCTGCGAAGTGGCTCTGAAAGATCTTTCTTCATCGCATGCGCCACATCCACACGGAATCCATCTACACCGCGATCTGCCCAAAAACGCAAAGTCTTAATGAAATCTGCTTCCACCTCTGGGTTATCCCAGTTGAGATCAGGTTGCTCTGGAGCAAAGAGATGGCAGTACCACTGGCCCGGCTTTCCATCTTTTTCTGTGATGCGAGTCCATGCTGATGGCGCAAAGTGTGAAGGCCAATCAGATGGTGGTAATTCTCCATCCTTTCCTTTGCCGTCCCGAAAAATGTAACGCGCGCGTTCGGGTGATCCAGGTTGTGAATTTAGTGCATCGATAAACCATTGATGAAGATTCGAAGAGTGATTAGGAACGATATCTACAAAGACGCGAATTCCTGCATCGTGGAGAGCCTGCAACATCTCATCAAAATCTTCCAGCGTTCCAAGCTTTGGATCAACGTTTCGATAATCAGCAACGTCATAACCACCATCTGCCAGCGCCGATGGATAGAACGGGCTGAGCCAGACTGCATCTAGTGATAGAGATTTTAGGTATGGAACTTGAGAAGTGATGCCTTTGAGATCACCGATTCCATCGCTATTTGAATCCTTAAAGCTGCGTGGATAAATCTGATAGACAGCCGCCTGTCTCCACCAATTAGCATCCTTAGACAAGCTCATCGAATCCTAACCCCCAATAATTTCGCCTAATACTAGTCAATAAAGGCAGGGCGATGGCCATGAGCCAATAGGCAAAGTAGACTTGGAGATTATGAGCCTGAGTATAAAGACAACGATGTACAGCGAAATATACGAATTTCCACGCGTGATCATCGATTCCCTGGCTCGGGTGAAAGCTATAGATGAGATCGCGGCGATCTTGAGGTCAAAAGATTTTGCAACGGTTCAGGTGCTTGGACGTGGAACCTCCGGCAACGCATCCCTGTTCCTCAAATATTTGATTGAGGTTCGCCTAGGCATTCTTGTTGCAGATGCCTCTCCTTCCACGACTTCGATTTATAAATCACCTATTGCGATGCGCAATAACTTATTGATCGGCATGAGTCAGAGTGGTAAATCAACCGATCTTGTTGAATTCGCTCGTACTGCAATAGAAAGTGGCGCGTACTTCGTTGCTATGACAAATGATGCAACGAGTCCACTTGCGCAATTAGCTCACCATCACATTGATCTTGTAGTTGGCCCTGAGTTAGCTGTAGCTGCAACAAAGAGCTATTCATCAGAGCTACTACACGCACAACTCTTGGTGGATGCAATGCTTGATGAGACTTCCCCTGCTCATTTGGCAGAAGAAGCCGATCGAGTGATCAAAGATTCTGACTTAAGAATTCAAAAAGCAACTGCGCTTCACAATGCCGATGACATTGTCGTCTTGGGTCGCGGTTACTCGCTTGCAAATGCTCTAGAACTCTCCCTTAAGATCAAGGAGACTTCCTTGATCAATGTTCCTGCAAACTCAACAGCTGAATATCTCCATGGACCGATCGCAGCTCTCAAAGAGAGTTCTTCGGTAATTTTCTTGGCTCCTTCAGGCCAGGACTATTCAGTAATTGCACCGACTGTTGATAGGGTCCGCGCCATTACGAAGAATGTTTACTGGATTGGTTCCTCTGAGTACCGTGCCGATGGCGAGACTTTTCTTGGTGGCTCATCGATTGCTCACGAGAGTTACTCATGCATTCTCGATTCAACAGTCCTTCAATTGCTCGCAAATCAACTTGCCGTTGCGAAGGGACTTAATCCTGATGCTCCTAAGGGACTTAACAAAGTCACCCTTACGCTTTAATTTAGTTCGCTTTAAGTTCCAATAGTTTGATTGCAGCCACAGCGCTGTCGAAACCCTTATCTTCAGTACCTTCTGGCCGACCGCTACGAGCTATCGCTTGATCCAGGGTGTGACACATCAAAACTCCGAAACCAATGGGTGCGCTGAATTTTAGGGAAACTTCCATGACGCCTTGTGTGACACCCTGGCAGACATAATCAAAGTGGGGTGTTTCGCCTTCCAAGACAAGGCCAACTGCAACAACAGCATCGAAACCTTTTTCAAAGGCAAGTTGTGACGCTAGTGGTATCTCAAATGAACCAGGGACGTAGATGACTTCAACATCTTTGATCGAGGCAGCCATAAGTGCACGTTGTGCGCCAGCAATCAGAGCGTTGCAGATATCTAAGTGCCAACTTGAAGAAATGATCGCCACACGAGCCTTCGGCAACTGTGGAAGATCAATCTCTGGTGCGTTTCCTGACATTTTATTCTCCTGACCTAAGGTGTCCGAGTTTTGTTGCTTTTGTATCCAGGTACTTTTGATTGAACTCATTAGCTGCAATTGGTAACGAAAGGGTTGTAGATGCGATACCTGCATCACTAAGCGCTTGAATTTTCTCAGGATTATTTGTCATGAGGACGACACTCTTGATATCTAATTCAGAGAGAATTTCAACCGCATCATGCCACTCGCGGGCATCGACTTGGTGGCCAAGTGCGATATTTGCCTCGACGGTATCTAAGCCACGGTCTTGCAGCTGGTAGGCCTTAATTTTCTCAGCTAAACCAATTCCGCGACCTTCGTGGTTTCTTAAGTAGATGATGTATCCAGATCCTTTTTCGACGATGAGATCCATGGCGGCTTTGAGCTGTTCGCCACAATCGCATCTCTGCGAACCGAGAACATCGCCTGTAAAGCATTCTGAGTGAATACGTAGGTAAGTTGGCTCAGATGTGACCTGTGGGTTAAATGCAATGATGACGTGATCACGTTGGCGCAGTGCTGGATAGGTTGCAATTTTCCATATCTTGTTATCTATTGGAAGATCTGCCCACTCGAGATCTAATGCAGGACTCTTCTTGGCCGTGAAATTCTCTTGGTAATACCTGACTAAATCCGCAATCGCAATAATTGGAATTCCGTGTTCGCCAGCAAATGCCTGAAGGTTTGCACCTCGCGCCATCGATCCATCAGCGGCAACGATCTCTGAGAGCAGCGCTTGCTCTGAAGAATTACTTAGTTGAGAGAGTGCGATGCCTGCCTCTGTATGCCCCTGTCGTCCCAGCAATACTTGGTCGTGAGCCACCAGTGGATAGACATGGCCAGGTCGAATCAAATCTTTAGGTTGCGTTGATGGTTCGGCAAGTGCGCGAATAGTTCTGGCACGCTCAATCGCACTTACTCCCGTAGTAATGCCTGGTGCAAAGTCGACCGCAACCGTAAATGCTGTCCGGCGCTCGTCCTCATTATTTTCAACCATCAGCGGGAGATTAAGTTCTCGTGCTCGTGATTTAGTTAATGCCACACAGAGAATTCCGGTTGTGTGCTTGACCATGAAGGCAACCTTTTCAGGAGTTGCCTGACTTGCAAGCAACATGAGATCGCCCTCGTTTTCACGATCGAGATCATCGACAACAATGAGAAATTCACCATTTGCATATCGAGTCAGAGCTTCAGGTATGGAAATCATTGGGGTACTCATCGCTTCTCCAACAATCTCTCAACGTACTTTGCAATTACATCAACCTCGATGTTAAGAGGATCACCGATCTTCTTCGCCGAGAGATTTGTCTTCTCTAGCGTTGCCGGAATAAGCCAGACAGTTACTTCAGCGTCTGCGTCATTGATTTGGCCCACTGTGAGTGAGACACCCTCGATACAGATCGAACCTTGAGGGACCACGTACTTCATCAAAGATTCAGGCACGCTCACCGTGAATTCTTGCCATTTCTCGCCGTCAATGATTGAGATCACTTGAGCGACTCCATCAACATGACCCTGCACCATATGCCCACCCATGCGATGGTCTAACGTTGCTGCTAATTCTAGGTTGACCAGATCGCCTTCTTTATATGATCCAAGTGAGGTGAGTGAAAGAGTTTGAACCATCACATCTGCAGTGAAGGTGCGATCACTGACTGCAGTAGCTGTTAAACAGACACCATTAACCGAGATCGAATCACCTAGCGATATTCCTGCGACAGTCTCTGGAGCGTTAATCACAAGGATTGCACTCTCTTTACCTGACGTTATTGATGCAATAGTTCCAACTTCGGTGACAAGTCCTGTAAACACTTTAGCCACCTTTCTTCGCGATGAAATAATGTGACTTGGTATCGGGTCCAATTGAAATCTTGCTCAATAATTGAGCGCTGGCTAGGAGCGCCTGCTCATTTTCAAAGAGTTGAACACCCTCTTCGCCTAAGGAATTAGGAGAGCGATAGATCATGAGTTCATCAATAAAACCAGCCTTTAGAAGTGCGTTTCCAAGGGTTGGGCCACACTCAAGAAGTACCTGGTTGTAACCGTATGTAGATAGTTTTGAAACTATCACTTGTGGGTTTTGGCTCTTAATAAAGTGCGTAAGAGCGTTCGAGTCATTGAGATTATGCGTTGTTGGAATCTCTCGCATTCCAATAACAATTCGATCTGGATTCTTTCTACCAGTAGCGTTGCGAGGAATGAGGTGTGGATTATCGGCTAACGCCGTTCCGGTTCCAATAAGGATGGCATCTGATTGGGCTCTTAAAATCTGTACATCAGCACGCGATTCTTCGGATGAGATCCATGTAGGTGATCCATCGCCTACAGCAATTTTTCCGTCAGCTGATTGAGCAACTTTCCAGATCATCCGGGGACGACCTGTGTGAATTTTATGGAGCCAGCTTCGGTTTGAGAATTGAACTTCTTTGCCGAGAATATCCAAGTCAACGTTAATTCCCGCAGCACGAAGTCTCTCAACTCCTCCACTTGCGACTTCATGTGGATCTCTGATTGAAATAACAACGCGTGCAAATTCAGCATCAATAATTGCTTGCGTACACGGCGGCGTACTACCTGTGTGATTGCACGGTTCTAAAGTTATGAAAATCGTTGCACCTTTAAGAGATTCCTGAGCGCTCTTGATCGCAACAATCTCGGCGTGATCGGGCGATGCCTGACGTTGGTGAAAACCTTCACCGATGACGCGGCCCGAATTATTTGTTATCACTGCGCCAACAATTGGGTTTGGGTATGTCTTTCCATACCCTTTTTCGGATAGCCAAAGAGCGCGTTGCATGAGTTCGCTTGCATTCATTGCTCTTAATCATCCCCTTCGACTCTTTTTGTGAAGCAAGAGATCGGGGGTATGCAATAACCCGTAGACGTCCATGCCGAATGTCAGGTAGACATGGCAGAACGCTACGCACTAGTTATCTCTCATCCGGACTTTAACCGTCGGTCTCAGAATTACACTGAGTCCACCGTTAGCTGGCTGCCAGCGGGTCGCGGACTTTAACCGCCGGTTCGGAATTACACCGACCCCGATAACTTAAGCCTTATCTTAATCCAGATATAGAGATATGGCGAACGAGGCTATTTCTGAGTGACTTTATAGACCTTGCCGCTGGAATCATATGTAATCCACTCGCCTACAGTCTGACCGTTCTTGAAATTTCCAGAGCGCATGATCGTGCCATCTTTTCGATACCACTCCCAATACCCATGCAGTTCTCCCACTTTCGTCGCACCGCGAGCCTTAAGAAAACCGTTGCCGTAGAACTCGAATACCTTTCCCTTTGAATTTGGGAATGACTCATTAATCATTTCGATTCTGCGAGCGATAATTTTTTTCAATAGCGCCTTTGGGAACTCCTTATTTTGATCAAAGTGAATTGAACCCTTGGTTGTTTCAAATTTTGATAGTGCTGTCTTGAAATCAGATCCCAAGCTTCCTGTATAGGGAAAAATGCTGTTATGTTTCTTGAATCCAAGAATTCCGATGACACCGATTCCCTCGATAGTCCATGTTGGGATTCCCCACTTAAGCTCTTCTTTGGAACCCGGCAATAGGCGTGAGATCTCTTCACGCACTTTAAGAAGTGCTCGAGACTGTTCGGTAGGAAAACCCTTTAACCGCGTGGTGATTTCTTTCTTACTCATGACTCTCCTACTTAAGCAACGCCTTCATCGCCTCGATTTCGGCACTCTGACTTGTGACAATGTTTGCATAAAGCTTCTTAACTTCATCTTTGGTCGAGTCCCTAATCATCGAGACCATTTCGAGTGCACCTTCATGGTGGGCAATCATTGACGTAAGGAACATCTGATCAAATGCCGCATCTTTAAGTGAAGCCAGCTCTTTGAGCTCTGCTTCGGTGAGCATTCCACCCATCTCCATATCGTGCATATGTGACTCACTCTTGCCATCAAGCCAGCTCTTCATCTGCTCAATTTCGGGACCTTGCGCATCACGAATTGCGGTAGCCAGTGCAATCACATCTGGATTTGCAGTGTTCTCAAGGGCAAGCTCTGACATTGTCACTGCCTGCTCGTGATGCGGAATCATCATCTGAGCAAACATCGTTTCATCACTGCTCATTGCAGAACCGTGGTTTGAGTGATCCATCGGTGTACTTGAATTGCCAACAAGTAAGAAGACAATTCCCAACACTAACGTTGCGATAACGCCAAGGAGGGTGCCGGTCTTCTTATCGATGTTGATTTGCATGGCGCAAGATTACTTCACGCGATGGAAAGTTGCTGATTCATCTTCTGTTGGACGCGCACCCAAGGTGAGATCGAGATAGACGAAAGTTACAGGGCTACTACTTCTTGCCACCAAAGATACGGCTGAGAAATCCTGGCTCTTTAGGGTCATTAGCATGGCCCTGACAACGATCGTTTTTGGCTACACCCTTAAGCGCAATCTCAATATGTTGACCACAGCCTGACCAAGTTGGCTTCTTACACTTACGACAAGTAGTTCTACTGCACATGTGTTTCCCCTTTATATTTTAGTAGGTTGCTGAAAGCGTGCGTTCAGATGCTGGTGATTTACTCCACGTGAGGTAGCCACCATCAAGATTTACTGCGTTAAATCCCAGCTCCTTAAAGAGAAGTGTTGCTGTGTGTCCGCGTTGTCCGACCTGACAGTTGACCAATAGATTCTTGTTACTGAGCTCAGCGTTACGATCTCTGATTTCGTCGACAGGCATGTTGAGCGCTCCTGGGATTGAACCTTGTGAAAACTCAGCAGCGCTTCGCACATCAACTAGCTGATATCCATCGGTTACAAATTGATCAATTTCACTCCATTGAGCGGTCTTGAGAAGACCAGAGATCAAGTTTTCGGCGATGTAACCCAACATGTTGACAGGATCCTTTGCAGAACCGAATGGAGGCGCGTAAGCCAGCTCGAGGTCGGCGAGTTCTGGAGCAGTAATTGATCCACGAATAGCGGTAGCAATAACGTCGATTCGCTTATCGACACCGTCTACACCCACACCTTGTGCGCCAAGAATTTCACCTGTCACTGGATGAAAAATCAACTTTAAAGTCATCTGCTTCGCATCTGGGTAATACCCAGCATGATTATTCGGATGCGTATGTATCGATATTGACGGGCGATTCGCTGCCTTGAGCCGCTTCTCGTTCCATCCAGTGGCTGCGATAGTCAGATCAAAAACTTTAACGATTGCAGTTCCTATTGTTGCAACTGGGCGAATAGTTCGACCGTTGATGTGATCGGCAACAATTCGTCCATGACGATTTGCAAGATTTGCAAGTGGCACCAACGTGGCAGAGCCATCTAGCGCATCTGTTTTTTCTGCAGCATCACCGATTGCGTAAATATCTAGATCATTGGTCCGATTGAACTCATCAACTTGAATTCCCTTACGAGAGCCAACTGTGAGTCCGGCAGCTTGTGCCAAACCAATCTCAGGTCGAACGCCAATTGCCAAGATAACTAGCTCAGCGTCAAGTAGCGTTCCATCAGATAGCAGCACGGCTTCTGATGTGATTTCAGATGCGCTAACACCTAGATGTAAGTCGACACCCTTTGAACGCATCTCTGTTGCTACCAGGAATGCCATCTCTGGATCTAGCGGTGCTAGAACTTGATCAGATGCTTCAACAACACTTGTCTTAATCCCTTTGTGCACCAGATTTTCCGCAATCTCCACACCAATGAAGCCGCCACCAATTACGACAGCAGTGCGAGGCTTTTCTTTAACGTGAGCAACGATTCGCTCAACATCTTCGACTGTACGAAGTGTTAGAGCGCGATCAATGCCAGGAAGAGGAGGAACTATCGGTGAGGCGCCAGGGCTTAGTACAAGTTTGTCGTAATCAAGGGCACTCTCTGCACCGGTAATGACATTTCGAATCAGTATCTGCTTTGCGTTGCGATCAATAGAGAGAGCCTCTGTATTGATTCGAACATCTAAACGAAATCGTGCGTGAAGGCTTTCGGGTGTCTGTAAGAGCAGATTGTCTTCTTCTTCGATTACTCCCCCAACAAAATATGGAAGGCCGCAGTTTGCGTAAGAGACATACCCGCTCTTTTCAATAACGGTTATCTCAGCATCGTTATCAAGTCTGCGAAGACGAGTGGCTGCAGACATTCCACCTGCAACCCCGCCGATAATTACGACTTTAGTCATGCTGGGATTGCTCCTGCATTCACTAGATCTACGAATCCGACTTGCGCATTCAAAATACTTGTAAAGCCAACGTCAGACATCTTTCCGGCTGCGATTCCTGATCGGTTACCGCTTCGGCAATAGAGAGCGTACGTGACGCTTTTATCTAAGGACGCGATTTCTGAATCAAAAGATGCAGATTGAACATCGATATTTAGGGCACCTGTGATGTGGCCCTCGTTGAATTCCTCTGGAGTGCGAACGTCAATAAGCACAACGCCTTCTGCTTGTGATTGGGCGATAAAGTCTCCGGCTCCTAAATCACTCACTCCTTGACTTGACGAGCATCCACTAAGCGCTAGGGCTGACACGAAGACACCTGCAATAACTTTTTTCACAATTCTCCTTATGCCAAGCTCAGGAAGAGCTTCTGCAATTTCTCGGTTGTCTCTACTTGGTTTCGACCATCTTCAACGAGGCACTCTTTAAGGCTTGCTGATATCAAAGTGAAGGCAGCTGTATTGACTGCTTTTCCAACCGCTGCCATCTGGTGCACAACTTCCTCGCAACTTCTGCCCTCTTCAAGCATTCGGACCACAGCATTAACCTGTCCCTGTGCTCGCTTCATTCGCTTGATGATGGCTTCCAGCTGCTCTTGATCTTCAAGTACGTGCGACTGCTTCTTAGTTGGCATTTTCATTTCTCCAGTTGTTTAACAGGTGCAACGGTCTTGTTCAGCCACTCCGGCGAGCGCTTCTTCAATGTGCTGACCACATCCATCCCAAGTAGCTTTCTTGCAACGATCACATGTAACGCGTGAACACATTCTCTTCTCACCTTCTGTGCCCTAAGGCACTGATTATTGGTCTCCTTATGTATACCCCTAGGGGTATACGAGAAATGTACCAGATCCCCTGGTTTTGGCAAATGATGGGTGGGATTCGTCCAATAAACGTCGGCTTTCGTCTTAGACTGAACGACATGAGTCGCACCGCGGACCAAGAGTTAGAAGCTCACCAATCTCGAGTCGTAAAGACTCTAATTAGCACTCAAGTACTCAACGGGGTTGGTGTTGCCGGCACGGTAGCTGCAGGTTCGCTCCTTGTTGCTTCGATTACCGATTCAGAAACACTCGCGGGTCTTGCTCAAACTTTCTCAGTACTCGGCGCTGCAGCAATGGCGCTGCCTCTTGCTCGCTTAACTAACCGTGGTGGTAGAAGGCTGGCACTCTCTGCTGGACTTATCACCGGTCTTGTTGGTTCTCTCCTTGCAATTACGGGTGGGTCAACAGAAAACATCTATCTGATGTTGATGGGTTCTTTTCTGGTTGGCGCAGCATCTGCCTCTGGCTATCAGGCGCGTTTTGCAGCGATTGATTTAGCCACTCCGGATAAGCGAGCCAAGCAACTCTCATTAGTTGTCTGGGGATCAACGATTGGCGCAGTTACCGGTCCTAACTTGATGGAACCTTCCGGGCGCATTGCTGAGAGTTTTGGTTTGCCGCCTCTAGTTGGCCCTTACATCGTGAGTTCCTTCACTCTTGGACTTGCTGTATTAGTTATCTATCTCTTCCTTCGTCCAGATCCATACTTAACAGCGCATAAGAAAACTCATGCTTCTGGGACGGATGTAAAGAAATCATTTAAAGAAACTTTTGCACACATCAAGAGCCACCCAGCTGCACTCTTTGCAATTTACTCGATAGCAATTGGACATTTAGTAATGGTGGCTGTCATGGTAATGACTCCAGTTCATATGAAACATGTTGATGTAACACTGCAAGTAATTGGACTGGTTATCAGCATTCACGTTCTTGGCATGTACGCTTTCTCTCCCGTTGTAGGATCGTTAACCGACAGACTTGGCGCTATTCGAGTAATTCAACTCGGCGTCCTCTTGCTCTTGATTTCAACAGTAGTTTCAGGAACTGCAGCTGCAGACAATGCAATCCAATTGGGCGTAGGGCTATTCTTCTTGGGACTTGGGTGGTCTTTTACTTTAATTTCTGGGTCAACTCTTCTATCGGAATCCGTGAGCGATGAAATGCGTCCATCTTCGCAAGGTACAAGTGATCTGATCATGAACCTCATGGGAGCTGCAGGAGGAGCACTTGCTGGAGTGATTATCGGCTTCCTGAACTACGGATGGCTCTGTTATTTCGCATCAATCCCTGTGGTGGTTCTCGGTATTTGGTCATTGAGGATCAAGAGAAAATAGCTGTGGTACTTAATTGATAATTGCTATTTGGAACATCATGCATGGTGAGCTGGTCTCTCCAAAGAAATTTACCGAAGCCGACCAAGCTCTCGCTCATGCAATCTCGTCTCTTAATTCAGACGTTAACGCGATCCAGGAAGTAGACCACTTCCACTCAAGAACCGATTCAGTCAATCAGAGTGCTTCTATAGCCGCTGCTGCGGGACACTCCTACTGGGCGTTCTTGCCCCTCTTTATCGTCGAAGTCGATCGTGTTCGGAATATCGTCGCTTCTGATCCCCAGATTATTTCAAGCCAAAATCCACATGACCTGCCAAGTTATGGAATAACAATCACCAGCAAGCAGAAGCCTGACCTTTGGCTGCGCAAAGATTTCATGCGTGCCAAGTTTGGAAAGTGGATGACGATTCACGTTGCAGGTAATCCCACAAAAATATTTGCTCGCGATCACTCACGGGCTGCCCTGGCTGCTATTTATGAGGACAAAATAGTTATCAATACTCATCTCTCTTTTATCTGGCCCTTTAATGCTCTTTCATTTCTTCAACTTCTTAAATGGGGGCGAGAACTAAAGCGCGAGTATTCCAGAGAGGTATTTATTGCTGGAGATTTCAATCTTCGCCACTTATTTTTCCACTCTGGGTGGAATTCATACTTTTCTCATCTTACCTTTCCAGTGTGGAAAACAGATCGGCAAATTGATTACCTGCTAGGCACTATCCCAGCTCAAGTTCGATATGAAGTGCTTTCACTGGAGACAAGTGATCATTGCGCGATTGTGGTAGAGATTTAGAATTCAAGTTACTATAATCCACAAGTTCTCAACGTTAAACTAATGCTCAGAACGGTTTAAAAATGAAAAGTAAAAGAGTCCGAGTACTGCTAGCCCTTTCGATCGCACTAGTCTCCAGTTTCCTTCCTCCGGCTCATGCGCATACAGCTCTTGAATTATCGACTCCATCAAATAATCAATCAATTGAATTTATGCCTGCAGAACTATCTGCAACCTTTGACGAAGATCTCATCGAAATTGAAGGTGAGGCAGTCAATACTTTGGAACTTCAAAGTGCCGATGGCAAGATCTACGCGCTTTCATCTGCCACGATTGCAGGGCCTGTAGTTTTGGCGAAGGTTGGGGATGGCGAGTACCCAGCAGGAAAATATCTTCTGAAATATAGAGTGGTGTCAGCCGATGGACATCCTGTCACTGGAGAGATCAGTTTCTCAACTCAATCTGCCACCACTATTGGATCTACACCTGCCGAACCTGTAACGACTGCCTTCATTCCAGAACCTGTTGATTCATCGTCAAGTAGATGGCCTTATCTACTCGGCGGAGCAATACTGCTAGTCGGTATACTTTTTGGAGTTAAGAGAAAACGCGGGTCATGGCAGAAGTAATTGAGAAAAATGGTGAGTTGATTCTTCAGCTCTCGTGGCGCGAAAAAATCTTCGCTCTTCATGGGAACCCACGAGCAAAGGTTTCAGATTTAATCTCGACTGCAGAATCAGATACCCCATGGACAAAAGAGGTCCTGCGCGGAGTTCGCGCACCTGGAACTGGTATTCCTTACGTTGTTCTCCTTGGCACCATGCGCTTTAAAGGCGGGAAAGATTTCACGGCTATCTACAAGCGTGGACCCGTCCGCATCTACGAATTTGGAGCAGGTGAATTCAAGCGTTGGATCGTCTCCATATGAACTTAATTAAGGATCTTCACGCGCTGGCAAGGAAGAGCAGATCGTCAGATCTCGGTCAGTTTTATAAGACTGGTCCTGGTGAATACGGTGAGGGTGATCGCTTTATCGGTGTAATTGTTCCCGATACTCGTTTGATTGCTAAGAAATATATCGATCTGCCATTTACCGAACTTGAGAAGGTTATCGACTCCCCTATTCACGAAGAACGTCTCTGCGGTCTGATCATCCTGACTCTTCGCTACAAGCGAGATAAGGATGAGCAATCCCGAAAGAAGATTTTCACCTTCTATATGAAGATGGTGCGAGCAGGACATGTAAACAATTGGGACTTAGTTGATGTGAGCGCGCCAATTATCGGTGATTATTTAATTTCAGATCCACGCCATATGGAGCTCCTAGAGAAACTGTCTCGGAGCAAAAGCCTTTGGCAGCGTCGCATCGCAATGATTTTTACCTTTGCATTTTTGCGCAAAGGAATTACAGAGCCAACGGTTGTGATCGCTGAAAAGCTTTTAGATGATGACCATGATTTAATTCATAAGGCTGTTGGCTGGATGTTGCGAGAGATGGGAAAGCGCGATCCAGTTCTACTACGATCCTTCTTGAAAGAAAATGCCCCACAAATGCCTCGGACAGCCCTTCGATATTCCATCGAAAAACTGCCCGAGAGCGAACGAAAGAGATGGTTGGCGGTTAAGCCTTCACATCAAAACGATCGGCGTTCATAACCTTTGCCCATGCAGCGATAAAGTCTGCAACGAATTTTTCACGTGCATCATCTTGAGCATAAACCTCAGCATATGCGCGCAAGATTGAGTTCGATCCAAAGACGAGATCTACACGAGTTGCAGTGAATGCAACCTGACCTGTGCTGCGATTACGCAGGTTGTAGAGATTCTCTCCAGCTGGCTCCCAGATATAAGCCATATCGGTGAGGTTGATGAAGAAGTCAGTGGTGAGTGCGCCTACTTTGTCGGTAAACACACCGTTCTTTGAACCTGCGTGGTTTGCACCAATGACGCGCAATCCACCAAGGAGAGCAGTCATTTCATGGGCAGTAAGACCCATCAGCTGTGCACGATCAAGCATGAGCTCTTCTGCAGTAACTGCATAATCTTTCTTGAGCCAGTTACGGAATGCATCATGTGTTGGCTCAAGAACGGCAAATGATTCAACATCTGTCTGCTCTTGAGTTGCATCCCCGCGACCTGGAGCAAATGGAACACTTGCAGTTACGCCAGCTGCCTTTGCTGCACGCTCGATGCCAACATTTCCTGCCAAGACAATAACGTCGGCAAGGCTGGCACCAGTTGCCGTTGCAATTGGTTGAAGGGCAGCGAGTACACGTGCAAGACGTGCTGGTTCGTTACCTTCCCAATCCTTCTGCGGTGCAAGGCGAATGCGTGCACCATTTGCACCACCGCGCATATCTGATCCGCGATAGGTGCGAGCGCTATCCCATGCAGTTGCAACGAGATCTGCCACAGATAGGTCAAGTGCTTCAATCTTTGCCTTCACATCTGCAACGTTGTAGCTCGAATTTCCTGCAGGAATTGGATCCTGCCAGATCAAATCTTCAGCAGGAACATCTGGTCCGATGTAGCGAACCTTTGGTCCCATATCGCGGTGCGTTAATTTAAACCAAGCACGTGCAAATACATCATCGAAGTACGCAGGATTGGCATAGAACTTCTCTGAGATTTCACGATAGATCGGATCCATCTTCATCGCCATATCGGCATCTGTCATCATCGGGTTGTAGCGAATAGATGGATCTTCTACATCAACAGGCTTATCTTCTTCAGCAATATTGATTGGCTCCCATTGATTTGCACCTGCAGGAGACTTTGTGAGTTTCCATTCGTACTTAAGGAGAAGATCAAAGTAACCGTTATCCCACTGTGTTGGATTTGTTGTCCACGCGCCTTCAATACCGCTGGTCACAGTGTCACGACCTACTGAGCGAGTTGAGTGGTTCATCCATCCCAACCCACCTTCAACAATGTCAGCACCTTCTGGAGCAGGGCCAAGGTTTGAGGCCTTTCCATTTCCGTGTGCCTTACCCACTGTGTGACCGCCAGCAGTAAGCGCCACAGTCTCTTCATCATTCATCGCCATACGTGCAAATGTTTCACGGATATGAAGTGCGGTGCGCATTGGATCAGGCTGACCGTTAACACCTTCTGGGTTTACATAGATAAGACCCATGTGAACCGCTGCAAGTGGATTTTCAAGCGTTGATGCATCATTGAGATCTGAATAACGATTCTCGCTCGGTGCAAGAAATTCATTTTCTGATCCCCAGTAGATATCCATCTCTGGATGCCAGATATCGGGGCGACCAAATGCGAAACCAAATGTTTTGAATCCCATTGATTCATATGCAATATTTCCTGCCAAGATCATCAGATCTGCCCAGCTAACTTTATTTCCGTACTTCTTCTTTATTGGCCATAGAAGTCGTCGCGCTTTATCGAGGTTCGCGTTATCTGGCCAAGAGTTGAGAGGTGCAAATCTTTGATTGCCGGTTCCTGCTCCGCCGCGACCATCTGCTGTGCGATATGAACCAGCTGAGTGCCATGCCATACGAATCATTAACCCGCCGTAATGACCCCAGTCGGCAGGCCACCATGACTGACTATCTGTCATCAGATCGTGAAGATCTTTCTTGAGAGCAGCAACATCAAGCTTCTTTAGCTCGACGGCGTAATCAAAGTCAGCACCAAGTGGATTGGTCTTTGCATCGTGCTGATGCAAGATGTCGAGGTTGAGCGCATTAGGCCACCATTTAACGTTGCTATCTGCAACTGTTGTCATCGCTCCGTGAGCTACTGGGCATTTTCCTGAATCTGTCATGATGAATCCTCCACGATTGAGCGGCTTTTCTATCTTTTCAGTCTAACTAGCCCTAGATGGATTCGCCATTTGAAGAATTTCCAATGCGTCTCCCCTTGTACAATCACCCCATGGCAGTCTCAGATGGTGATCGCGAGAAGTTTTTTCCACTTATAGAGAAGAAATATGGCGAAAAGATGGCCTATTGGTTTGCCGTCATGAAAAAACTCGAGGGCAAGAAATATCCAGAGCAGATCGCCTATCTTCGTGAGAATTACGGATTCAGTCAGGCCCATGCCAATGCACTCGTGATGTATTCGCGAGGTTCGACTTCTTCCAAGCGCCACGAAACACCTGCTGCATACTTCAAAAGTATTGATGCCAAGCAGGCCAAAAAGATCAAAGAAATTATCAAGGTCATTACAACTAAGTACCCTGATTTAGAACTTGTTATGGCATGGAATCAACCAATGCTCAAGCGAGGTAAGGATTATGTCTTTGGGGCTTCAGTTTCGACGAATCACATTTCCATTGCCCCTTGGGGAGATGTGCTAAAAAACTTTGCAGCAAAGTTTGAAAAACTTGAGGGCGTGAGGGTCAATAAGAAAACAATTGCAATTCCTAATGACTGGGAAGTTGATTCAAAGCTACTACTGGCTATGGTTGCGGCGCGACTCAAAGAGCTGAAGTAATTACCCTCTAATCATTCGCTGATAGAACTTCCCAGGTTTTCTAGTGCTCTCTTGCGGTTCACCCATTGCAACAAATCCAAGCTTTTCGTAAGCGGTGATTGCTGAGAAGTTATCCGTCCATACGCCAAGGCCTTGTTTTTGCCACCCGCGCTCTGATGCATGTTGATCGAGAAAGTCGAACATTATCCGAAGCGCTCCCTTGCCGCGATGTGCAGGATCTGACCAGCAACTTCCTATCCAGCAGGTAGCGCCAAAATCCCCTTCGAGAATTTCAATCGTCATCGTTGAAATATCTACCTGATCAGTAGAAGCAACAAGGTGGGTCAGATCTTTGAATTCATTACGCCATTGTGACTGGGAGAATTTAACTAGGGCTTCGTGTGACGCTCCAAATGCTTCAGGGTTTTCCACCAATGACCGCAGACGAATATCGCGGAGGCGGGACCACTCGTCGGGAGCTAGCTCGTGGCAATTGAGATTACTCAAGATTTTCATCCGCCCAAGTACATATCGCGTCATAATGATATTTACCGAGGCCTACTGCAACTTCTTCATATGCATCTCGGTAGGGGGAAGGCAAAATATAGGTCATGGCCAAACTCTTGTATGCCTCTTTGGTGGGAGTCCAAAATTGAAGACAGAACTCATAATGGCGGCGAACAAGGGCTTGCACCGATTCATCCGAGGACGCCACTCCAGAGTTTAGTTTTTCAGCAAACTCTTGTGTCAACTCTCCAAAAACTTCTGTAAATTTCTGGGTCTCTTCCTTGGAAAAATTGTTCTGATACTGCTCTGAATGAATCCCGAATTTCATGAAAGTATTCTACGGGTTGCCTTATGAGGCTCTCCAGCAGTACCAGGCGACAACACTTCGCATCCCGGCAAAAGGTTCACCTAGAGCGTTGAGCACTTTTGGTTTTATTGGCTCTGAATTACTGTGCAAGTTATCCCATCCACGACGGACAGCGAGATCATCTACGGGCCAGACATCAAGTCGACCTAAGTGGAATATAAGGAACATCTCAACCGTCCAGCGCCCAATTCCAAAGAGTGGAAGTAACTCTTGGACAATTTCTTCATCTGAGAGGTAAGCAAACTTTCGAAAGTTAATCTCCCCCGATAACGATGCATTTGTGAGTTCGCTAATCGTGCGCACCTTCGCACCAGTTAAGCCAACTGACTGCAATTTCTTAGCAGAAAGTGCTCCGACTTTGGTTGCAGTAATTGAGCCGCCGCACTGGATTTCCAAACGAGATGTGATTGTGCGCGCTGCAGCTGTACTGACTTGCTGAGCAATCACCGAGCGAATCAGTGATTGATAGCTTGTGATTTTCGGTTTCTCTAGACCAAATGTGCAGGGAGGTAGCTCTTTGATTGCACGAGTGAAGGCCGGATCAATTCTTACAATTTTGTGCTTGATTGTTGCGAGCTCTCGAGCTCTATCTTGCGTCAATGTTAACTACAGGCCGTTCTTTATCAGGTATTCAGCTGACTCTCTCAAAGAGACTTCAACTGGAATGAAGTTAATACCCATCAAACGTTTTGCTTTGGCGTTACTGATTCTCATCGGTTTACCCAGCTGCGGCAAAATTGTTTTGATTGTGTCATCAAAAATAGAAAGGAATTTGATGATCGCTGTCGGTGCCTGGGCAGTCTTGACCTTACTCTTTGGATAGATCGACTTGAGATACTTGGCAATTTCGACGAATGATTTAGTCTCAGAGGAAGAAAGGATTCTCTCCCCCTTAGTCTCATCATTCTTGATCGCATCAACATGCATTTTGGCAACGTCTCTCACATCGACAATTGCAAATTTAAGATCAGGCAGCATTGGATCGCTGCCCTTAAGGATTCTCTCTACAAGAGAAATCGAAGAGCCAAAGTTCTTATCTAGTGGCGCGCCAAGGACAAGTACAGGGTTAATTGTTGTCAATGCGATCTCTGGGGCATCACTCTTTACAAAATCCCACGCTGCCTTCTCAGCTAAAGTCTTGGACTTTGTGTAGGCACCGCGCCCTACTGGATGAGTTACATCTGTCCACATTGTTTCGTCATATTCACTGATACCGGCATCTAATTCGCGTCCATAGATAGCTGCCATTGACGAAGTCAGAATCACGCGCTTCACGCCAGCACTTTTGGCAGCCTTGAGTGCGCGCAGAGTTCCTTCGACTGCAGGGCGAATGAGGTCGTTCTCATCCTTGGGTGAGGCAAGCGGGAAAGGTGAAGCGGTATGCATCAGCACATCAATATCTTTAAGGGCTGCATCCCAGCCGGAATCTTTCTCCAGATCGAGTTCAACGAAAGTTAAACGTGTATCTAGCTTCGATGAGTCCAGTAGGTGAGGAAGCACCGCATCCCGAACCTCCGCCGACTTTGCCAGACTTCGCACTGATGCTCGTACCTCGTAACCCTGGTTGAGTAACTGCAGGGTGATGTGCTTGCCAATATATCCACTTGCACCTGTTATCAAGACTTTTTTCATAGGACGGATTATCGCACAAGGCCTTTCCCACTATCCGTAAGCCATCTTTTGAAATATGGTTCGGGGGTGAATAAGACCGTAGACGCAGATTTCCTAGCCCTTCCACTCGCAGCAGTGAGTGATGCCGCAATAAGCACAGCCAAAGATGCAGGTGCATCACATGTTGATGTTCGCATTGAGCGCACACGCACCGGCTTGCTCTCTTTGCGAGATGCACGACCAGAGACTCAAAGTGATGAATCAATCGCCGGGGTTGGTGTGCGCGTAATTGTTAATGGCGCTTGGGGCTTTGCCTCATCCCCTGAAATCTCTGTCGATGTCGCTAAGAAGTTAGCTCTCACTGCAGTTGCTATGGCAAAAACTTCAAAACCTTTATCCACTGAGCTTGTTTCTCTCGTTTCCGAGCCTGTCTATGCAAACCAGACGTGGGTATCAGATTACGAAATAGACCCATTTGCAGTCTCTGATTCAGAGAAGAAAGATCGTCTTGCAGACCTGAGTGATCGTTTACTTAAGAGCTCTGGCGTTAATCACACCTCTGCTCGCACCATGTTTGTGAAAGAGCAGAAGCATTACGCGGACTCTTACGGAACAAGCACTACTCAGCAGCGCGTTAGGTTGCAAACACAGATTGAAGCAATCTCAATCGGTGATCATGGTTTTGAATCTATGCGCACGTTGGCTCAACCTGCAGGTTTTGGTTGGGAGTGGATGGGAAATAAACATTGGGATTGGGATTCAGAAATCGCCGAACTCCCAGCTTTGTTAGCCGAAAAGGTTGCAGCGCCATCAGTTGAACCTGGTCGCTACGACGTCTTGGTTCATCCCTCGAATTTATGGCTTACGATTCATGAGTCGATTGGCCATGCAACTGAGTTAGATCGCGCAATCGGATACGAAGCCAACTACGCCGGTACATCATTTGCTACGCCAGATAAACTCAACAAACTTCAATATGGCTCAAAGTTGATGAATGTAACTGGTGATCGCAGCACTTCTCATGGTCTGAGCACAGTCGGCTTTGATGATGAAGGCGTTGCAGCCCAGCGCTGGGACATCATTAAAGATGGCCTTCTCGTGGGTTATCAACTAGATCGCCGCATCGCAGCCGTGGTAGATCGTGATCGCAGCAATGGTTGTGCCTTTGCCGACTCTCCAGCCCACGTACCTATTCAGCGCATGCCAAACGTTTCCTTGCAACCAAATCCAACAGGACCGACCTACGATGAAATGGTTGCATCGATGGAAGATGGAATCATCATCAAGGGTGATAAATCTTGGTCAATTGATATGCAACGCTATAACTTCCAATTTACTGGCCAGCAATTCCATCGCGTTAAGAATGGCAAGATTGTTGGTCAACTCAAAGATGTTGCATACCAAGCAACAACAACTGATTTCTGGGGTTCCATGAAGGTCGTTGGTGGACCTTCTACCTATGTTCTTGGTGGAGCATTTAACTGCGGTAAAGCACAACCCGGTCAGGTTGCAGCGGTAAGTCATGGTTGCCCAGCGGCAATCTTCGACAAGGTCAATATTCTCAATACTGTTGCGGAGGCTGGAAAATGATTTCTGCTCAAGATCTGATTGAAAAGATCACTTCAGCTGCCACGTGCGATGACTGCATTGTTGTCGTGCGCGATAAGACTCAAGCAAACCTTCGCTGGGCTGGAAGCACACTCACCACTAATGGTGTGATCCAAGAGCGCAGCGTCACTGTTATTGCATTCGTTGCAGTCGCAGGCGGCATGGCATCTGGTGGAGTAACTCGCACTGATGTTTCACTTGCCGATGTTCCTAAACTTCTAGAGGATGCAATCGCTTCAGCAAAGGCAGCTGGACCAGCCGATGATTACGCGCCACTTGCTACAAATGTTTCCATTGGAAACTGGGCAGCTGAGCATGTGCCTACAGGTCCTGAAGTCTTCTCAACTTTTGCGCCAGCACTCGGTGACATGTTCACTCGATCTGTTGCTGACAAGATTGAGCTTTTTGGATACTCAGAGCACACGCATGAAACTACATGGGTTGGATCAAAGGGTGGTTTACGTTTACGCAAGGATTCACCTGTCGGTCGCGTAGAAATGACTGGAAAGTCCCACGATCGCTCACGTTCCACATGGGCTGGTGTTGAAACTCGCGACTTTAAGGATGTGTCTGTTGCAGATATAGAGGCTCAGATTCGCCAGCGCCTTACTTGGCAGGGCACAAAGGTCGACCTTCCTGCAGGACGTTATGACACCATCCTGCCCTCAGGATCAGTGGCAGATCTCTTCACTTATATGACATGGGTTTCGACTGCTCGTGATGCTCATGAAGGACAATCTGTATTTTCTAAAAAGGGTGGCGGAACACGTGTTGGCGAGAAACTCTCCAATGTATCGATGCAGTTCTTTAGCGATCCAGAATTCAAACAACTACCGGCTTCTAACTTCGTTGCAACCGATGTCAGCTCTCCTTTCTCTTCAGTTTTTGATAATGGTCAACCAATCAAGCGCGTTGATTGGCTCAAAGATGGTGTTCTGCAATCACTGATTCAGACGCGAGCATCTGCAAAGCTCACTAATTTAGATTTCACACCACTGGGTGAGAACTTCATAATGAGTGTTGATGGAGCGAGCGGATCGCTAGAAGATTTAGTCAAGAAGGTCGATAACGGACTTCTTCTCACAACTTTCTGGTACATCCGCATGGTTGATCCCAACTCACTACTTCTTACTGGACTCACTCGTGATGGTGTTTATCACGTGAAGGGTGGCGAAGTGGTCGGAGCGACAAATAACTTCCGATGGAACGATTCACCAGTTTCGGCTCTTTCTCGCATCGCACAGGCTGGTGCAACCGAGTGGACACAACCACGCGAATGGGCTGGCGATATTTCGAACATGGCTGTTCCGCCACTTGTGATTAAAGATTTCAATATGTCGACTGTGAGCCCAGGAAGCTAATTTGTTAGCAAGCTGACCAATTTTTCGAGAGGTCCTTGCTTGAATCTCTGCAGCCAAAGTGCTGCAAGATACGAAAGTAAGAGCCAAATACCACATGCAAGGAGAAAGACCTGCCAGGTTTGCAGATCCTGGAATAAACCAAAACCCCAAGGGCCAAAGATCAGCGAGGCGATTACTGATTGTGAGATATAGATCGTCAATGACATTTTGCCCGCTGGCTTCATCCATAAAACCAGATGTGGGCGTTCCTCAACTAGTTTGCGAATGAGTCCGATATAGAACATTGAGAGCAGGGGTGCCGCTACAAACGAAGCAAGTAGTGAGACGAGATAGATGCTTTCAGATGGATTAGCTGACTGTTCATTTTGTAAGAGAACTGCTGCTGCAATAACCTGAATCGGTAATCCGAAAAATAGACCCTTCGTGATTAGTTTTGAATTTGCAGCTTTATCAATAGGTGAAGATAGAAAATTGGAACGCGCTAGACGCATTCCAAGCAAGAAGGCTGCAAATGCCAAACCGCCTTGCAGGAATATTCCGGATGAGATGCTGAGTATCCAGACTTCTATTCTTGCCGGTATCGAGTCAAGAAAAGTTCCATTCTGAAGAATCGCATCAAGACTCGTCTCTGTGCTTACGGCAAGATCTTCCTTCAGCACGTACTCAACAATGATGGTTAATGCGCCAAACAATACGATTAATGCAGTTGAGATTGAAAAGACTACTCGAGTCCATATCACGATAGTTCTATCGGCTCTAAAAAAGAAAAGGGTGAGCAACAAGCCAAAAAGCCCATAGAGAAAGATGATGTCTCCGTGCCACAGAAAAGTGAAGTGAAGTGCACCGAACGCTATGAGTACAAAGCACCGTTTAATCCATCGAGCCCTGTTGGATCTATCTCCTCTGATTACATAGTTTGAACTGTAGCCAAAGAGAAAAGAAAACAATAAGTAGAACTTTCCCGCAAAGAGCGCTGCAATCAGAAAGGTTGCAGAACCATTGGCAAAACCCTGAGTCCACTCACCCCGAGCTCCCTGGTCGCTGCTCAACCCCATGAATTGAATATTTACGACCAGGATTCCAAGTAGAGCAAAGCCTCTTAATACATCTGGAGTGGTGTCACGTTGCATTGTCATTTAATCCTCTAAATCGTAATTTCAAAGGCAACCATTGCGATTGCGATAGCTACTGCCCACAGAGTTAAACTCGCAATAATCAGCATGGATGCTCGAAGCGGCTTTACGCCCGCCGTCACTGCAGCTGCTGCTGCAAATTGAGTACCGATCAATATTGGACCAAGGGCTGCCAATCCATAAACCCCATACTTATCGAAAGCCTTGAGAGCTTTTTCAAGCTTTGGAGGTTCGGCAGACTTTCCCTGCGCAACTCTCCTCTTGATCAATCTCTCTCTGATATTTGAAGCAAAGTAAGCAAAGAGAACGATTGTTATTGAATTTCCTATAACAGCGGCAAACAAGGTAGCTACTGGATCCAGGCCAACAAGTATTCCTGCGGGAACTACGGCAATCGCTTCCATCCAAGGAATGGCACCAGCGATGAATACCCCAAGTAACCCAAGTTTCTCGATATCTAGCATTTAGATATCTCGCTCGCGCCAAGCCAAAACCATCGAAGGCAAGGAGGAGCACACGAAAAGCATGGAAATGATCAGGTAACTTCCATCGTTGCCTTCAGGCTCGAACAATTTCAATTCTGGCGCATAAATCATCAGAAGCAAGAGTGCCACGATTAAATACCCCAGCGCGTAATACGCATATCTAAATGACGTGTCACGAATTTTGATCTGACGTTCATCTAGAAGCTCATTAGGTGCATCGGCTATTCCTCGAACGCTGATACGTAGAAGTAGATAACCTAGAAGGACGGCGAAAATAACAAATATAGCCGAGACGCTATAGATCACAAGGGCGGTTCCTTCAGAAAGATTCATATTGGTTTTTAGAGTTGGCCAGTAACTTCCCATCGCCACCAATACAAACCCTAGAGTCATCACAAATACAAGAATTCTTCGATTTCTTTGGGAGCGAAGCCACCTATATTTTGAGTTCTCGTCGGTGAGTAAGGATTTGACTCCCTTTTCGGTAACGCCCTCAAACCAATAAATCTTGTTCTTCTTTGACATTCTTACTTTCCTTTCTTAAATGGGGTCTGCGAGAAAAGCTCTGATACTTCTTGATTGAGTGCCTTTGCAATGCGCAGAGCCAGCACCAAAGATGGGCTGTACTCCTCGCGCTCTAGGTAGCCAATGGTTTGGTAATGAACCCCAACCTTGTCAGCCAGCTCTTGGCGCGTGAGTCCAAGGTCGGTTCGGGCCTCTTCGATGCGGTTATAGACGGGCTCTTCGGGATTACGACTCATGGCAGTAGCATATATGCTATGTAGCATTAATGCAACATGCAGATAAAGGAGTGACTGCTTCGTGTCGCATCAAAGCAATAACGCGCTGAGTAGACTCAGGCCATGATGAAGAAGAAGACTCCTGTAATTCTCCATCAGATTTCAAATTTTGCTTCAGGACTTGGCAATTCGATTGTCATGATCACCATCCCGTGGCTAATTCTTGAAGAGACTGGATCACCCGCATTCGCAGGTCTGGTAGCCGCAATATCTGCAATTCCAGGATTGATAATCTCCCCCATCGGAGGTTGGCTCGTCGACCATGTGGGCCGACGCGTTGTGAGCGTTGGAGCAGATTTACTCTCATCGATTGCTGTCCTTGCATTTCCAATTTTCGCTCTAACTAACGGTCTTTCAAGTTTGTCTATCCTATTGATCGCAGTTGTTGGAGCAATTTTCGATCCGGCTGGTTACACCGCAAGGAAAACTCTGCTTGCAGATGTTGCTAAAGCTTCCGAAATAGAACTCGATCGACTCAATGGAATTCACGATGGCTTCATGGGAATTTCATGGATTCTTGGGCCCGCTGCCGGTGCCGGATTGATTTCTACAGTAGGCGCGATTAACTCCTTCTGGGTTTCAGCTGGATTGTTTGTGATTGCTGCACTTGCAATTGTTTTCTTGCGTGTTGGCAATCTCGGAAAAGACGCTCGTGATTTGGCTGAACAAAACGATGAAATCACAGACAGCAGCCTTCGCATTGGCTTTAGAGTGCTTTGGAATGACAAATTGCTTCGCACAATCACATTTGCAATCTTGATTATCGCTGCTGTCTATTTACCAACTGAAACAATCGTACTTCCGACCTACTTTGAAGATCTAGGTAATCCTGCTGGCCTTGGAATTGTGATCTCCGCTCTTGGTGCCGGTTCCGCGATTGGATCATTTGGTTATGGATGGATCAGCAAGAGAGTTTCTAGAAAAAACTTAGTTCGAATTACCTTAATTGGCACTGCGGTAAGCATTATTCCTATGGCATTTCTGCCACCACTGCCAATTTTTATTCTCTCGGGTTTCGTCTTGGGATTAGCGTGGGGGCCATTCAATCCCTTAATCTCAACTTTGATTCAACAACGAGTGCCTGCAGATCAACAGGGAAGAGTCTTTGGTGTACAAACTGCGGTCTTTTATGCCGCACCACCATTAGGAATGGTCCTTGCGGGAGTATCAGTCGAGAGTTTGGGTGTGGGTACGACTTATTTGATACTGGCAACAATACTTTCCAGCACAGCCGTACTCGCCTTGCTTACGAAATCACTACGCTCTGAATTCTAGAGGCCATCAAGCCAATTCTTTAAGTGAGCGAACCGCCAACTCACTGAGCAAAGCTGCTCCTCGATAAAGAACCGAGTCATCGAACATAGCTCGAGGTGAGTGATTGACTTCAGATTTGGTGAAGTCTTCATCTACAGATGCACCAAGGAATATGTAGGAGCCTGGGACCGCTTCTAGCACGCGCGAATAATCTTCAGCTCCCGCAATTGGGTGCGGCATATCCACATATGACTCAGCACCAAAGAGCTCACCTGCAACTTTGCCGACAAATTGTGCCTGAGCTTCGTTATTTACTGTGACTGGATACTGCTCCACAACTTTAACGTCAGCTTTCAGGCCGTAGCCCTCAGCAATTGACTCGCATAAGCGGACTGCTTCGGCCTTGATGCGAGTTCTATTCTCGGGTGAAAATGTTCGGATTGTGGCTTGAAACTCTGCGGTATCGGGAATTATGTTTGCTTTGGTGCCAGCATGAAATTGGCCGACCGTGATTACTACTGGATCGAAAGCGTCAAAGGAGCGAGTAATCATCAATTGCAGTGCGCCAATCATTTCAGCGGCAACTGGTATTGGATCTTTCGCAGTATGAGGCTGTGATCCATGTCCGCCCATACCGACAACAGTTACATGTATTTCATCGGCAGATGCCATCATGGTTCCAGGCTTGGTAGTAAATGTTCCATTGGGAACCGCGGCTGACATCACGTGAATTCCGTAAGTTGTATCAGCTTTTCTCCCACTTGCAGTCAAGATACCTTCTTTAATCATGTGCCCCGCGCCATCGAAGCCTTCTTCACCAGGTTGGAACATGAAGACCACATCGCCATCGAGTTGAGACTTGTTTTTCACTAACAACTTTGCTGCCCCAATTAGCATCGCGACATGAAGGTCATGACCACAGGCGTGCATGGCACCATCGATCTGACTCTTGTATGGAAGATCAGCTAGTTCGGTGACAGGAAGGCCATCCATATCTGCACGCAACAACACCGTCTTCTGCGAATTGCCGGCCCGCAAAACGGCAGTTACTGAGCTCAGTGATTTTCCTGTCGAAACTTCAAGACCTAAGCCATCGAGTGCGGCGACGATCTTTGCCTGAGTCTTAGGTAGGTCCAAACCAATTTCTGGCTCCTGATGAATATGCCGGCGAATGGTGGCCAAATCATTTTGAATCTCACTTGCTTCAGTCAGAAAATTAGCCACTTTCAATCCCCCATTAACTCAACTAAATGGCGATCATACTTAGCCCAATAACCCAATGTCTACAGATTCCTCACTTGAAGAAGAGCCGCCCTATAAGCAGCCTTCATCTGCTGGCATTGGGGCGAGATAAGCGAGGGCGACGCAGTCAGATCTCCACTGTATGCCTGGCAGGTGAAGGCACATGAGAATGGAATTATTTCAAGTCTAGATATGTAAAACTATTCTGGGAAGTGACAAGCCACTTGTGAAGCACCAACCTGTAACAACGTTGGTTCGGTTGTAAAGCAAACTTCTTTTGCCTTGTAGCAGCGGGTGTTGAATACACAACCCTTTGGTGGATTTGCAGGATTTGGAAGGTCGCCAGATAAAACTATTTGTTCGCGCTTCTCTTCCAATACTGGGTCCGGAAGTGGAACAGCTGATAGCAGCGCCTTCGTATATGGATGATGTGGCTCGTTGTAAAGTGATTGAACTGGTGCAAGTTCGACAATTTTTCCTAGATACATAACGGCTACGCGATCTGAAATATGTTGAACGACTGATAGATCATGAGCGATAAACAGATACGAAAGACCAAAGTCATCTCGAAGGTCGGCAAGAAGATTGATGACTTGGGCTTGAATAGATACATCTAGAGCAGATACAGGTTCATCACAAACGATGAACTTCGGTTTCATCGCAAGTGCGCGAGCAATGCCAATTCTTTGACGCTGTCCCCCAGAGAATTCGTGAGGATAACGGTTGTAGTGCTCCGGATTCAATCCAACGCGTTCCATTAATTCTTGGACTGCTTTTTTGACTCCTCCATCTGGTGCGATGTTCTGGATTTCAAAGGAGGCCGCGATGATTGCGCCGATGGTGTGCCGTGGGTTAAGTGATGAATATGGATCCTGAAAGATCATCTGCATCTTGGTGCGAAGTGGTTTCATCTTGCTATTTGAATACTTAGTTATATCTTGGCCTTCGAATGTTATTGATCCTGAAGTTGGCTCGTATAACTTAAGAATTGTGCGGCCAACTGTTGATTTACCGCATCCAGATTCACCAACTAAACCAAGTGTTTCACCTGGATTGATAGAAAAACTGACACCATTAACCGCTTTGTTATCGCCTTTAACGCGCGAGAAAATTCCCTGCGAAGCCAGTGGGAAATATTTATGAAGATCTGATACTTCAATTAGCGGCGAACTCACGCGCCCTCCCCTATAAAGCAACGAGAAAAATGCTGGTTACCGCGTGGAGTCAGATCTGGCATCTGTGATTCACATTTAGATCCACCAACCTCATTCTTGCGAGAACAACGAGGATTAAATGAGCATCCACTTGGTAGTGCAATCATTGAAGGTGGTTGACCTGGAATCGCCGAAAGCCGATCAGTTTGTGGGCGGTCCATTCTTGGAACCGAAGCAAGTAAGCCTTGGGTATATGGCATCAAGGGATTTGCATACAAATCTTTAACACCTGCACTTTCAACAATTCGACCGGCATACATGACATTTACCCTATCGGCAGCTCCTGCAACTAGACCCATGTCGTGGGTAATTAGAATCATCGCCATCTTCAACTCTTTTTGTAAGTCGCTGAGCAACTTCATGATCTGCGCTTGGACCGTTACATCCAGTGCTGTCGTTGGTTCATCAGCAATCAAAAGTGATGGGTTATTTACCAAAGCCATAGCGATCATTACTCGTTGGCGCATTCCGCCTGAAAATTGATGAGGAAAGGATTTCAGGCGAGTTGCTGCGCCTTGAATTCCCACCATCTCTAAAAGTTCAATTGCTCTTGCTTTACTTATTTTTTCATCTACCTGATTGTGGGCTTGATGAGCTTCAATTATCTGATCTCCAATTGTGTAGAACGGATGGAGTGAAGACATTGGGTCTTGAAAAATCATTGCAATATCTCGGCCACGATATTTGCGAAGGTCTTTTCGATCCATTTCAAGTAAATCAACTGGCCCGTCATGTGATTCAAAAATAGCAGAACCACTGACGTTGGCAGTTCGCAGAGGAATCAGCCCCATCAGTGCCAAATTGGTAACAGTTTTTCCAGAGCCAGACTCGCCTACGATTGCCAGAGTTTCGCCTGGGTTTATCTCAAAAGAAGTGTCATGAACCGCTGCAACCAAGCCATCTGGCGTTGGAAAGTCAACACAGAGATTTTCGACTTTTAGTAAGTTCATGCGACACGAACCCTTGGATCGATGTAAGCATAGAGAATGTCTACGATTAAATTCATAATCACAACTATGAATGCCGCCAGCAAAGTTGTTGCAACAATTATCGGTAGGTCATATTTAGTTACTGCACTAATTGCCAGACGTCCAAGGCCTGGCAAATTGAAAACAGATTCAGTAAGAATTGCGCCTCCGAGCAAGCCAGCAAAATCTAGGCCAGCCATTGTTGCAATCGGGGCCAGTGCTGCACGAAGTGTGTGTTTACCAAGAATCACACCTTCGGATAAACCTTTTGCGCGCGCAGTGCGAATGTAATCTTCGTTTGAAGTATCAATGACCGAACTGCGCACAAATCTTGTGTAAAGGGCGGCATAAGCGAAGGCCAGAGTTAGCCAGGGTAAGAAAAGAATCTGCGCCCATTCAAACGGATTTTCGAAGAATGGTGTGTAGTTTCCGGAGGGGAAAGGAATTATGCCCCAGCGGATTACAACGAAAACCAGAAGAATTAGACCAGTTAAGAAGGTTGGAAGTGAGGTTCCAATTAGAACGAATATTGTGCTTAGGCGATCAACCACACGACCACGGAACCTAGCTGCGAGAATGCCTAGTCCGATTCCTAGTGCAAGCCACATGACAATTGCGCCAATTGCAAGTGAGAAAGTAACTGGGAGTGCTTCGCCGATTAAATCTGTTACGCACGCATGTTCCTGGAATGAATAACCAAGTGATGGTGCTGGGCAACTTATCATTGCAGCACCTTCACCAAATGTACGGCCGACGAAGAGACCCTTTAGGAATAAGAAATATTGAGTAAAGAATGGCAAGTCATACCCGAGACGACTTCGATTAGCTTCGATAATTCCTGGATCATTGCAATTCTTACCGCAGGTAAGCGCGGCAGGATCAAAAGGCAAGAATGCGAAAATTACGTAAACCGCAAAGCTTGCTGCTAACAAAATGAAAAAGGAGACAGCTAAGCGTCTAGAGATATATGCAAACACGTTTTTAAACTACTCCTTTAATTCTTTAGTTTCTGCAGTTACATAGAAGATGGATGCGAGAGATTATTCACTCTCGCATCCATCCATCCTATTGACTACTTCTTGATGTAGATGTCACCGAATGAAGGTGCACCCTGTGGCTCCCAGAAGAACACACCGCCGAGGCCTGAGCCCCAGATTTCTTGTGTCTTTGAGAATACGCCAGGGATAACCCACATTTGATCCATTACATATTGATTGAGCTCTGCCCACATCGTTCCTTGCTTCTTACGATCTGGTTCAGCAAGTGCGGCATCTGACTTTGCCTTAAATGCCTTGTATGCAGGATCTCCCCAGTTCTGAGACATAGGGAATCCACCAGCTTCGGTGAAGAGTTCAGGAATAACTGTTGAGGCATTTGCCCAGTCAGGTGCCCAGCCAGCGCGTGATAAATCGCCTTGCTTGGTCTGATCTAGAACAACTGCGTAATAAGAACCGGCTTCAATGAAGTTGAACTTCATTGTGATGCCTGCATTCTTCTTCATTGAGTCAATCCAAATTGCAGCAGCCTTCTTACTTGTGTCAGTATCTGCAAAGTCGAAGAAAATTCCGCGATTTGGATCTGTTGCCCTGGCATAAACATCTGGACAAGCAGTCTTTGCTGCATCCATATATTTCTTTGCTGCGGCTGGGTTTCCTTGAGGCTTGAACTCTTCAAGTCCAGTGACCTTTGCGTAGTCAAGACCCATCAAAGGTTTGATAACACCATCAGCAGGATCGCCACCAAATGCTGCGCCACCACTTAGCTGTTCCAAACCAGCATAGTCACGTGCGTAGTAGATAGCTTTGCGGATATCCAGGCAAGGAAGCTTCTTAACGTTGACCGCTGCATAGGTTACATAAGGGTCGTAAACGTTAAGTGCGCGAGTTGCAAATTCGCTCTTTGGCTTACCAGAATCATCGAAGACTGTTGGCAAGTTAGTTGGTAGGACTGAATCGAGCGACATTGAGTTCTTGTCAGAATCACTCAAGATCAACTGATCGCGAACTTCTTCAGCCAAACCAAATCGAACAACAATGCGGTCTGGGTAGGCGTTGCGAATTGGATCTGAATTCTTATCCCAATTTTCATTGCGGACAAGAACCATTTCATCCTTAGCCTTGTACTTCTCGATCTTGTATGGACCAGATGAAACTGGAGCCATATCGTACGCATCGCCCTTATCCATTGCCTTTGGAACTGGTCCAAATGAAAGATAAGTAGTTGTGTAGTTGAAGTCACCAACAGCGCGGTTCAAGTTAAATGTAATTGTCTTGTTATCCGCTGAACATGTAACAGCCTTGTCATAAGCGGCTGTGTCATTGTCCATTGTTGTGTAAGGACCTTTGTAAACAGAAGATCCATCCGCTGCAGATGGAATATCTAGCATTCCAATTGCGTAGGTAGGACCGTCGGTGATTACATCGGTTGCGAATGTGCGCGAAACGCCGTACTTGATATCTTCGCAAGTAATTGGAGAACCGTCCTCGAATGAAACTCCATCACGAAGAGTGAATTCCCAAGTCTTGTTTCCATTCGACGAGCGACCAGTATCGGTTGCGAGGTCAGCTACAACATCTGAACCTGCGGCACCTTCTGCGCGTGCATATGAGGTAAGTGTGCGGTGCATGTAGGAACCGAACCATGCAATGTGCTGTCCGGTGTAGTTTCGGTTTGGATCAGCGTGTGTCCAGGCTTCAGAGTGAGTCAGATAAGTGATGGTTCCACCCTCTGCTGATCCTCCGCCACCCAATTGCAACACTCCACCTGCACCAACTGCAAGTGCTAGAACCGCTGCGATTGCGATTCCAGTTGATTTCTTTACTTTAGCCATTCTCGCTCCTTTTCATAGTTTAGTTTTTACTCTTAGTTTTGTTCAGATTTTGGATCAAGTGCATCTCGGATTGCATCTCCCAATAAATTGAAAGACAGAACCACCAAGATCAGTGATGCAGCAGGAACAAAAAAGTACGTCGGTTCATTCAGAATGTATTTCGTCGAATCAGCAATGATCAATCCCCAAGTGGCTGATGGAGGCTGAACGCCAACACCGAGATACGAGAAGACAGCTTCGGCTGCCAAATAACCAGGCAAAGCCAGTGAAACGTAGACAATTACTGGAGTCCAAAGATTTGGCAGAAGTTCTTTAAAAATGATTCTTCGATTTGATGCTCCAAGAGCGCGAGCAGCTACAACGTAATCTCTTTCACGTAGGGATAAAACTTGCGAGCGAATAATTCTAGAAAAATATGGCCAACCGAAGAAAGAGAGGATAAGAATGAGGTAGAGAATTCGAGCACCGTTGTCTCGAGCGATCCCAGATTTTTCGATGCGCTGAATCATGGGAACGCTTAGAGCAATAATCATAAAGAAGGATGGGAATGAAAGGAGGAAATCTGTAAACCTTCCTACGATTGAATCTACTCGACCTCGATAATAGCCAGAAGCAATTCCGATCATAAGACCTATGGCTACGGTCGCAAAGGTTGTAATGACCGCAACCATAAAAGAAATTCGAGAGCCATACATCAGACGAGCAAGTAGGTCGTATCCGATTCCGGGTTCGACGCCAAGCGGGTGGTTCCAGCTAATCCCACCAAGGACCCCAATTGTTTCTCCGCGCGCAGTTATTGAATTTGCATCACGTTCGGTTGGGCTTACATTAATTATCCACGCAATTACCGGTGCAAATATTGCGAAGAAAGCAATTGATAAAGACGCTACTGCAGATGGAATCGCAACCTTGTTTGCTTTAAAACGTCGCCAAGCAAGTTCTCTAGGACTTCGACTAACTAGACCAAGGTCCTGGGGCTTAACTGATTGCATTCTGTTAACACTAGTGACCTAACCTCCCCTTTACAATGGAATTTGTTCTGTAAAAAAACCCGAAACTATTCAAAAAGGGATATTGAGCGTAGTTTTTAACCTTGGCCCCCTTAATGAAAGAAGACTCACCCTATAAATCGGAGTAACTTTATGTTGCCTAGCCAGCCCTGAAGAAAATTGACCCCGCAATTTGAAACGATAATTATTAATCCAGACGAACATAAAGTCACATGTATTTCTTTTCGATGTGCTAATCGAAAAAAGTTTCTACAGGCACTAATCTTTACATAATGAAGTAACCACGTGATTCATGAGAAAGTTGAATTCATTTCATTTCATTTCATTTGATTTCGTAGGAGCTTTATTGCCTAATTATTCTAAACATCAGATTTCTTTTTCTTCATTCCGTAGTACCAAAAAGAGCAAGTAATGATGATTGCAAGGAGTACGTTCCACAGTTTATTTGAACTTCTGGAGGCGGCATTAAGCAAAATCCCAAATATGTCGAGCGTGAAAAAGAGCTTGGGATTCCAATTCGGTTTAACTGGATTAGAATAGAAAAATAGTTTAAAAATCCAGACTTGGCATTCGACAACTGCAACAGGCGGATTCCTACTTAACTTTTCCTTAATAAAAACAGGTTACTCCCGTGGACTATATGAAAGAAGAGTCGCTCTATAAGCCGAGCACGATATTGGAACGCATAAATTAACGCACAATAATCGATGAGAAATTCTTCTTAATTTCTCTTTACAATCTTAAATAGCGAGAAGAAAACAGCTAGAACTAAAAGTAAACCAATGCCCTGAAGCCCGGGTGAATCGTCTGCTTCCCCAAATATAATTGCGAATGCACCAAGGCTCCCACCCAGCACTCGAAGGAATATAACTACCACTATTCATGTCCCATTCTTGTTGCGATAGTGGGAATCAGGACCCAATACTTTTTCTTGTCCATGATTCCACTATAGGACACACCTAGTGAGAAATAGAAGAGTCGCCCTATAAGCCGGACACATTCGAAATACGCTCAGCCAAATATCTTTTCTCTCGAGAATTGAGTCGAGTATGATTTGAAATATGAAAATCGTCCGAACTGTGATTGTTTTTGATGCACCAGATCTCGAGGTTGAAAGTAATTTTTGGGCTAAAGTCCTCGAGGGCCAAGTCTTAAGGGATGAAAGATGGCACTCTGTAATCGATAAAACTGGTGAGTGGCGTATTGGAATCCAATTAAATCCAACACATAAGCAGCCTGAATGGCCGGATGGTGATCAGCAGCAACAAATTCATCTGGATTTACATGTCGAAGACTCACTT
>Ga0315900_10000852_pt1 | contig 49877 bp, 50 predicted proteins | sample LakEriMetagenome_FD_203521 | JGI IMG/M metagenome (GOLD analysis project Ga0315900, IMG submission 203521) | Freshwater fungal communities from buoy surface, Lake Erie, Ohio, United States - Buoy 12 MA114 | ecosystem: Environmental > Aquatic > Freshwater > Lake > Lake biofilm | place: USA: Lake... | reverse complement strand
GACTCGCCGCTAGCGCGCGCGCTGCTCGGCAAGCGGTTGGATGATGAGGTTTCGGTGGAGACGCCGGGCGGTGTGCGGCGGTATGTGGTGGTCGTCATCGAGTACTGACGCCGCTGCGGGCGCGCGCGGTCATCACCGGCACGGGGCTTCCTTCAGATGTCCCTCCGCGGGGACGCTGAAGAGCACATCCATGTGAGCTCGAGGCACGCTGCCGCTGCGGGCGCGCGCTGTCATCATCGGCACGGGGCTTCCTTCAGATGTCCCTCCGCGGGGACGCTGAAGAGCACATCCCTGTGAGCTCGAGGCGCACCATCCATGGCGCGCCACGCCCCGCGCCGGGACATCTGAAGGAAGCCCCGTTCTGCCAACCGCCGTGCGCGCCCGCAGCGGCACATGCCAAAGTTCAAAGGACGCGCCACGCCCCGCGCCGCGGACTTTTGGAGTCACGAGATCCGGCGATCGCGGATCTGCGGAACATCCCGCAGGAAATCATGTGATGTTTCTTTGTCCAGGCTTGCGGAAAAGGCGCGGTTGGCCGCCCCACTCCGCGATCACGCCTCGGGCGGGGGTGCTGTGGCTGCGGGCGGTGACGCGGACGACAGTGCGCTCCGGGTCTTCTTTCCATGCCCCATAGCGGGGCGTGGCGCGCCATGGATGGCGCGCCTCGAGCTCACAGGGATGTGCTCTTCAGCGTCCCCGCGAAGGGGCATGGAAAGAAGGCTCGGAGCGCGTGGTCAGGCGATCTTCACGCCCGCCGCCACCCCACGCCCGCCCGCGGCTAGCGCACCCGCACGTTCCTGAACTGCCACGCGTCCTCGCGGTCGATGTCCTCCGGGAACAGCCGCTCGCGGTCGGTGAGCGGGTTCCAGTCGGTGTACTCGCCGACCACAGGCCCGAGGTAAGGCATGCACACCTCGAGGTTGCGGCGGAAGTCCATCTCGTCGGGCTCGACCACGCCCTTACGGGGGTTCTCGATCGCCCACACGACGCCCGACAGCACGGCCACGGTGACCTGCAGGCTGGTCGCGTTGTTGAACGGGCAGAGCTCGCGCGCCTCGTCGATGCTGAGCTGCGAGCCGTACCAGTAGGCGTTGCGCGAGTGGCCGGCGAGCAGCACGCCGAGCTCGTCGATGCCGCCCGAGGTGATCTCGTCCATCAGGATGCGTTGGCGGTCCTGCATGACGAAGTTACGGCCCAGGAGCTCGTGCACGGAGAGCACGGCGTCATCGCAAGGGTGGTAGGCGTAGTGCACGGTCGGGCGGTAGACGACCTTGTCGCCGTCGCGCACGGTGAGGAAGTCGGAGATCGAGATCGACTCGCCGTGGGTGATGAGAAAGCCGTGGAAATGCCCGGCCCGCGGGGTCCAGGTGCGCACGCGGGTCGCAGCGCCCGGCTGCGAAAGGTAGATGGACGATCCGCGGCCGAAATCGTAGGTGTTGCCGTCGGGCGGCAGCGCCTTCTCGTGGGCGCCCCAACCGAGCTCGGCGGGCTGCGAGCCTTCGCTCACGAAACCGTCCACGGACCAGGTGTTGACGAACTCGCCCGGCTGCTTGCGCACCGGCGAGACCTGGGTGTCGCGCTCGGCGATGTGGATGACCTTGATGCCGAGGGTGTGCGCGAGCCGCGCCCAGTCCTCGCGCGTGCGCGGATCGCCCGCGGCGACGCCGGTGTCGGCGGCGATGTTGAGCATCGCCTGCTTCACGAAGTGCGACACGAGCCCGGGGTTGGCGCCGTGGGTCAGCACGGCGGTCGGCGCATCCTTGGCGCCGTCGCGCAGCGCGAGCGCGGTCTCGCGCAGCGCGTAGTTGGTGCGCCGCGCAGCGGGGATGGAGGTGTCGGTGTAGCCGCCCGGCCAGGGCTCGATGCAGGTGTCGAGGTAGAGCGCGCCGCGCTCGCGGCAGAACTTGATGAGGTCCACCGACGACACATCGACGGACACGTTGACCACGAAATCGCCCTGCGACACGAGCGGCTCGAGGGTCTCGCGCAGGTTGAGCTGCGTGATCGTCTTCTGGATGAAGCGCACGCCGAAGTGGCGCATGACGTGGATGCCCCGCTCATCGGGCGCGACCACGGTGATGCGCTCGGCGCTGGTGCCGATGTGCCGCATGATCAGCGGCAACACGCCCTGGCCGATGCTGCCGAAACCGATGAACACGAATCGGCCGGGGAAATCCACGTGGACGGTGTGCTTGGTCATGATGCTCCTTCGGGCGCTGTGTCGTCAGCCGCTGCGCCAATGCGGCGGATAGGTGCGTTCGTAGCCGGGCAGCGCCTCGATGCGCGCCAGCCAGCGTCCGAGCGCCGGGTAGTTGGATTCGATGGGCAGGAAACGGCTCGCGAGGTCCCCGGCGCCCGGGCGCGCGAGCGCGCGACGCAGCAGCTGGATGGCGGGGAAGATCACCATGTCGATGGCGCTGTAGTCCTCGCCGACGATCCAGTCGAAGCGTGACACGCGCTGCTCGATGGTGCGCGCCTCGCGCGCGACCACATGCATGGCGTCGGTGAGGCCGTCGGCACCCAACGGCGGCTCATCGGCCGGGCCGCGGCCGCCGCCGAGCAGCGTGCGGCAGATGCCCATGATGTGCGGCTCGGTGTAGGCCTGGAACTCCTCGATGACGCGCAGGATGACCGCCGCCTCCTCGGGCGAACGGCCGAAGATCGGCGGCTCGGGGTACTTGAGGTCGAGGTAGTACAGGATCGCCACCGACTCGAACACGACATAGTCGTCGTGCTTGAGCACCGGCAGGCGGCCACGCGGGTTCATGGCGAGCATCTGCGGCGCCTTGTGCTCCTGCAGCGCGAGCTGCAGCGGATGGCTGCGGTAGTCCAGCCGCTTGTGCTCCAGGGCCAGCATCACCCGCCACGAGTACGGGCTGCCGCTCCCCCACCAAAGGTCGATAGTCATGGGAAAGATTGTAACGGCAACACGCAGGGCCGAGAATTGCGCCATGGACCATCGCACTTTCGTCGACGCCGCCACGCTGGCGGCGCATCTCGAGGACCCGGACTGGGTGCTGCTCGACTGCCGTTTCGAGCTTTCCAAGCCCAGCTGGGGCGAGGAGGCCTACGCGGCCGGCCACATCCCGGGCGCGCAGTACGCGCATCTCGACCGGGATCTCTCGAGCCCCGTCACGCCCTCCACGGGCCGCCATCCGCTGCCGGACGCGGCGGCGTTCGCGCGGCGCGCGGGTCTCTGGGGCATAGACGCGCGCACTCAGGTGGTGGTCTACGACCAGGACATCGGCGTGTTCGCGGCGCGCGCCTGGTGGCTGCTGCGCTGGCTCGGCCACACACGCGTCGCCATCCTCGATGGCGGTCACGCGGCCTGGACGGCCGCCGGTCGGTCGGTCGTCACGGCGCCCGGGTCGCGTCCCGCACGCAGCTTCACCGGCTCGCCTGACCTTTCGATGGTCGCGGACGCGACCGCTGTACAGACCGGACTTGCGGCCGACGCCATCCGGTTGGTCGATGCGCGCGGCGCCGAGCGCTTCGCCGGACGCAACGAGACGGTCGACCCGGTCGCCGGCCATGTGCCGGGTGCCGTGAACCACCCTTACGGCGGCAGCTTCGACGCGGGCCGTCTCGTCGATGTCGTCTCGTTGCGCAAGGCGTGGCGCTCGACGCTCGACGGTCGCCGCCCGCAGGATCTGGTCGCGATGTGCGGCTCGGGCGTGAGCGCCTGCCTCAACCTGGCGGCTCTGGAGCACGCCGGGCTCGGCGGCGGCAAGCTCTACCCCGGATCCTGGAGCGAGTGGATCCGCGATCCGTCGCGGCCGGTCGCGACGGGTCCCGCCGCGGCCGCGTCGGGCGACGGTACGACGGCGGCCGGCGCGCGCCGCGGGCCGTCCTGGAGCGTCGCGCAGTCGCGCGACCTCTACCATGTGAAGGCTTGGGGACTCGGCTACTTCGACATCAACGACCAGGGTCATGTCGTGGTGCGTCCCGAGCAGCAGCCGGGCAAGGGCATCGACCTGCACGATGTGGTGCAGGGCCTGAAGGCGCGCGACCTCACCGCACCGGTGGTGCTGCGGTTCTCCGGCATCCTCGCGCACCGGCTGCGGCAGCTGAACGACGCCTTCGCGCGCGCCATCGCCGAGAACGACTACCGCAACCGTTACTCCGCGGTGTTCCCCATCAAGGTCAACCAGCAGCGCCTCGTCGTCGAGGAGGTGTTCCGCTACGGCTCGGAGTTCGGCTTCGGCCTCGAGGCCGGCAGCAAGCCGGAGCTGCTCGCGGTGATGGCGATGACCGAGAACGCGCCCGACCGCCTGATCGTCTGCAACGGCTTCAAGGACGACGCCTACATCGAGACGGCGATGCTCGCCACCAAGCTCGGTCGCACCATCGTGCCGGTGGTCGAGAACTTCTCCGAACTCGGGCTCATCATCAAGCACGCGCAGCGGCTCGGTGTGCGGCCGCGCATCGGCGTGCGCGTGAAGCTCGCGAGCGAAGGGTCGGGACGCTGGAGCGGCTCGGCGGGCGAGAAGTCCAAGTTCGGCCTCTTCATCACCGAGATCCTCGAGGCGGTCGAGGTGCTGCGCCGCCACGACATGCTCGATTGCCTGAAGCTCGTGCACTGCCACCCGGGCAGCCAGCTGCAGGACATCCGCCGCGTCAAGGACGCGATCAACGAGCTCGCGCATGTCTACGCGGAGCTGAAGCTGCTCGGCGCGGGCCTCGAGTACATCGATGTCGGCGGCGGCCTCGGCGTCGACTACGACGGCTCGGGCACCAACGACGCCTCCTCCATGAACTACAGCGTCGAGGAGTACGCCAACGATGTGGTCCACCGCGTCGGCAGCGTCTGCGACGCGCGCGGCATCCCGCACCCGATGATCGTCAGCGAGTCGGGCCGCGCCATCGCCGCGCACCACAGCGTGCTGGTGTTCAACGTGCTCGGGCGTTCGGCGCTGGACCAGTTCCGCGTCACGGGCCGCGAGGACGTGGAGCACGGCGGCGGCAAGCTGCCGCAGCCGGTGCAGGACCTGCTCGACGCCTACCGTGAGGTGAGCGAGCGGCGCATCGTCGAGTGCTGGCACGATGCGCTCACCGCGCGCGAACAGTGCCTGCAGATGTTCAACCTCGGGCTGCTCTCGCTGGAGCTGCGCGGCCTCGCCGAGCGGCTCTATTGGGCGACCTGCGCGCGCATCCGCGACCTCTGCCGCAAGCTCGAGGAGATCCCCGAGGATCTCGAGGGCATCGAGCAGGTCCTCTCCGACATCTATTTCTGCAACATGTCGGTGTTCCAGTCGCTGCCCGATTCCTGGGCCATCGACCAGCTGTTCCCCATCATGCCGCTGCACCGGCTCGAGGAATGCCCGACCCGCCACGCGGTGCTCGCCGACATCACCTGCGACTCGGACGGCAAGATCGACCGCTTCGTGAGCCATCGTGAGGTCAAGCGCACGCTCGAGGTGCACGACATCGCCGAGGGCGAGGAGTACTACCTCGCGGCGTTCCTGGTGGGCGCCTACCAGGAGACCCTCGGCGATCTGCACAACCTGTTCGGCGACACCCATGTGGTGCACATCAGCCTCGACGACCAGGGCGAATGGTCCATCGAGGAGGTGGTGGTCGGCGATACGGCGAACCGCGTCCTCGAATACATGGAGTACGATGTGGCGGAGCTCGCCCCGGCGCTCGCCCGGGACTGCGAGCGCGCCATCCGCGAAGGCCGCATGACGGTCGCCGAGAGCCAGGCGCTGAAGCGTTTCTATGAAGGGGAGCTGAACGGCTACGCCTATCTGGAGTGAGCCGCGCGGGGCGGGTGTATCATCGGGGTCCTCTTCAAGCCGCCACCGGAGCCGCCGATGATCCATCGTCATGCCCTGCTCGCCGCCTGCGCGCTGCTCATCGCCGCCGCACCCGTCGCCGAAGCCCAGAAGAAGAAGGCCGGGTCCGCCGTCGACCTCGCGACCCCCGAGGGTGCGACGCTCGCCGGCCGCAAGATCCAGTGCTCGGCCGTCGACAACGCGCCGGTCATCTACACCTTCCACGGCGAGGCGTTCGCGCGCGTACCCGGCGAGCGTGACCGCAAGCTCTTCGATGTCGAGGGCATGAACGTCCGGCAGTGCGTCACGGTCACCGACCCGGTGCGCGGGACGGGCTGGCGCCTCGTCTCCCGCGAGCTGCTGCTCTACATCGACCCGGCGACGGGCGAGATGCTGCGCGACTGGAAGAACCCCTGGACCGGTCAGACCGTGAAGGTGCTGCATGTCGCCAACGACCCGGTGAACCAGCGGCCGGTGTTCCCGCGGACCGCGGACGGCAAGCCCAACACCTGGCCGGGCACGATCAGCGGCGACACCTGGTGGAACACCATCACCGTGCCGCTCTTCTACTCGAACCCCCTCGCCGGCGATTACCAGAAGAACATCGGCGGCTTCTACCACGCCACCGAGATGTTCAACTTCTTCGGCAAGGTCTCCGAGCTCACCGACCCCCGCAACCCGAACCCGCGCATCGAGGTGGGCTGGGTGCGCATGGCGGATTGGCTGCCCTGGATGGAGATGAGCGGCCGGACCGGCCTCGTCTACATGCACGCCGCGGGCCGCAAGGTGGACAGCTACGATCAGCTGCCCGCCGTGATGCGCCGGGCCATCGAGACGGAGTACCCGGAGTATCGGACCCCGCCGCCGGGGGATGACCAGCGCCCGAACGAGACCAGCTGGACCTACTTCAAGAAGAAGTTCCCCGCCGGGCAGGCCCCGGCGCCGGCCCACTAGCGACACGCCGCGGACGGGCGGGGGGTCTCCCCGCCCGTCCGTTTACTTCCGCGGGTGGGCGGGAGTAGCATCCCTCGTCAAGAGCCTCATCTTTGAGGCACCGAGAGAGATGCGCGAATGACAACGATCTATGTGGGCAACCTGCCCTTCTCCGCCAACGAGGCCGACCTCCGGGTGCTTTTCGAGCGCCATGGCAAGGTGGAGTCCGTGAAGCTCATCAACGACCGCGAGACCGGCCGCCCGCGCGGCTTCGGCTTCGTCGACATGCCGCAGGCCGAGGCGCAGGCCGCCATCGCAGCCCTGAACGGCTATGAGATGAACGGTCGCGCCCTGCGCATCAACGAAGCGCAGGAACGCGCGCCACGCCCACCGGGCGGCGGCTACGGTCGCCGTTGAGCCTGCCTTGAAACCCCGCGCCCGTCGGCCGGCGGCCCGCAAAGCCCCGGCCGGTGCCGCGGCGCGGCGCTATAAGGCGCAGCCCGGAGCGGCCATCGCGCTCCGGCTCCCCATCCCGCCGCGCCGTCGGCTCGCGCCCGACCTGCAGAAGTACTTCGGCGCCTGCGAGCAGGCGTTCGGCTTCCTGCCGAACGTGCTGAAGGTCTACAGCTTCGACGAGAAGAAGCTGCGCGCCTTCATCGACATGTACAACGACCTGATGCTCGGCGACTCGCGCCTCAGCAAGCTCGAGCGCGAGATGATCGCGGTGGTCGTGTCATCGGCGAACCGCTGCTACTACTGCCTGACGGCGCACGGCCATGCGCTGCGCGAGATGTCGGGCGACCCCTCGCTCGGCGAGACGCTCGCCATGAACTGGCGTGTGGCACGGGTCACGCGGCGCCAGCGCGCGATGCTCGCCTTCGCGCACCGGCTCACGGTGGAGCCTTGGGCCGACGCGGCCACCGGCCGCGCCGCGTTGCGCCGCGCGGGGCTCTCCGACCGCGACATCTGGGACATCATCGCGGTGACGGCGTTCTTCAACATGACCAACCGCGTGGCCGCCGCGACGGACATGATGCCGAACGAGCAGTATCTTGCCGCCGCACGCTGAGCTCTTGGCGAGCCGCGAGGTGCACGCCGGGCGCGTGACCCGCCTCACCGTCGACCGCGTACGGCTGCCGAACGGCCATGAAGCGGAGCTCGAGATCCTTCACCATCCGGGCGGCGCTGCGGCCGTCGCCGTCGACGCCGAGCGCCGGGTCTGCCTGCTGCGGCAGTACCGCCACGCCGCCGGCGGCTTCGTCTGGGAGCTGCCCGCAGGCCGCCTCGAGCCGGGCGAACCGCCGCGGGAGACCGCACGACGCGAGCTCGTCGAGGAAGCGGGCATCGCCGCGCATGATTGGCACAGCCTCGGCGTGTCGCTGAGCTCGCCCGGCGTGTTCACCGAGCGCATCCACCTTTTCCTTGCCACCGGGCTGACACCGGCACCCACGGCCCTCGAAGCCGCGGAGGTCCTCGAGGTGCATTGGCTGCCGCTCGATGAGGCGCTGGCGCGCTGCCTCGACGGCCGTATCGAGGATTCCAAGACCTGCATCGGATTGCTGCGCGCCGCCGCGCGACTGGGAGAGACCGCATGAGATCTTTGATGAGCGTGGCCCCTGGCGGGCCGGACACACTGCAGCTGCTCGAGGTGCCGGTGCCGGAACCGGGTACGGGCGAGGTGCGGCTCGCTGTGCGCGCCTGCGCCATCAACTACCCCGACACGCTCGTCATCGAGGACAAGTACCAGATGCGGCCGCCGCGGCCGTTCGCGCCCGGCCATGAGGTCGCGGGCGTGGTCGAGGCGCTGGGCGCCGGCGTCACGGCGCCCGCGGTCGGCACGCCCGTCATCGCGAGCGCAGGCTACGGCGGGCTCGCCGAGAAGATCGTCGTGCGCGCGGCGCACTGCACGCCGCTGCCCGAAGGGATCTCCTTCGAGGTGGGGGCATCGCTGCTGGTCACCTACGGCACCTCCTTCCACGCGCTGGCCGACCGCGCGCGACTGCGCGCCGGCGAGACGCTGCTGGTGCTCGGCGCCGCAGGCGGCGTCGGCATCGCCGCCGTGGAGCTCGGCAAGGCGATGGGCGCGCGCGTCGTCGCCGCCGCGTCGACGGAGGCCAAGGCGGCCGTTGCGCGGGCGCACGGCGCCGACGCTTCACTCGTCTATCCGCCGACGGCCGGCGACCCCAAGGCGCTCGCTGCGCTGTTCAAAGAACACTGCGGCAAGGGCGGCGCGGATGTCATCTACGACCCCGTCGGCGGCGACTACGCCGAGCCTGCGCTGCGCGCCATCGCCTGGGGCGGCCGCTACCTCGTGATCGGCTTCCCAGCCGGCATCCCGCGCATCCCGCTCAACCTCACGCTGCTCAAGGGCTGCGACATCTGCGGCGTGTTCTGGGGCAGCTTCGTCGAACGCGAGCCGGACAAGCACCGCGCACAGGTGCAGGAACTGCTGCGCATGTGCCTCGACGGACGCATCCGTCCGGAGGTCTCCGCACGCTTCCCGCTGACGCAGGGCGCCGAAGCCTTGAAGACCCTCAGCGGCCGCGCCGCCGTCGGCAAGGTCGTCGTGACGATGGAGTGATGGCGTGTACACGCTGATGTTCGCGCTCTATGCGCTCGCCCAGACGGCCCTCTTCGTCTGGCTGCTGCGCTTGTGGCGCACGACTCGCGCGCCTGCGGCGGCGGTCCTGCTCGTGCCGCAGTTCTTCCTCATCTGGGACAACCTGCGCGTCGCCTCCGGCACGCTGTTCGGACACGGCCCGCTGCTCTACTGGCTGTCCTGGCCGGCGTTCTGGTCGCACTGGCTCACCGGTTGCTGGCTGATCATCGCGAGCGGCTCGATCCTGCGGCTCGCGAGCCGGCGGGTCCCGGGGCTCGGCTTCGCGCAGCGGCGCTGGGTGATGGGCGCGTTCTGCCTCGTCGCGGCAGCGTTGATGCTTTACGACCTGCCCTACTTCTGGACGCGCGACATCTACCCGTCCTGCGAACTCGGCCTCATCCGCTACAGCGGTTCGGTGAGCGAGGCGACACGCTGCTTCGCCGACCAGCCCCTCGTGCCCAACGAGTTCCCGCTCGCGCCCGTCGTGACCTGCTTCGTGGTGATCGCGAGCGGTGCGCTGCTGTGGGCGCGCGACCGCTTCCCGTGGATGACGCTCGGTGCGGTGGCCATGCTGCTGACGGCGGCGCTGCCCGCGCTGCGCGCGCACAAGCTCGACAACTTCGGCGAGGTGCTGATCGTGCTCGGTGCGACGCTCGCCATCGCCCGCTACGCGCGCGCTACGCCCCGAGACGCGTAGCCAGCGCCAGCAGATCCCCCACCTCGAGATCCGCCTCCGGGCTGAGCCCCGCCGGCCAGCCGGCGCCGATGCGGTTCACCCAAGCCGCACGGCAACCCGCCGCGCGCGCGCCCGCGACATCCAGATGCGGGTTGTCACCCACATAGAGCATCTCGTGCGGTGCGACGCCGAGCGCGGCGGCGGCGGCCAGGAACGCTTGAGGATGCGGCTTGGCGCAGCCCACCGACTCCGCATTGAGCACACCGACGAAATGCCCGTCGAGACCGATGCGGCCGAGATCGGCGTTGCCGTTCGAGAAGGTGGCCATCGCGTAACGCGCACCGAGCGCGGTCAACGCCGGCCGGACATCCTCGAACAGCTCCACCTCGTTGCGCGCCGCGATGAACACCTCGAAGGCGGCGTCGCCGATGGCCGGGTCGTGGCCGTGACGCCCCGCGATGCGGCGCAGCGCTTCGGTGCGCAGCCAGGTCATGTCGTGGGCGCGGGAGGGGTGCTCGGCGGCGAGCGCGAGCCGCGTGTCGTAGACCGACTCGGCGGTCAGATGCGGGCTGAGCCCCGGATGCCGGGAGGCGATGAACTCCGCCACCCGCGCCTCGGCGCGCACCAACACGGGCTTCACCTCCCAGAAGGTGTCGTCGAGGTCGAAGCATAGAGCGCGTATCTGGGACAGGGCGGGTGACATGGGGGGACGAGGACTCCGCGGCGGAAGGGCTACAATCGGGGACAGGCTTTGTACCGACCCGCCACGCGGAGCACAACATGTCCCGTCAACTCTCGTCCCTGACCGCCTTCCTGCCCGCCCTCGGCCTGCTCGGCTGCGCAACGGTGGCCGCCGCCCAGACCGGCGCGCAGACCGCGAGCCCGGTGACCAAGGCCTTCACCGCCGACGACCTCGTGCGCATGGCGCGCGTCTCCGATCCGCAGGTCTCGCCCGACGGTCGTCGCGTGGCCTACAGCCTGCGCGAGACCGACATGGAGGCGAACCGCGGCCGTAACGATCTCTGGCTGCTGGAGCTCGATGCGCGCGCCATCGCCGATGCCGCTGCCGGGGCTGCCGCGCCGCGTCGCCTCACCCAGCACCCGGCCTCCGACAGCGCGCCGCGCTGGGCGCCGGACGGCCGCGGCCTGTATTTTTTGTCGAGCCGCGGCGGCCGCTCGCAGGTGTGGTACCTGAGCCTCACGGGCGGTGAGCCCCAGCCCGTCACCGACCTGCCGCTCGATGTCGGCTCGTTCGAGGTGTCGCCGCGCGGCGACCGCCTCGCCGTCTCGATGGAGGTCTACCCGGACTGCGCCGACCTCAAGTGCACCGTCGACCGCAAGGCCGCGCAGGGCAAGCAGAAGGCGACCGGCCAGGTCTACGACCAGCTGTTCGTGCGCCACTGGGACACCTGGAAGGACGGCACGCGCTCGCAGCTCTTCACCGTATCTTTGGGCGCCGACGGCAAGGCCGGCGCGCCGGTCAAGGTGAGCGGCGGCGTGGCGGGCGATGTACCCTCGAAGCCCTTCGGCGGCGACGAGGACTACGCCTTCAGCCCCGACGGTTCGCGCATCGTGTTCAGCGCGCGTCTCGCCGATCGCACAGAGCCGTGGTCGACCAACTTCGACCTCTACGAGGTCGCGGCCGACGGCAGCGGCACGCCGCGCAACCTCACCGCCGACAACCCCGCCTGGGACGCGCAGCCGGTTTTCCTGGCGAACGGCGATCTCGCTTGGCTCGCGATGGCGCGCCCCGGCTTCGAGGCCGACAAGTACACCGTGATGCTGCGCAGCGCCCGCGACGGCAAGGTGCGCGCCCTCACCGCCGAATGGGACCGCTCCATCGGACACTTGGGCACCACCTTCGACCGCAAGCGCCTGCTCGGCACGGCCGATGACATCGGCCAGGTCGCGCTGTTCGAGATCGACCCCGCACGCGGCACCCGTACGCGCCTCGTCGGTGAAGGACAGGTGCAGGCGTTCGCGCCCGCCGCCCAGGGTGTGGTCATCGTCTGGGCCTCGCTCGGCTCACCGCCCGACCTGTATCGGACGACGGGCGGCACCGCAGCGCCGCAGCGTCTGACCCGCGTCAACGCCGAGCGGCTCGCGGGACGCGAGCTCGCCGCCTTCGAGCAGTTCTCGTTCGCCGGCGCCGAAGGCACCACCGTCTACGGCTATGTGATGAAGCCGCAGGGCTGGACGCCCGGCAAGAAGTACCCGATCGCGTTCATCGTGCACGGCGGCCCGCAGGTGAGCTTCGCCAATCATTGGTCGTGGCGCTGGAACGCCCAGGTCTACGCGGGCGCCGGCTACGGCGTCGTGTTCATCGACTTCCACGGCTCGCCGGGCTACGGCCAGAAGTTCACCGACTCCATCAGCCAGGACTGGGGCGGCAAACCGCTCGTCGATCTCCAGAAGGGCCTCGACGCCGCGCTCTCGAAGTACGGCTGGCTCGACGGCACGCGTGCCTGCTCGCTCGGCGCGTCCTACGGCGGCTTCATGCAGAACTGGATCGCCGGCAACTGGTCCGACCGCTTCAGGTGCATCGTCAACCACGCCGGCATCTTCGACCAGCGCACCATGTACTACACCACCGAAGAGCTGTGGTTCACCGAGTGGGATAACGGCGGGCCGTACTACGCGAACCCGCAGGTGCACGAGAAGTTCAACCCCGCGGACCATGTGACGAAGTGGAAGACGCCGATGCTCGTCATCCACGGCGCGCTCGACTACCGCGTGCCGTACTCGCAGGGCCTCGCCACCTTCACCGCACTGCAGCGCCAGGGCGTCGAGAGCCGCTTCGTGTTCTTCCCCGACGAGAACCACTGGATCCTGAAGCCCGCCAACAGCCTGCAGTGGCACGCCGAGGTGATCGGCTGGTTGGACAAGCATACGAAGTGAGGGGCGCGCCGCCGCTGCGGGCGCGCGCTGTCATCACCGGCACGGTGCTTCCTTCAGATGTCCCTCCGCGGGGACGCTGAAGAGCACATCCATGTGAGCTCGGGGCGCGCCATCCATGGCGCGCCACGCCCCGCGCCGGGACATCTGAAGGAAACCCCGCACCGCCGACCGTCGTGCGCGCCCGCAGCGCCATGTGCCAAAGTTCAGCGCGCGCCAGCCACCGTTGACATCCTCCGCCCGTCGCAGACATCATGATGTCTCACACGAGGCATCATGATGCGGACTACGCTCACGCTGGACGATGACATCGCCAAAAGCCTTCAGGAAAAGGCCCACGCGACCCGGCGTCCGTTCAAGGATGTGGTCAACGAGGCGTTGGCCCTCGGTCTCGGCGTCATGGACCGTCCGGGCGAGCCCGTCGTCTACCGGGTGACGCCGGCCTCCATGGGGACGCCGCGCCCTGAGGTCGATCTGGTCAAGGCGCTCGCGCTCGCCGAGCGGCTCGAGGATGAGGCCATCGCCCACAAGCTGGACACGCGCAAGTGATCGTCGTCGATGCCAACCTCTTGCTCTATACCGTGAACCGCGACCTGCCACAGCACGAGGTGGCGCGCGCTTGGTGGGAGAGCGTCTTGTCGCGCAACACGCCTGTGGGTCTGGCGTGGAGCGTCACGCTCGCGTTCCTTCGGATCAGCACCCATCCGCGCATCTTCGAGCGCCCGCTGAAGGTCGAAACGGCCGTCGCCTACCTCGACGAGTGGCTCGCCGTGCCGGGCGTACGGCCCATCAGTCCGATGCCTCGGCATTGGGAGATCCTGCGACCGTTGATCATCGCGAGCGGCACCGGCGGCAATCTGACTTCGGACGCCCACCTGGCAGCGATGACCATCGAGCTCGGTGGCACGCTGTATTCAGCCGACAACGATTTCAAGCGCTTCGACGGGCTCGTGCACATCAACCCGCTTGCAGGTCGTTGAGGGCCACGACGGGCGCAGCCTCTGAAATCTCGCACGCGCCGCTGCGGGCGCGCCGGGGAGCCGGGATGCCCGTTGGAACGCATGCGCGTGGGCCAGGACATATGTTTTTCATGCCCTGGAGCGGGGCGTGGCGCGCCCATCGAGCTTCGGCATGGGCCGCTCAGGGTGCGCGCCGTCGACGACGGCGTCGGGCTCCTTCCGGCTGCTCCGGAGCGGGGCGTGGCGCGCCATGGATGGCGCGCCTCGAGCTCACAGGGATGTGCTCTTCAGCGTCCCCGCGAAGGAGCAGCCGGAAGGAGCCTGGCGCCTGAGAAAATGGCGCGCCGCCCTGAGCGGCGGCGTGCCCGTCAGGCGTAGCCCGCCCGCCATTCCGCCTTGTACCCCATCCCCAGCGCGATGATGCGCGTCAGCAGGTCCTGGTAGCCGATCCCGGCGGACAGCGCCGACTGCGAGAAATCTTCGGCCTGCGCGAGGCACGGGTTGGCGTTCGCTTCGAGCATGAACACCTGGCCGTCGGCCCGCACGCGGAAGTCCATGCGCGCGTAGCCGGACAGGCCGAGGCTCTTGTAGATGCGCCGCGACAGGCGATCGAGCGATGCGACGACCGGCGCGGGCAGGTCGACAGCCGCCTGGCGCGTGATGCCGTGGCGCTGCTGGTACTTGCGGTCCCACTTCACCTTGCGGGTGGCGATGCCCGCCTGGTTGGCGCCGAGCGAGCCGAAGCTGAGCTCCCAGACGGGCAGGCGCGTCAGGCGCTCGTTGCCGAGCACGCCCACATAGACCTCGCGGCCGTCGATGTACTCCTCCACCAGCGCATCGGTGCCGACCTGGTCGTGGATGAACGCGACGCGGTCGCGCAGCTGCTGCGGATCGCCGACCACCGAGGCCTGGGAGATGCCGAGCGAGGCGTCCTCGGTCGCGGACTTCACGAACAACGGGTAACGCAGCCGCGGCGGCACGCGGAACTTGATGCCCTTGCGCAGCACGGCGAACTGCGCGGTCGGGATGCGATGGTAGGCGAGCAGCTGCTTGCAGAGCGGTTTGTCGCGCGAGAGCAGCAGGCCGCGCGGGTTGCAGCCGGTGTAGGGCTGCTCCATCAGTTCCAGGAACGCCACGACATGCTGGTCGTAGGTGACGATGCCGTTGAACTCCTCGAGGAGGTTGAACACCACATCCGGCTTCCACTCGGTGATCGCGGCGCGCAGTTCGGTCAGGCTGTCGAGCACACCGAGGCAGCGCACCTCGTGGCCGACCGCGCGCAGCGTGGTGATCACATCGTATTCGGTGCGCCAGTCGTCGATCTGCTGGTCGGTGTAGCCCTCGACGCTCTCCGGCGGCATGAGGCTGGGGTGGACGAGGACGAGGATGCGCAGGCTTTTCATAGGGTGAACCCGAGGGTAGCGCCGGCGAGCGCGGCGCGCGACATCCGCAGCAACAGCCGCTGCGCTGCGGTGCGGGCCTCGCGCACGCTGCCGCGCACCCACAGTCGGCGATCATGGCAGCGCTCGATGGCGACCTCTAGCAGCTGACGCGCGGCGTAGGGGTCGATGCCGGTCCGGCGTACGGTCTCGGCGACCAGCGTCGCGCGCGAGCCGCGCAGCAGCGGCGCCGCACGGCGGGCGCGGGCCCGCGGCGGTCGCGGTCCGAACGACGGCCCGAGGTTGGCGTCGACCAGCGCGAAATCACGGTGCGCACGGCGGGCCACGCCGCGTCGGTAGTATTCGTGCAGCGTGCGGTCGTTGGCGGCCACGGTGTCGATGCGGTGGGCGGACCGCACCGGCGGCTCGCAGCCGCGGATGCTCGTCATCATGGCGTCCATCGCCTCGAGCTTGCGCAGCGCAGGCCAGCCGGCGTAGCGGCTGCGCCAGCGTGAATGCGGCGCGAGCCAGACGGCGAAGGTCTCGGCGAAATCTTCGGCCGGATGCGCCTGCGCATACCAGCCGTCGAGATGTTGCACGAAAGCGCGGCTCACGGGATCGACATGATACCGGTCCGGATAGGGCGCGCGCGGTGCGCCGAACGACCCACGCCACGCACGGCGGCGGCGCAACCGGTATGCGGTGTCGACGGCGTGGCCCGCTTCATGGCGCAGGATGCGCATCAGCGCTTCGGCGTTGCCGCCCTCGACCGAGCCGCTCATCCGGCGCTCGAGCCGCTCGAGCCGCGGATGCGCGAGATAGAACGGGATGGCGATGCCGGGCACGCCGTCGGGCGAGAACCACTCCTCCGCGAACCAGACATGCGGGCGGATGACGATGCCGCGCGCCTCGAGCTCGGCGTGCAGGCGACGGATGGCGCGGCGCAGCGCGGCGCGGCGCGGGCGGCCGAGGTGCAGGTCCCGGAAACGCATGCGCAGCATGCGCGCATCCGTATCCCTGGCCCACACCGGCTGCTTCACGCCACGAGCCCCACCAGAGCATCGGCGAGCAGACGGTCGGCGAGCTCTTCGATCTCATCGCGCCCTGCCAGCGCCTCGCGCCACGCGGCAGGGATCGCCTCGACCCCGAAGTGCGCACCGGCCAGCGCTCCGGCTATCGCACCGAGCGCGTCGGCGGGACCGCCGAGGTTGACGGCGCGCAGCACTGCGTCCTTCCAGCCCGCGCTCTCGGCGAACGCGCGCGCGGCGGCGGCGAGCACGACCATGGGCGAGGCCGCGGTCGCAGCGCTCGGGACGGCGAGCGGGGTCGCGGACGCGGCGGCTACGGCGGCGTCGACGGCCTCGGCGATGTCCTCCGGCGGCGCGCCGCGCAGCGCCGCGAGCAACGCAGCGGCGCAACGCGTGGCGGCATCGAAGGTCGCGGCCTCGCGGCAGGTCACGGCGGTGGTGGTGCGCACCGCGGTCTGCAGCGCCTCGGCATCCGCCCAGTGACGCATCGCGAGCGGCACGATCCGGGCCAAAGATTCCGCGCCGTCGGGCACCGCGCCGTCCGGCCGGCCGTCGACGAGCGCCCGCGCCGTACCGGCGCCGATGCCGATGCACTCGCCGGTTGCGGACCCTTCGCCGTCGCGCTGCCAACGGCGGTAGCGCGCGAGCTGGTCGACGGGATCGCAGGCGCCCGACGCGACGAGGCTGCGCGCGACGCACAGCGACATCGCGGTGTCGTCGCCCCAGGCGCCGCGCGGCAGGTCGTGCGGACCACCGCCCAGCAGGTCGCGCACGGGCGCGAAGGATCCGGGGCGGCCGAACACGGCGGGCGCGGCGAGCGCCTCGCCCACCGCGAGCCCGACGAGCGCCCCTTGGAACCGGCTGCGCAGCCGCGAGACGAGTTCGACCGCCTCGGCCTCGGCGGCTTCGCCGTTCATCGCGCGCTCACCGCTCCGCCCGCAGCGACACGAAGTCGAACAACGCCGGGTCGGCGAGATGGCCGGGCTCGACGCTGCGCAGCGCGGAGAAGATGGACTCGGTGCGACCGGGCTGCTCGCGCTCCCACTCCGCCAGCATGCGCTTGATGGCGCGGCGCTGGGCGTTCTCCTGCGAACCGCAGAGCGTGCAGGGGATGATGGGGAAGCGCCGCGCCCGCGCATAGCGCGCGATGTCGCGCTCGGCGACATAGGCGAGCGGCCGGATGACGATGTGGCGCCCGTCGTCCGAACGCAGCTTCGGCGCCATGGCCTTCAGGCGGCCGCCGTGGAACAGGTTCAGGAACAGCGTCTCGACGATGTCGTCGCGGTGGTGGCCCAGCGCGATCTTGGTGACGCCGTTCTCGCCGGCCCAGCGGTAGAGCGCGCCGCGGCGCAGCCGCGAGCACAGACCGCACATGGTGCGGCCCTCGGGGATCACGCGCTTCACCACCGAGTAGGTGTCCTGCTCGATGACGGCGTAGGGCACGCCGAGCGCGGTCAGGTAGTCGGGGAGCACATGCTCCGGGAAGCCCGGTTGCTTCTGGTCGAGGTTGACCGCGACGAGCTCGAAGCGCACCGGCGCGCTGCGCTGCAGCGAGAGCAGCAGGTCGAGCAGGGTGTAGCTGTCTTTGCCGCCCGACAGGCACACCATGACCTTGTCGCCCTCCTCGACCATGGCGAAATCCTCGATCGCCTTGCCGACGAGGCCGCGCAGCTGCGCCTGCAGCTTGCGGAAGGTGCCCGAGGGCCGCGCCGCACGCGACGGCGGCGGCGGGGCGAGGACCACCTGCTCGGGGATCGCGCTCACGCGGACTCAGGCTGCGGTGCGCGCCGCCTGCACGATCAGCGTGAGGCAAGCGCCGAAGCCCGCGAGCCAGACGAGCGAACGCAGGGTCGCGAGGTCGGCGAGGTAGCAGGCGAGATAGGCGATGCGCGCCACGAGGAAGACGCCGGCGACGGTGGTGATCGTGCCGTGATCGACGCCCGCAGCGACCGCCGCCACCAACGCCGCGGTGTAGACCGCGAGCGCCTCCCAGGAGTTCTGCTGCGCCGCGTGGGCGCGCGCCTGATAGCCCCCGAGGCCGCCGAGCCAGGCGCGCGGGTTGCGGTTGTCGTAACGGCCGGGGCCCGCCTTGGCGATGCCGGCGCAGACCACGGGGAAGAGAGCGGCGATGAACAAGGTCCAGAGCGCGAACGACATGACTGGCTCCATGGCCCCCTCGGGGGCGGTGATGTCAAAGAATCCGTGCGACGGCGCGCGTCACGACGCGCGCTCGACACCCCAGTGCGCGGCGACCCAGCCCAGCGCCACCGACGCGACGACCAAGGCGCCGATCACGATGACGAGCAGCAGACGGCGCAGCGTCACGGGGTCCATCGGCGGCTCAATGCGGTCTCATCGCAGGCTCAACGATCCGGTCTCGTCGAACGGGATGGTGCGCGCGAAGCCGCGCGCGAGCTTGACCTCGCCGCGCAACCGGTAGCGCAGCGCATCCGGCAGCCCCTTGCTGCGCGCGCGGTCGAGCAGGCGCAGCACGGTACCGGCGAGGTCCGCCGTGACATCCATGTCGAACTCCGCCTCACCGAGCGCCGGGATCTCGAACGCGGACCCGGCGAGGCCGCGGCCGAGCTCCTCACCGCCGATCTCCAGGGTGTAGGAGACGCTGCGTACGGCGATCACACGATCGTTCGGGTTGGTCACGCGCATGCGTGCCTTGAAGCGCTGCTGCAGCAGATCGCCCTTGACGAGGGTGACGCCGACGACGGCGAGCTTCGGCGCCTCGAGCTTCGGCGCGAGGCTCGCGCAACCGGCCAGAGCGGACAGCGACAGCAGCGCCAGCGCGAGCGCGAGCGCGAGCGGACGGACAGGGAAACCGGTGAGGAGGGGCTTCACAGCCCGATTCTAGCAACCCGACGCGGGCTTGCGCCCACCCGACGAGGCCGGACGGCGGTTATGCTTCCACCCATGCTTCCAACCATGCCCGAGCGCCCGAACCTGTCGTCCTCGCCCCGCGCCTGGCGCGCCCGGGTCGCTGCGTTGCTGCTGTCGCTCGCGGTCGGCATGTCCGCGACCCTGCCGACGCTGCGGGCCGATGAGGTGCTGGACCTCGCCACCTACCCGAGGAGCGACCTGGTGGTCGAGACCGCGGCCGGCGCCCGACACAGCTTCCGGGTCTGGATCGCCGACACGGAGCCGCGGCAGCGCCAAGGGCTGATGTTCGTGCGCGACCTGCCGGCCGACCAAGGGATGCTGTTCGTGAACCGCCCGCCGCGACCCGCCTCGTTCTGGATGAAGAACACCTACATCCCGCTCGACCTGTTGTTCGTCGACACGCGCGGCAAGGTGCTGCACATCTTCGAGCGCGCGACCCCGCTGTCGCTGGAGCCGATGGGCATCGAGGCTCCGGTCCGGGCGGTGCTCGAGATCAAGGGTGGTGAGTCGGCGCGTCGCGGCATCCGGACCGGGGACCTGGTCCGGCACCCCGCCTTCGGGGCTCGCTGATCCCGCGCAGCCTCACCGACCCCCCGCAGCCTTGTTGCCTGTTCGCAACAGGGCTGACTCGCCGGCGTAACGCGGGTTGCGCTATGATGGGCGTTGGACTGCGAAGTCTACGGCGCTGCTGCGCCACAACTCGAACTCGAAACGGAGTGGCTCCATGAAGAAGATCGTACTCAGTCTGGCGACCGCTGCGGCGCTCGCGCTCACCGGCATCGCCCACGCGGGCTCGGATCCCGGCAGCTGGTATGTCGCACCGCGCATCAACGGCGTCTGGGTGGACGACGGCCGCAAGGCAGAGGATGACATCGGCTTCGGTGCCGCCCTCGGCAAGGCCATCTCCCCGAAATGGAACGTCGAGCTCGGTGCGGACAGCAGCGGCCATCGCCGCGCGGGCGTCGATGACCGTCTGCGGATCAACACCATCGACCTGAACGCGCTGCGCGTGTTCAAGCGCGAAGACCGCATCAATCCCTACCTGATCGCGGGCATCGGCCAGATCGACACCAACGCGCCGAGCAACGACAAGGACATCTACGGAAAGGCCGGCCTCGGCCTGATGGCCGACATCGCCAAGAACACCAGCAAGGGCACCAACCTGCAGCTGCGCGGCGAGATGCACATGCGCAAGGTGTTCGGCGACCCGGACCTCACCGACTACGTGGCCTCGCTCGGCCTGCTGTACTCCTGGGGCGGCTCCATCGCCGCGCCGGCCGCGGCCGCCATCGCGGCCATCGCTCCGGCGGTCGTCAAGCCGGTGGACGGCGACGATGACCGTGACGGCGTGCCCAACAGCCGTGACAAGTGCCCGAACACCCCGGCAGGCGCCAAGGTCGACAGCGACGGCTGTGAGTGCGGCGATGTCGTGCTGCGCGGCGTCACCTTCGTGACCGACTCCTCGGAGATCACCCCGCAGGGTCAACTGGTCCTCGACTCGCTCGTCGCCGGTCTGCAGCGCCGCGCCGGCACCAAGCTCGAGATCCGCGGCCACACCGACTCGGTCGGCTCGGACGCCTACAATCTCGCGCTGTCGCAGCGCCGTGCGGACTCGGTGAAGGCCTACCTCGTCTCGAAGGGCCTCAACGCCGCCGACCTCAGCACCATCGGCCTCGGTGAGATGCAGCACATCGCCACCAACGATACGGCCGAGGGCCGCGAGCAGAACCGCCGCGTCACCCTGCAGGCGCTCAGCGTGATCTGCGAGGCCCGCACCTCGGAGGACCTCGTGCTGCGCGGCGTCACCTTCAAGACCAACTCGGCGGTGATCACCCCGACGAGCAAGCTGGTGCTCGACTCGGCCGTGGCCTACCTCAAGGCGCGTCCGAACGCGGCCGCCGAGGTGCGCGGTCACACCGACTCGGTGGGCAACGACGAGGCGAACATGCGCCTGTCGAAGGCCCGCGCCGAAGCCGTGCGCGATTACCTGATCGCGGGCGGCATCGATGCCGGTCGCCTGACGGCGAACGGCTACGGTGAGACCGAGCACATCGCGCCGAACGACACGCCGGCCGGCCGCGAGCAGAACCGCCGCGTCACGCTGCGTATCGCGCCGTAAGGCGCGTATCCAGCGACGCGCCGTAACACGCGCAGCGCGGTCCTCGACCGCTCGAAGGCCCGCCGGGTGTCCGCCCGGCGGGCCTTTTTCTTGGGTGTCATCGTCGCGGAAGCGGCCTTTGTTACGATAAGTCCTGCCTCGCCCCTGCGAGACCTGCACCGGAGCCCCACCATGTCCCCGTCGCACACCCCCACCCCCTCGCTGCAGGCCACGCTGCAGGGCGCCCTGTGGGCCGCCCTGTCGGCGGTCGCGCTGCTCGCCCCTTCGGCCGCCCACGCGCAGGGCGCCGGCAACGCCCCCTGGCCCGTCGACCAGTTCTGCGGCCGCGCGCAGGGCTATGTCACCCTGTCGAGCCGCCCCGCGCGCAATGTGCTGCACGAAGGCTATGACAGCTTCCGCGCCGCCGCCGCCTCGGTGCAGCCGCTCGAAGCGCAGCAGTACACCGTCGCCGACGAGGCGCCCGGCAGCGCGCGCCTCGTATCCTGCAAGCTCGCGACCGCCGCGGCGCTGCGTGCCACCTACGGCGCCGAAGCCGCGCGCAGCGACTCGAGCTGCTCGCTCGTCAACCGCAACACCTTCACCGCGGTGCTCGACTCGATGACGCCCGCCGAGCGCTCGCGCGCCCGTTTCGGGCAGGGCAAGAAGATCGCCTACGACCGCGACACCATCGTCGCCAGCGCCGCCGACTGGCTGGAGCCGGGCGAGCTCGCCACGGTCGACAAACGCGGCACCCTGCACCTCACGGCACGCAGCTGGACCGGCGAAGAAGCCGGCCGCGGCGTGCGCCACTGCCATTTCATCGCGCCCGACTTCGCGCGGCGCATCCTGCTCGATGGCTCGCTGGTGCTGCCGGCGACGCCCGTCAAGCGCTGACCACCAAGGAGCATGACCATGAAGATCCGGACCTCCCTCTGCGCCGTCGCCCTCGGCTCGCTGCTGCTCACCGGCTGCGCCTCCACGGGCAACCCCGACACCGCCAAGACGCGCAGCGGAGCGGCCATCGGCGCCGGCATCGGTGCGGTGATCGGCCTGCTCAGCAAGGGCGACAAGTTCGAAAACGCAGCCATCGGCGCCGCGATCGGCGGCTTGGGGGGCGCGGCCATCGGCAGCTACCAGGACCAGCAGGAGCGCAAGCTGCGCGCGCAGCTCGCCAACAGCGGCGTCGAGGTCCAGCGCGTCGGCAACAACATCACGCTCGACATGCCGGGCGGCGTGACCTTCGCCACCAACAGCGCCGACATCAACGCCAACTTCTACACGGTGCTCGACAAGGTCGCCGCCACGCTCGGCGAGTTCAACCAGACGGTGATCGAGGTCGCGGGGCACACCGACTCGACCGGCTCGCGCGCCTACAACATGTCGCTCTCCGAGCGCCGCGCCGGCTCGGTGGTCAGCTATCTGTCGAGCAAGGGCGTCGCGCGTGAGCGCATGATCTCCGTGGGTGCGGGCCCCGACCACCCGGTCGACACCAACGACACGCCGGAAGGCCGCGCGCAGAACCGCCGCGTCGAGATCACCATCGTGCCGGTGGAGAAGAAGGCCGGCTGACCGGACCGCGCGACCACGCCCCGCCCGTCGCCCGACTCAGGCGTCGGGCGCGGGCTCGCCGGCGGTCGCAGCCGCGGTCGTCGCCGCGGTGGCGACCGGCGGCGCGGCGCGCAGCGCCGCCAGCGCACGGCGGCGCACCTCGAGCGACTGACCGATCTCGCGCGCGAGCGCCGGGCTCGCCTCGAACCACTCGCGCATCGCGTCCGGCGAGAGCGCGACGCAGACGCTGTCCTGGCAGGCGACCGCACGCAGCCCGGCGCGCTGAGCGCCGTGCAGACCCGCCTCGCCGAAGAACTCGCCCGGGCGCACGCGCGCCACTTCCGCGAAGGCGCCACCGTGCGACGCCTGCAACGACACCTCGCCCGATGCCAGCAGCATGACGCCGTCGATGGGACCGCCCTCCTCGTGCACGGGCTCGCCGCGCGCGTAGTCGGCGCGGCGTGCATGCGCGGCGCCCCAACCCTCGGGGATGGGCGGTAGGCGCGCGAAGCGCGCCGAGAGTTCGCGTGGGGTGGCGTCGGGGCGGGTGAAGGGCTGATCGCCGTCGAGCTCGAGGTTGACGCTCATCGGATACGGGATGGTGAGCCCCTCGCGCTTGGCGGCGTACCAGACGCGGGTCATGATCTCGCTGCGCACCGCGAAACGCTGGCCCTGCGGCACGCGCACGATGAGCGTGTAGTTGACGCTGAAATCCGCGAACGAGACGGTGGCCGCGAGCGGCGGCGGATCGGCGAGCACGCCCGGCGTCTCGCGCGCGACGGCGAGCAACACCTCACGCACCTTGTTGGGCGGATCGTCGTAGCTGAAGCCGAACTCCAGCGTCTCGGCGCGCTGGCGCGCCGGCCGCGAGTAGTTGGTGATGGTCTCGCCGTTGAGCGAAGAGTTGGGGATGACGCGCAGGATGCCGCCCGGCGAGAGCACATGCACCGAGCGCCAGTTGATCTCCTGCACCACGCCTGTGGTGCCGCCGACCTCGATCTCGTCGCCGACCTCGAACGGCCGCTCCATGAGCAGCATGATCCCCGAGAACAGGTTGCCGAGCGGCTCCTGCAGCGCGAGGCCGAGCACGAGGCCGCCGAGGCCGAGCGCGGTGAGCGCACCGGAGAGGTCGGCGTCCCAGACCTGCGCGTAGATGAAGGCGGCCGCGCCGAGCACCAGCGCGAGCCGCACGAGGTCGCGCAGCAGTTTCGGCACACGCGCCTGCCAACTGCCGGCGGGCGCGCCCTCGAACAGCACTGCGTTGGCGAAGCTGAGGCCGCCCGCCACCAGCGCGATCCACAACGCGGTATGCGCGAGGCGCACCCACAGATCGTCGTCCGGCAGGCCGAACACACCGTCGAGCAGGACCACCAGACCGACCACCGGGACGATGACATTGCGCAGGAACGCGACGGGCGCGGCGAGGGGGCTGCCGCGCCGCTGCAGCGCGGCGACGGCTTCGTTGAGCACCAGCAGCGCGAGCGGCAGACCGACCAGCAGCCCGATCGCGGGCCGCCAGGCCTCCTGCAGGCCCGTCTGCAACACGCCGAGCTCGGTCACGACTCCGCCACCGGCCAGAGCTCGACCTCACCCATGCCGCGTACGGTGGCGCGGAAGGACGGACCGAAAGCCACCTCGTCGCGCACACGGTCGCGCACCGCGCGCGTCACCTGGATGGAGGTCTTGCCGTCGGACTCGATGCCGCGCGCGAGACGCACGGTGTCGCCCCACAGGTCGTAGATGAAGCGGCGGCGGCCGACGAGGCCGCCCGTGACAGGACCGGCGTTGATGCCGATCTCCGCGACGATGCCGAGGCCGCGCTCGGCGTTGAAGCGCTGCACGATGCGCACCACCTCACGCGCGAACGACACCATGCGCGCCGTGTGATCGGGGCGTTCGACCGATAGGCCCGAAGCCGCGAGGTACGACGAGCCGATGGTGCGGACCTTCTCGACGCCGTGCTCCTCGGCGGCCTCGTCGAGGGCCGCGACGATATCGGAGAGCAACGCGAGCGCGGCGCCCTCGGCCTCGCCGCCGGCCGCAGGCGCATCGAGGCCGATGAGGTTGACGAAGGCGACGGTGACATCGGCGAAGGCCTGCGGTTCGTCCTGCCGGCCCTCGCGCACCTGCGCCGCACCCGGCCCCGGCAGCAGGCTGGAGAGCAGCCGCTCGGTCTCGCGCACCTGCTCCTGCATGCGGTCGCGGTTGCCGCGCAGGCTGCCGGCCATGTCGTTGAACGCCTGACCGAGCGCGCGGAACTCGGGCGCATCGGCGAGCGGCACCGGCGTGTCGAGGTCGCCCGCGCTGATGCGGCGCGCGCCCTCCACGAGCTGTTCGATCGGCCGGGCGATGCGGCCGGCGAACCACACGGCGAGCAGGGACGCGAGCAGCGCGAGCGCCGCCGCGGCGGCGAGCGCGCGGCGCGCGTAGGCGGCGAGCGGTTCGAGCGCCTCGGCGCGGTCGATCTCGGAGATGACGCCCCAGCGCAGCGAGTCGAGGTCCATCGGCCCGTACGCCGCGAACACCGGCGCGCCGCGGTAGTCCTCGGTCTCGATGACGCCCGACTCGCCGTCGAGCGCGGCGCGCGTGCCCTCGTGGTCGACCTTGACCGTGAGCACGGTGGTGCCGAGACGCTCGACGGCATCGACGGTGTGGGTGGTCAGCGGCGAGGTGCGGAGGTCCTTGACGAAGGCCTTGGCGTCCTCGCGGACGAAGCGCGAGTCGGTGCGCATGGTGAGGTCGGGGCCGACGAGATAGGTCTCATCGGTGCGGCCGAGGCCGCCCGGCTTGCCGTCGCGCGTACCGTAGAGCGCCTTCTCGATCGAGTCCATCGGCAGGCGCAGCGACATGATGGCGACGAGGCGGTTGCCGTCGAACACCGGCGTCGAGATGAAGGCGCGCGGCGTGCCCATCGCCGGGCGGTAGAACTCGAAGTCGGAGAGTTTGTAGTCGTCGATGTTCTGGCTGCGGCGCAGCCCGCGCGCCGCCTCGGCGAGGTGGCTCGAAGCGTAGGGTCCGTCGGCGAGACTGGTGCCGAGCACGGTCGAGGCCTTGAAGCTGAAGAACACCTCGAGGGTCTCGGGGTCGGTGAAGAGGATGTTGTCGAAGCCGAGACGGCGGACGGTCTCGCCGAGTTCGGGACGCAGTTTGGCGAGCGCGCGACCGTAGGCGCTGTCGTCGGCGGCGGAGACGAGGTCAGCGGCACCCGTGTACGGGCGCGTGCCGAGGGCGATGTAGCGGTGCTGCAGGTACCAGCCGGCGGCGCTCTTCGGCAGGTAGGCGCCGTCCGGCGAGTCCACGCCGAGCCGGGCATCGATCGCCGGGATGAATTCCTTGGCGTAGAAATCCGTGACCGCGGCGCGCTCGACGGCGGTGAGCGCGGCGCCGTCGAGTCCGCGGTAGGCGGCGAGGAGCTCCGAGGCGGCAGCGCCGACCTGCGGCATCGCCGAGAGGGCGAGCACCTCGTTGCGGGCCGCCTCGAGCGCCGAACTGACCGCGCCCGACTTGGCGCGCTGCATGGATTGGACCTGTGCGAGCGCGGAGGCCCGCAGGCTGTCGCGCGCGCTGGTGTAACCGAGCCAGGCGACCACGGCGATGGCCGACAGCACGAGCGCGAGGATCGCCGCCAGCAGCTTGGACTGCAGGCTGATGGAACGAAGAGATCTCAAAGGCCGCCCTCCCCGACAGCACAGGTCCGTGGTCACGGACCCAGAGGGGGGACTTTAGCGCGGGGCTTCCTGCGGTGCCACGGCGACGAGTTCGCGGAACACCCGCTCGAGGTATTCGGCCTGCAGGCGGGCGCGGGCCTCGGCGTCGGCCGGGTCAGGACGGAAATCGTCGATGGCGGAGGGGTCGAGCGCGCCACGCTTGGCCAGCACGCGCTCCAGGGTGTCGAGCCGAGTGCGGGTCACGGCGAGCTCGGCGACCAGCGCCAAGGTCACCGAGTACAACCGGTCGAGCATCGGGTCATCGGTGAATTCCGGGCGGCGCCCACGCGCCACGGTGGGCGCGGGCTGGGCGGGGTCAGCATCCAACGGGAGGGAGAGGTCCATATCCGTGCTACCCAATGACGGCGAATCCGTTCGCCGCTTGCCAAGCGCCGACCGCGTACCACGCGGGCGCACGCCCGAAATCTTCGCTCCTGCCGGCGGCCGCCTTGAAGGTAGGCGCGCGGCACTCGGTCTCGAACACGCGATCGCGCTCGAATCCGGCGCGCACCAGGCGCTCGGTCAGGTCCATCTCGTGCAGCGCGGTCCAGAACGGCTCGTTGTTGTAGCGGCCGTCCCAATCGCGCATGAACTGCTCGAAGGGCTCGAAACGGCGGTACGGCGGCTGCTCGAGGTGGATCGCGAGCCCGCCCGGGCGCAGCAGGCGGCGCGTCTCGGCGAGGATGCGCGGCAGCGCCTCGGCCGAGGTCTCGTGCAGCACCATCGTCGTGTAGACGAGGTCGGCGCAGCCGTCGGGCAGCGAGGTCGCGGTGGCGTCCTCCTGGCGGAACTCGATGTCCTCGAAGCCCAGCGAACGGGCGCGAGCGTGGCCGTAGCGCAGGAACGGTGCCGCGACATCGAGCGCGACGATGCGCGCCGCCGGGAAGGCGCGGCGCAGCGGCAGCGTGTTGTGGCCGAGACCGCAGCCGAGGTCGACGATCACGCGCGGCTCGAAGTTCGGGTGCTCGCGCTCGAGCCAGGAGGCGAGCGCGCGGCCGGCGGCGTCGTTCCAGGGACCGGCGCTGCCGCCCACGGTGGCGAAGAAGCCCGCGTCGTAGTTGGCGGGGTTGGCGACATCGTCCTCGATGCGCTCGGCCGCGTAGCCGCCGCGCATCAGGTGGGTGTCCATCGCCGCGACATAACGCGGCACATCGAGCGACGGGTCGAGGTGCAATGTCGCCGCGTCGGTGTTGAGATCGCGGGCGCGGTCGCGCAGCGCCTCGGCCTGACGGCCGACCAGCTGCCGACCGGCGTGCTGGCGCATCTCCATGGTGTTGCGGCGCACCAGGCTCCAGGTGCGCCAGGCGGTGTCGCGCGCCATGGCCTCGGCCACCTCGCGGCGGTCACGCGGCTCGTGGCCGTTGCGCATGCGGAACGCCTGCCGGGCCTTGCCCTCGTAGGAATCGCGCACCGCCGGGGCCAGTCGGGCCGCCAGGAAGGTGTTGAGCTGCGCCACCACATCGAAGCGCGCGGCCTCGTCGTGGCCCGCCTCGGGAGTGAGGGCGTGCCGGCCGATCTCGGTCCATGGGGCGGGAGAGGACATGGGTCCCATCCTATGCAACCCGCTCGTTTCCGGAAAATCGATTATTCTTGAGTGATACTGCGGAAAACCCGGATGATCGGGACGAGGTCGGACGATGCGTCACCCCAACTACACCCATCTGCTGTACTTCTGGACCGTGGTCCGGGAGGGCGGCGTGACCAAGGCAGCGGAGGCGCTGCACCTGACGCCGCAGACCGTCAGCGGCCAGATCAAGCTGCTCGAGGAGCAGCTGGAGGGGGCGCTGTTCGAGCGGCAGGGCCGCCGCCTGGTGCCGACCGAGCTCGGCCGCATCGCCTACGCCTACGCCGAGGAGATCTTCCCCCGCGGCCTCGAGCTCACCAGCGTGCTGCGCGGCGCCCGCACGCGCGGTCGCCGCTCGGTGACCATCGGCGTGGCCGACGCGGTGCCGAAGCTCGTCACCTTCCGCGTGCTGGAACCGCTGCTGCACGGCGACAGCCCGTTCCACATCGCCTGCCACGAGGGGCCGTTGCCGGACCTGCTCGCCGACCTCGCGGCGCACCGCCTCGACCTCGTGCTCTCGACGAGCGCGGTGCCGGCCGACTCCGCGTTCAAGGCCTTCAACCACCTGCTCGGCGAGTCGGAGATCGGCTTCTTCGCGGCGCGCGCGCTCGCCGCGAAGCTCCGGCGCGACTTTCCGGGGAGCCTCGACGACGCGCCCCTGCTCGTGCCGACCGACCGCAGCGCCAACCGCCGCGTGCTCGACGACTGGCTCGAGGCCGCCGGCGTCGTGCCGCGCATCGTCGGCGAGCTCGACGACAGCGCGCTCATCAAGACCTTCGCGCAGCACGGCGTCGGCGCGTTCGCCGCGCCGCTCGCCATCGAGACCGAGATCGTGCGCCAGTTCGATGTCGCCCGCATCGGCGTCGCGACCGGCATGAAGGCGCGCTTCTACGCGATCTCCACCGAGCGGCGCATCAAGCACCCGGCGGTGGCCGCGATCACGGAACAGGCGCGCAGCGGGCTGTTCGCCGCGGCGGCCTGACGGCCGCGCTTTGCTAGACTCGCGGCAAGCCTCGCGAGGAAAGACGCCGATGACGCCCCGCCCGCTCCGCTCCGCCGCCGCGCTGCCGGCGCTCGCCGCCGCGCTGCTGGCGCTCACCGCCGCGGTGACGGACGCGCAGACCGCTCCCTCCGCGCCCGGCCTCGACCGCACGCACGACGGCTTCTGCGCCGAAGCGCAGCGCCGTCTGGTCGGCACCGCCCTGCCGGTGACCAACATCGTCGAGACCGCCTTCGAGCCGTTCAAAAAATCCAAGCCGGCGGTGCTGCCGGTGCGCACGCACCAGTTCCTCGTGGCCGACGCCGCCGGACGCCCGATGCAGCTGTCCTGCAAGACCAAGAGCGCCGACCACCTGCGCAGCGCGCACGGCGCGGCTGCGGCGGGCCCCGACCGCAGCTGCCGGGACCTGCACCGCGACATGGTCAACGGGGTCTGGGGCACGCTCACGCCGGCCGAGCGCGCGCGGGCACCGCATCCGCCGTGGCGCGTGATGCTGGATGCCGATACCGAGAGCTACATGGGATCGTCGTGGCTCAAGTCGCGCGCCGAGGCCACGCGCGGCGCCGACGACCGGCTGCACCTGCGTGCCGCCGGGCTCTTCGCCGGATGGGAGGACTGGCGTTGGAAGTTCATGCCCGAGTCCTTCCGCGGCAACCACTACTGCCATCTCGTCGCGCCCGAGCGTATCCGTCGCCTGATGCTGGGCGAGGAGCCCTTGGCCGCGCCGATGGACGGCGACGCACCGCAGGGCTGATGCGCTTCCGGCCCGCCGTCGCGCTGCTCTGCGGCCTGCTCTGCGGTCCGCTCGCGGCGACCGCCGTCGCGGAGACGGTACCGCTGCGCGAATCGGAGCTGCCGGAGGCGAACTTCGCGTTCGCGCACCGGCTCGGCACCGGCGTCTACGAGATCTCGGGGCGCACCGTGCAGGTCTATTCTTTGCCCTTCGAGTGGCGGCTGCGCGAGCGCGGCGTCGCCGAGGACGGCACCGACGGCGCGGACAGCGCGGACGGCCGTGAAGGGCGCGCGGGGCGCGCCGGCCTCACCCTCACGCTGCCGGTGACGCTCGGCTTCTTCGACTTCAAGCTCGAGGACGTCCTGGAGTCGGGTCTGCCCTCGGACATCGCGACGCTGTCCATCGTGCCGGGTCTGCGTTGGGACCTCGAGGTCGGCGAGGGCTGGCGACTGCAGCCGTTCGTGGAGGCCGGCATCGCGCGCGACCGCAGCAGCGACCTGCGTTCGCGCGTGGCGACGGTCGGCGCGACCGCCGACCGGTACGCCACCTCGCGCCACGGCATGCTGCGCGTGCACCACGCCTTCGAGTACGCGCATGCCAGCATCGACGGCTTCTCCGGGGACGATTTCGCGCTCTTCGTGTCCGGGGCGGAGCTGACGCGGGCACTGCCGGTGAAACCCGGCCGCCGCGCCTTCGACTGGGCGCCGTACGGGGCTGTGCGCTGGTACCCGGACCCCCCGGGCGTGCCGCTGCTGGCGAGCGCGCCGACGCGCGGCGTGACGCGCCTGCAGGGCGAGATCGGCGTGACCTTCGGCACCGTCGAACCGCTGCGCATCGGCGGCGTGACCCTGCCGCGCATCGGCCTCGGTTGGCGGTTCGGTGAGCATCTGTCGGTGGCGCGCCTGGTCATCGGCGAGCGGTTCTGAGCGCCGTCCGCGGGCGCCCGGCACCGCCCGCGGCGCACCTCGCGCGCGCCTTGCGAGTCCCCCGCGCCCCACGGACAATGCCCGGATGAACGACGACGCCCGCAGTCCCGGCCCGCGCCGCCTGCCCTCCACCACCGACGCCACGCGCGAGGCGCGCGACGCGCGGCGCGCGCGGCTTCGCGAGGATGGGCATGCGATCGACGCGATCAGCGGCGCGGCGCCCGAGCTCGACCCGGCGGCGCTCGCCGGCAGCATCGAGGGCTTCATCGGCTTCGCACAGCTGCCGCTCGGCATCGCGGGTCCCGTGCGCATCCGCGGCCAGCACGCCGACGGCGATTTCATCGTGCCGCTCGCCACCTCCGAGGGCACGCTGGTCGCCTCCTACCAGCACGCCTTCAACGCCATCAACCGCGCCGGCGGCGCGCGCGCCGCCTGCAGCCGCCAGCTCGTCGGGCGCGCGCCCTGCTTCACCTTCGCCGACCTCTCGGTCGCATCGACCATGGCCGCGTGGCTGCCGACGCAGTTCGTGCCGATGCAGCAGGCCGCCGCCGGCACCTCGCGTTTCTGCCGCCTGCAGGGCGCGCGCACCTCGCTGGTCGGCAACACCGTCTATCTGATGCTCGAGTACGCGACCGGCGACGCCGCAGGCCAGAACATGGTCACGCTCGCCACGCAGGCGGTGTGCGCGATGCTGCTGCCGCGCATGCCGCACGCGCCCACGAGCTGGCTCGTCGAGTCGGTGCTGTCCGGCGACAAGCGCGCCTCGGCGCAGGCCTTCCTCGGTTCGCGCGGCCGCAACGCCTCGGCCGAGGTCGTGCTGCCCGCGCGCACGCTCAACCGTTACTGGCGCGCCGATCCTGCCGCGATGGCGCGCGCGTGGCAGCAAGCGACCGCGGGTTCCATCCAGACCGGCGCGATCGGCGTGCAGGGCAACGTCGCCAACGCCGTCGCAGCGCTGTTCATCGCCTGCGGTCAGGACGCCGCCTGCGTCTCGGAGGCCACCACTTCGCTGACGCGCATCGAGGTCGATGCATCGGGCGATCTCTACGCCTCGGTGACGCTGCCGAACCTCATCGTCGGCACGGTGGGCGGCGGAACTTTCCTGCCGACCGCGCGCGAGTGCCTCGCGATGCTCGGCTGCATCGGCACGGGTACGGCCGCGAAGTTCGCGGAGATCTGCGCGGTGACGGCGCTCGCCGGCGAGCTCGCGATCGCGGGAGCGATGGCGAGCGGCGCGTTCGCCGATGCGCACGCCACAGGCGGCCGCAAGGGCCGCGGCACGGGCGAGGCGTGAGCGCGCCGGAGCCGACCCCGTCATCCGCGGTGACCACCGCGCCACGGCCACGCAAGCCGGTGCGGCGCTTCGTGCTGCACAAGTTGCTGCCGCCCTTCGGCTGGCGCGCCTACCGCGCGCTCGGCCGCTCATGGACCTACCGCACGGAGAACATGCAGCCGCTCTACGACTGCATCGCCTCGGGACAGCCGGTGGTCGGCGCGTTCCTGCACTCGCGCACCTTCGCGCTGATGCACTACTTCAGCCTGCCCCAGCAGGGCCGGTGGATGCTCATGTGCTCGCAGAGCCGCGACGGCGAAGCGATGGCGCGCATCGAGGAAGGCCTCGGCTTCCGCGTGGCCCGCGGCTCCTCCGGCAAGGGCGGCGCGCGTGCGCTGGTCGAGATGATCAAGGCGCAACGCGAGGACCGCGGGCTCAACTCCTGCCTCGCCATCGACGGTTCGCGCGGGCCGCGCGGCGTCGCGCAGCTCGGCATCATCACGCTCGCGCAGAAGACGGGCAGCGTGCTGCTGCCGGTGGCCGGCTCCACCCCGCATTGCTGGCGTTGGGACCGCTCCTGGGACCGCACCGTGATCCCCAAGTGGGGTGCGACGGTCGCGGTGCGCGCGGCCGATCCCATCCCCGTGCCCGCGAAGCTCTCGCCCGAGGAGCTCGAGGCGCTGCGCCTGCGCGTCGAGACGACGATGCTGCGGCTGCACACCGAGCTCGACGCCGAGACCGGCTACTCGGACAGCGAACCATTGCAGCTGCCCGTGCGCACCGCCTGACGCCCATGACCGCCGCACCACGACATCGGGACGGCTGCGCGGTGATGTTCGTCGACATGCGCGGCTTCACGCGCGCCTCGGCGCAGTTGGGCGAGGACGATGTGGTCCGTCTGCTCGAGGGCTACTTCGCGCTGGTGGTCGATGTGGCGATGGCGCACGGCGGTCGGCCCTGCAACATGACGGGCGACGGCGTGCTCGCAGCGTTCGGGCTCGACCCCGCACCGCGCGGTGCGGCGCTCGGCGCGCTGCGTGCCGCGCGCGAGGTGCTCGATGCCTGGAAGGCGATGTCCGCCGATTGGCAGGCGCGCCACGGCGTCGTGACGGGGCTCGGCATCGGCATCCACATGGGTCCGGTGATCGCAGGCCCGATCGGCCCGCCGTCGTTCCGCCACGACACCGTGGTCGGCGACACCGTCAACATCGCCGCACGGCTCTGCCAGCGCGCCCGCTCGGGCGAGGCGCTGTTCTCCGAGGCCGTACGACGCGCACCCGGCATCGACGGCTTGGGACTCGAGATCCTCGAGCTTCCGCCGCTGCAGATCCGCGGCCGCGACGCACCGCTCGGCATGCATTGCCTGCCCGCCGCGGAGAGGCTCGACCTCGGCGCGGACTGACGACGGCTGATATCCTCTGGATCCCGTTTCCCTCGACCGGATCCGCCACCATGCGCCACGCGCTGCTGATCGCCATGACCACCGCACTCGTCGCCACCGCCAACACCGTCTCCATCGCCGCTGCCCCGTTGCCGCCGCTCGCTGCGCCCTGGGCCGGTCCCTACGGCGGCGTGCCCGCCTTCGACAAGGCGTCGCCGGCGCTGTTGGCCCCGGCCATGGAAGCCGGCATGGCGCAGCAGCTGGCCGAGCTGCAGGCGATCGCGGAAGACCCCGCGCCGCCGACCTTCGAGAACACCATCGCCGCGATGGAGCGCTCCGGTCGCGCATTGAGCCGCGCCTACACGGTCTACGGCATCTACGGCTCGACGCTGAGCGATGAGACCGTGCAGGGCGTCGAGCGCGACCTCGAGCCGAAGCTCGCCGCCTTCCGCGACCGCATCACCCAGAACGACAAGCTCTTCCAGCGCATCGCCGCGGTCTACGACACCCGCACCACCTCGGGCCTCACCCCCGAGCAGCAGCGCCTGACCTGGCTCACCTACACGAACTTCGTGCGCGCCGGCGCCAAGCTCGACCCCGCCGCCAAGCAGCGCCTCGCCGCCATCAACCAATCCCTGGCGGGGCTGTTCACCCGCTTCAGCCAGAACCTGCTCGGCGATGAGGGCAGCCGCTACACCGTGCTCGCCGGCGAGTCCGACCTCGCGGGGCTGCCCGATTCGCTGCGCGACGGCTATGCGGCGGACGCCGAGCGCCGCGGGCAGAAGGGCAAGTGGGTGGTCGCCAACACGCGCTCCTCGGTCGAACCTTTCCTCACCTACTCCACGCGTCGCGACCTGCGCGAGAAGGTCTGGCGCGAGTTCGTCGACCGCGGCGACAACGGCGACGCGCGCGACAACAACGCAATCATCGGCGAGATCCTGCAGCTGCGCGCCGAGCGCGCACGCCTGCTCGGCTTCCCGACGCATGCGCACTGGCGGCTCGAGAACACCATGGCGCGTACGCCCGAGCGCGCGATGGAGCTGATGGAGGCCGTGTGGAAGCCCGCGGTCGCCCGCGTGCGCGAAGAGGTCGCGGACATGCAGCGGGTCGCCGACGCCGAGGGCGCGAAGATCACCATCGAGCCCTGGGACTACCGCTACTACGCCGAGAAGGTCCGCAAGGCGAAGTACGACCTCGACTCCGACCAGCTCAAGCCCTATCTGCAGCTCGACAAGCTGCGCGAGGGCATGTTCCATGTGGCCAAGGAGCTCTTCGGTCTCGTCTTCAGGCCGTTGACGCCGGGTACGGTGCCCGTCTACCACCCGGATGTCGCGGTGTGGCAGGTCAGCGACCTCGCCGGCCGGCATGTCGGCCTCTGGTACTTCGACCCCTACGCGCGCGTCGGCAAGCAGTCGGGCGCGTGGATGAACTCCTACCGCGAGCAGGAGCGCTTCGACGGCGAGGTCACCACCATCGTCTCGAACAACAGCAACTTCGTGAAGGGCAAGCCCGGCGAACCCGTGCTCATCAGCTGGGACGACGCCGTGACGCTGTTCCACGAGTTCGGCCATGCGCTGCACGGCCTCGCCTCGGATGTGCGGTACCCGTCGGTGTCGGGCACCAACGTCGCGCGCGACTATGTCGAGTTCCCCTCGCAGCTGCTCGAGCACTGGCTGCCCACCAAGGAGGTGCTCGAGCGCTATGCCGTGCACCACGAGACGGGCGAGCCCTTGCCCGCCGAGCTCGTCGCCAAGGTCGAGCGCGCCAAGAACTTCAACCAGGGCTTCGCCACCATCGAGTACCTGTCGGGCGCGCTGGTCGATATGAAGCTGCACCTCGCGGCCACGACGGACAAGCGCATGGACGCCGACCGCTTCGAGCGCGAGACGCTCGCCGCGCTCGGCATGCCGCGCGAGATCGTGATGCGCCACCGCACGCCGCAGTTCGGCCACATCTTCTCGGGCGACGGGTATTCCGCCGGGTATTACAGCTATCTTTGGTCGGACACGCTGACCGCCGACGCCTGGGAGGCGTTCACCGCCGGCAAGGGCGCGTGGGACCGCGATGTGGCGAAGCGGCTGCGCGACCATGTGTTCTCGGTGGGCAACACCGTCGATCCGGCGGACGGCTACCGCGCGTTCCGCGGCCGCGATCCGCAGATCGACGCGCTGATGCGCAAGCGTGGCTTCGCGCCACCGCTCGCCGCACCCGCGGCGAAGTGAGGGACATCCGGCGCTGCAGGGCGGGTCACCGCTCTGCGACGCCGGAAGATGGATCGTTCTCGATCATCGCGCGCCACCGCACAAAAGTGCGGCGCTAATTCATTGGTCTGGCGTATAATCGACCCCGAACCACAGGACCCGCGCATCTGCGCGACCGAGACGAAGGACCCCAACGATGGCCAAGAAGACCGCCCGCAGCACCCGCAAGCCCCGCAAGGGCTCGCGCAACTTCACGCCCTGGACGCCGGCCGAAGAGAAGAAGCTGCGCAAGCTCGCCGGCAAGATGCCGACCGCCAAGGTCGCCAAGACCCTGAACCGTTCGGTCGCGGCCGTCACCTTCAAGGCGTTCTCGCTGCGCCTGTCGCTGCGTCTGGCGAGCTCCAACCGCGGCCGTCGCCTCGGTCACTGACCGGGCTGAACGGCGGATCAGGGTCCGCGGTCCGTCCTGCGCGGGCCCAGCGCGCCCAGCACGCGGCGCGCCAGATTGACCGCCACCAGACCGCGGCTCGCCAGTTGCAGGGCCCGGCGCGGGCCTGAGAAAACCAGCAAGGCCGCGCCTGCCGCGAGCAGCACCGGTGCGCTGGTCAGCGCCCGTGCGGCGCGCAGCGCAGGCTGCGCCCCACCGAGACGACCGGTGACCTCCGAACCGGTGCGCGCGATGTCCTCGCGCAGACGACGGCTCTTCTGGATCAACTCCGCCTGACGACGATCGTCGTCGCGTTCACCTGAGGTCATCGCAGGCCTCCCTCGTCGCGGACATCACGGACATCGCGTGCATCACGGGCCGTCGCGCGCGGCGGCGCTGCGGCGTCGATCGCGGCGCGGTCGCGCCGCAGCTCCTCGAGGCTGGCCGCGAGCAGCGGCTTGCGGCCGCGCACACGGCGCAGCACCTGCCACAGCGCCAACGCCGCCACCAGGAAGAACCCGAGCGTGATCAGCGCGGCGGCGAGCACGCGGTGCTGCTCCCAGAGCGCGACGATGATCGTGACGGTGACCATCAGCATGGCGAGCGCGCCGAAGAGCAGCGCCACGGCCGCCCAGACGAGCACCACGGCGATGCGGCGGATCTCCCCCGACAGCTCGGTGGTCAGCAGCTCGACGCGCACCTGGAGCAGCGTCAGCAGCTGCGAGAGCAACTGGCGCAGGGACTCGAACATCGGCGTCAACGACGGCTGAGCAGCACGCCGACGACGAGGCCGATGCCGGCCGCGATGCCGACCGACTGCCACGGGTTGCGGCGCACATAGTGCTCGGCGTCATGCGCGGCGTCGCGGGCGCGGTCGAGCAGCTCCTCTTCGAGCCCCGACAGCCGCTCGCGCGCGGCGCGCACGGAGTCGGCGGCACGCTCGCGCGCCTCGGCGGCACGGTCGCCCACCAGGCCGGAGGTCTCGCGCAGCAGCGACTCGGCGTCGTCGACCACGCGTCGCAGGTCGTCCAGGATGCGGTCGGTATCAGGCGTCGAACTCATGGGACCTCCCCCTGTGGCCAGGGACTTACCGGGCATTTGACCGCTACAGTCTGCAGCGGTTCCCGCGGCCGTGCATCAGCAGTTGTACGCAGCCCGCAGCGCGGCCGTGGACCTGAGCCAATCCGCCTCGTCGGCGCAGGCCGCGGCGTCGAGGTCCCCGGGCAGCGCGCCGGGGTCGTCGACCCACTCGCGCAGCAGCGTGCTGCCGTTGATCAGGTCGATGGCGAGCCGGTCGCGCTCGTATTCATAGGGGAAGTCCCGCCACAGCGGGTAGTCGGGCTGCAGTCCACGCAGCGCCTTGAACGCGAGCGCCTGCAGCCGCCACGGACGGAAGCGCGCATGGTCGTAGCGCGGGTCGTCGAGGTGGATCTGCACGCCGTGGCACAGCTTGCCTGCATGCTTGTGGAAGGTCGGCTCGAACCAGCACTCGCGCAGGCGGCAGCCCGCGAGCCAGTCGGGCGCGAGCCGCGCCATCCCGCGCAGCAGCGCCGCGGCGTCGAGGTCGGGCGCACCGAACACCTCCAGAGGCCGCGTCGTACCGCGACCCTCCGACAGCGTCGTGCCTTCGAGCATCACCGTGCCCGCGTAGGCGCGCGCCATCGAGAGATTGGGCGCGTTCGGGCTCGGGTTGATCCAACTGCGCTCGCCCAGCGGCCAGCCATGGCCGGGCGCGGTGTCCGGCGCCCATCCCTGCATCGGCACGGTCACCAGTTCGACATCGATGCGGAACTCGCGCACGAACCAGCGCGCCATCTCGCCCATGGTGAGCCCGTGGCGCATCGGCATCGGTCCCGCTCCGACGAAGCTCTCCCAACCGGTGCGCAGCGCGAGGCCCTCGACCGGGCGCCCCGCCGGGTTCGGGCGGTCGAGCACCCACACCGCCTTGCCGAGCCGGCCGCACTCCTCGAGGACATAGCGGAGCGTCGTGATGAAGGTGTAGATGCGGCAGCCGAGGTCCTGCAGGTCGACGAGCAGCACATCGCAGTGCGCGAGCATCGCATCGGTGGGTCGACGCACCTCGCCGTAGAGGCTGAACACCGGGATGCCGAGCGCGGGGTCGCGGAAGTCCGGCGACTCGACCATGTTGTCCTGCTTGTCGCCGCGCAGCCCGTGCTGCGGCCCGAAAGCCGCGGTGACGGTGAGCCCCGGCGTCGCGGCCAACGCATCCAAAGAATGCCGCCAGCCTCCCGCGCCCGCCTCGGCCATGGAGGCCGGATGCGCGAGCAGGCCGAGCCGCTTGCCTTCGAGCGACGCGCGCAGCGCCGGCTCGTCGAGGAGCCGGTCGATGCCGAAGCGGATGGCCGTCATGGTGCGTGGCTCAATCGGGGACCGTGAAGTCGGCGACGAAGCCGGCGCGGTCGTGGAACTCGGGTTGCGCACGCGGATGCGCGAGCGACCAGAAGCTGAGGTCGCCGCGGTCGGCCTCGAGCACCAGCGTGAAGGCGGCCTCGAGCCGCGGCATGCGGTCGTCGCGCAGCAGGCAAAGGAAGGCCTGGTGCGGCACCACGGCGACGAGGCGCGTGACGCCCTCGCCCGGCATCACGCGCACCTCCGGCGTCGGCCCCTGCCAGGGCCGCGAGCGGCTGTTCTCGCGGTAGCCGTCGAAGGCGTAGGACGCCCAATCGCCCGAGGGCGAGAAGTTGAACTCGATGTAGCCGGGTTCACCGCGCACGCCGACGAAGAGTTCGCCGCAGGTACGCTTCCAGAGGAAGTCGCGCGCCGCCGGCACGGCGCTGCGCCGCGGCAGCATCAACCGCCCGGCCGGCACCGCGAGCGTGTACTCGATGAGCAGCGCGCCCGTCGACCAACGCGTGGCGACGTCCACCTCCCAGCCCGGCGGTGTCCATGAGGTCGGGTGGGGATGCAGCGCGAAGCTGCCGGGCACCCGCGGTGGCGGGATCCGCTCTGCTGCACCGTCCGTCATGCCATCCCTCCCGGTCTGCGGCCCGCGACCACGGGCAAATGCCACACCGCGTAGCCCTCTGGATCGCGCAGCGTCGCGAGCGCGGCGTCGAACAAGCCCTGCACCTCGCCCACCCCACGGCCCGCGGACTGCGCCAGCACCGACGCGTAGCCGTCCGCGGCAGCCCCGCAGAGGGCCTCCGCGGCGCGCAGCATCGCAGGCAGAACATCCACTCCGGTGATGGACTCGGCCCCCGGAAAGGCTCCTGCGAGCCTCCGGACGAACTCCCCGGAGCCGCAGCCGAGATCGAGCAAGCGCGCGCCGGCCGGCAACGCGTACCGCGCCAGCAGCCGGGACTCCTGCGGCCAGGTCGCCTCGGCCTGGAAACGCAGCGTGCGCAGCATCGCGGGATCGGCCATCTGCGCCGCCTGCGGGTGGCGCGGATCGAAATCGACGGATAAAGGTCGGCTCATGACCACAAATCATAGGGGAACGGTGGGAGAATGGGGGCGTCGGCAAGGATGCCGGCCAAGACCGACGCCCTGACCGGACGCCCCGACCGCACACCCCAGATGAACGCCCTCGCCGCCGATCTGCCGTTGTTCGCCCCGCCGGAGAGCGCCGCGCCGCGCATCCGCGAGATCCCCTACAACTACACCTCGTACTCCGACCGCGAGATCGTCATCCGGCTGCTCGGCGCCGACGCCTGGGCGCTGCTCGACGAACTGCGCGGCGAGCGCCGCACCGGCCGCTCCGCGCGCATGCTCTACGAGGTGCTCGGCGACATCTGGGCCGTGCAGCGCAACCCCTACCTCGAGGACGACCTGCTCGAGAACCCGCGCCGTAGGCGCCTGCTCATCGAGGCGCTGGAGCACCGCTTGGGCGAGATCGACAAGCGCCGCTCGGCGGACGGCAGCGCCACCGACCGCGAGCGCGACCGCAAGGTCGGCGAACTGCTCACCGCCGGCCGGCGCGCGGTCGAGGATTTCGCCGCCGCCTTCGAGCGGACCCGCAAGCTCCGTGACCGCGCGCGGCGCCTGCTCGGCCGCCATGTGCGAGGCGACGCGGTGCGCTTCGACGCCGCGGCGCGCGTGGCGCATGTCACCGACGCCACCGACTGGCGCGTCGAGTACCCCTTCGTCGTGCTCTACCCGGACGCCGAGGACGAGATCCCGGGTCTCGTGCGCGCCTGCATCGAGCTCGGGCTCAGCATCGTGCCGCGCGGCGGCGGCACGGGCTACACGGGCGGCGCGATCCCGCTGACGCCGCTGTCGGCCGTCATCAACACCGAGAAGCTCGAGCGCGTCACCGAGGTCGAGCACATCGCGCTGCCGGGCGTCGCCGCGGGCCGCACCGTGCCCACGGTGTACTCCGAAGCCGGGGTGGTGACGAAGCGCGTCGCCGATGCCGCCGACCGTGCCGGCTTCGTGTTCGCCGTCGACCCGACCTCGATGGACGCCTGCTGCGTGGGCGGCAATGTCGCCATGAACGCAGGCGGCAAGAAAGCCGTGCTGTGGGGCACCGCGGTCGACAACCTCGCCTGGTGGCGCATGGTCGACCCGCAGGGCGACTGGCTCGAGGTCGAGCGCATCGGCCACAACCTCGGCAAGATCCACGACGCGCCCGAGGTCGTCTGGCGCCTCACCTGGAAGGACGGCCGCGCCCCGGCCGCCACCGCGCGCACGCTGCGCACCGAGACGCTCACCATGCCGGGCGCCGCGTTCCGCAAGGCGGGGCTCGGCAAGGATGTCACCGACAAGTTCCTGGGCGGTCTGCCCGGAGTGCAGAAGGAAGGCTGCGACGGCCTCATCACCGCGGCGCGCTGGGTGGTGCACCGCATGCCGCGGCACAGCCGCACGGTGTGCCTGGAGTTCTTCGGCGAGGCGCGCGAGGCGATCCCGTCGATCGTCGAGATCATCGGCCGCCTCGAGGCCGCCGACCGCGCCGACGGCGTGAAGCTCGCGGGCCTCGAGCATCTCGACGAGCGCTATCTCAAGGCCGTCGGCTATGTCACCAAGAGCAAGCGCGCGCTGCTGCCCAAGATGGTGCTGATCGGCGACATCGTCGGCGACGACGAGACCGCGGTCGCCCGCGCCGCCAGCGAGACCGTGCGCGTCGCCAACGCCCGCGCCGGCGAGGGCTTCATCGCCGTGGGCGCCGAGGCGCGCAAGAAGTTCTGGCTCGACCGCGCGCGCACCGCGGCCATCGCGAAGCACACCAACGCCTTCAAGATCAACGAAGATGTGGTCATCCCGCTGCCGCGGCTCGGCGACTACACCGACGCCATCGAGCGCATCAACATCGAGCTCTCGATCGCGAACAAGCTGCGGCTCGCCGATGCGCTCGAGGAGTTCCTGCGCGGCCCGCTCAAGCCCGGCAAGACCGGCGATGCCGAACTCGACGCGCTGTCGCGCGCGGAGATCCTCGGCGACCGGCCCGAGCGCGCACGGCAGACCGTCATCGAGGTGCGCAGCGGCTGGTCGGACCTCAGGCACCGGCTCGACGACCCCGCGGTGTTCCGACAGCTGCAGGACCGCACGCTGCGCGTGTCCTGGAAACGCGAGCTGCGCGACCCGCTGGCGGCGGTGTTCGCCGGCGACGCCTACGCGCCGATCCGCGCCGAGATGGCGGCGATCCACCAGCGGGTGCTCAAGGGCCGCGTCTGGGTGGCGCTGCACATGCACGCCGGCGACGGCAATGTGCATACCAACATCCCGGTCAACTCCGACGACTACCTGATGCTGCAGGAGGCGAACGCGGCGGTGGTGCGCATCATGCGCATCGCGCGCGAGCTCGGCGGTGTGATCTCGGGCGAGCACGGCATCGGCATCACCAAGCTCGAGTTCCTCACCGAGGACGAGACCGCCGACCTGCGCGCCTACAAGCAGCGCATCGACCCCGAGGGCCGCTTCAACAAGGGCAAGCTGCTGCCGGGCGGCGACCTGTCGCGCGCCTACACGCCGAGCTTCAACCTGCTCGGCCACGAGTCGCTGATCATGCAGCAGTCGGACATCGGCACCATCTCGGGTGCCATCAAGGACTGCCTGCGCTGCGGCAAGTGCAAGCCCGTGTGCGCGACCCATGTGCCGCGCGCCAACCTCTTCTACAGCCCGCGGGACAAGATCCTCGCCACCTCGCTGCTGATCGAGGCCTTCCTCTACGAGGAGCAGACCCGCCGCGGCGTGTCGATCCGGCACTGGGAGGAGTTCGGCGATGTCGCCGACCACTGCACCGTGTGCCACAAGTGCGAGAAGCCCTGCCCGGTCGACATCGACTTCGGCGAGGTGTCGATGGCGATGCGCGACCTCCTGCGCCGCATGGGCAAGAAGCGCTTCAACCCGGGCGCGGCGGCCTCGATGGCCTTCCTCAACGCCACCAGCCCCGAGAAGATCACGCTGCTGCGCAAGGGCCTCATCGACTGGGGCTTCAAGGCGCAGCGCTTCGGCCACGGGCTGCTGAAGGCCTTCGCCAAGCCGCAGCTCGCCGCGCCGCCCGCCACCGTCGGCAAGCCGCCGGTGCGCGAGCAGGTGGTGCACTTCGTCAACCGCCGCATGCCCACCGGCGTGCCGAAGAAGACCGCACGCGCGCTGCTCGACATCGAGGACAAGGACTATGTCCCGGTGATCCGCGACCCGCGCGCGACCGCGGCGGACGCCGAGGCGGTGTTCTACTTCCCGGGCTGCGGCTCGGAACGGCTCTTCTCACAGGTGGGGCTCGCGACGCAGGCGATGCTGTGGCATGTCGGCGTGCAGACCGTGCTGCCGCCCGGTTATCTCTGCTGCGGCTACCCGCAACGCGGCTCGGGCGACTTCGACAAGGCCGAGAAGATGATCACCGACAACCGCGTGCTCTTCCATCGCGTCGCCAACACGCTCAACTACCTCGACATCAAGACCGTGGTGGTGAGCTGCGGCACCTGCTACGACCAATTGCAGGGCTACGAGTTCGAGAAGATCTTCCCCGGCTGCCGCATCGTCGACATCCACGAGTTCCTGATGGAGAAAGGCGTGCAGATCGAGGGCGTGACCGGCACGCGCTATGTCTACCACGACCCCTGCCATTCGCCGATGAAGCAGCATGAGCCGCTCAAAGTGGTGAACCAGCTGATGAACTCGGCCGCGAACGGCAGGATCGCCGACAACGCGCGCTGCTGCGGCGAGTCCGGCACCTTCGCGGTGACGCGGCCCGACATCTCCACGCAGGTGCGCTTCCGCAAGGCGCAGGAGATGCAGAAGGGCGCGGACGCGGTGCGCGCCGACGGCTTCGCGGGTCCCGTCAAGGTGCTCACCTCCTGCCCGTCCTGCCTGCAGGGCCTGGCGCGCTACAGCGACGACACCGCGATGGAGGCCGATTACATCGTGGTGGAGATCGCGCGCCATGTGCTCGGCGAGCACTGGATGCGCGACTATGTCGCGCGCGCCAACGACGGCGGCATCGAGCGGGTGCTGGTGTAACAGTCCATTTCTGGCGAAACGCAGTCGTTCTGTCAGTTGCGGTCACAAGACGGGTTTGTTGATATGCATTTTATATGTATACTCAACCGGTACTCGTCGAATTCGACCCCGCGAAGGCCAGGCGCAACCTGCTCCAACACGGGGTCTCGTTCGGCGAGGCCGAGATGGCTCTGCGCGATCCCGAAGGTCGCACGCGAGAGGATCCTGACGCCGAGGGCGAACTCCGATTCGTGACGCTCGGGCTGGATGCTCTCGGCAGGGTGCTCGTCGTCGTCCATACACCGCGAGGCGATCGGACCCGGATCATCTCCGCGCGCAAGGCCAGCCGTGGCGAAACGGACCAGTACCATGCGAAAGACCTATGACTTCAGCCGCGCCAAGCGGGGCGCTGTGGTGGCGAGTCCGCGGAAGACGCGGATCACGATCATGATCGACGACGAGGTGCTCGCGGATTTCCGTAGCCGCGGCGAGCGGCTCGGCACGGGCTACCAGACGCTGATCAACCAAGCGCTGCGCGAGTCGATGCAGCGCGGCAGCGGCAGCCGTCGTCGCAGCAGCGAACCGCTCACCGAGGCGGTATTGCGCCGCGTGCTGCGCGAGGAACTGAAGGCCGGTTGAGGGCTCAGACCGCCTTGCGGAAGGTGAGGTTGATGCGCACGGGGGCGGCTGTAGCGGCCCCTCGGGCGGGGGCGCTCCAAAGATCGCCCTGCGCGGCCTCGGCTACGAGCGGCGGCCCCACGCCGTGGTAGCCGCGGCGCGCGGCGCCGCCCCAGACGAGCACATCGCCCGGCTCTAGGCGTACGCGCAGCGGCGTGCCGGAGCGGCGCGCGCCGTACCAGAAGAACATCGCCGGCGCGCAGAGCGTCACCGACACGATGGGCTGGCTGAAGTCGCGCTCGTCGGCGTCACGGTGCGCACCCATGCGTGCGCCGGGGACATACCGGTTGACGAGGCAGGCATCGGGGTCGAAGCCGGGCCAGCCGGCAGCCGCGGCGGCGCGCTGCGCGAGCCCGTGCAGCAGCGCGGGCATCGCGGGCCAGGGCCGGCCGGTCAAGGGATCGCAGGGTTCGTAGCGATAACCGCGCGCGTCGCTCACCCAGCCGAGCGCGCCGCAGTTGGTCATGGCGGCGGACATGGGCCGCCCGCCAGGGGTTTTGAGGTGCCGAAACGACGCGGCGGCCGAGATGACCTCGACCGCCGCGACGATGTCCTCGGTAGGCCCCGTGAAGCCGTGCAGCAGCACGACCTCCGGGGCCACCGGCGTGGACTTCACCGGATCAGAACGCGAAGGTCACGCGTCCGTAGACATAGCGGCCCGAACGACCGAAGGGCGCGAGGTTCGAGAACGAGGTCGCACCCGTGGTGTTGAGGCCCGGCGGCAGCGGATCCGGGTACTTGTCGAACACGTTGTCGGCGCCGAGCGCGAACTTCAGGTTGTCGCCGAAGGCGTAACGGGCCTCGAGGTCCACCAGCGTCTTCGGGGTCATCAGGAAGTCCGGCGCCGCGACCGTCGGGGCGTTGGCGGGCGACAGCACCTCGCCGTAGCGCGTGCCACGGGCGGTGAGGCCGAAGTCGCCGACCGTCCAGGAGACCGACAGCGCGTACTTGTCCTTCGGCTGGCCGCGCTCGAAGGTGAGGCGGTTGCCGCGGTCGAAGAGCGACGGCGCCGGCGACAGGGCCGACAGCTGCTGCGTCGCCGGGACCTTCGTCACCACCGTCTCGTTGAAGTTGGCGGTGGCGAGGATGTCGAAGCGGCCGATGCTCTCCGTCACGATCGGGTAGTTGAACACGACGTCCACGCCCTTCGTCACGGTGTCGACACCGTTGATGAAGAAGCGGCCCGCCGCACCCGTGATACCGAGCGTGCCCAGATAGCGCTGCACGGCGAGATCGGCGGCCGAGGTGCCGGCGCCGAGGTTCTCCGACAGCACGATGCGGTTGTCGAGCTCGATGCGGTAGGCATCGATGGTGAGGCTCGCGCGGTCGAACTGGAACACCGCACCGACCGAGAAGTTCGTGGAGTCCTCGGAATCGAGCGGCTTGGCGCCGAGCGCGATCGCCACCGGGTTGGTCGCCGGGAAGGTGGTCACGTCGTACGGCACGCCGTTGACGAAGTTCGTCGAGGTCGTGGTGAAGAACTGCTGCTGCAGCGACGGCGCGCGGAAGCCCGTCGAGTAAGAAGCACGCAGCGCGAAGCCGTCGGCGATGTCGTACCGGCCCGCGACCTTGCCCGAGACGTTGCTGCCGAAGTCCGAGTAGTCCTCGGCGCGGATCGCCGCGGAGGCGAGCAGCTTCTCGGTGATGTTGGCCTCGAGGTCGAGGTAGACACCGACCGCATTGCGGCTCTCGTCGACGACGCTGGACGGGCGGAAGCCCGGGAACACCTGCGCACCCGCCGGCGCCGGGCAGCTGCCCGCCGCGACGTTGGCCGGCAGCGTGGCCGCGACACCGGTGCAGCCCGCCTGACCGATGGCGATGCGGGCGCCGCCGTCACGGTAGGAGTCCGGCTCACCGGCGAAGATGCTGTAGCCCTCGCGGCGCGCCTCGAGGCCGACCGCGACGTTGAGCGGCGAGGCGAGGCCGGAGACCTCGACACCGCGCACGCCCGACAGGTTGAACACGAGCTGGTCGTAGTCGAAGCCGCCCGCATCGAACACCGTCTTGCTGGTGGGGCCCAGCGAGCGGTTCAGGGTGTTCTGGATGGTGAACTGCATCTCGTTCTTGCCGTAGCCGAGCGAGGCATCCATGTCCCACTGGCCGAGGCCCCAACGGACGCCCGCCGAAGCCGCGTAGTCGGTGACATCCGGCGCGATCTGCGGCAGGAAGCCATCGGGGTAGATCGACAGGATGTTGCGGCCCGAGGGATCGTTGGCGAGGCGCTGGAAGCCGGCCGACACCGCCGAACGGTCCTGGTAGCTCGCCGAAGCGTAGAACTCGGCGTTGTCGTTGATGTCGATGCCGGCGTTCACGAACACCGTGGTCTGGTCGACCTCGGGCTCGCCGTACCACTGGCTGAAGCGGTCGAAGGTGATCTCGCGCGGATCCCAGCTGTTGTTGGCGAGGCGCGGATACTGCGCGCGGAAGTCCCAACCGCCGCGCTCGGTGCGCTCCGCGGTCTTGTACTCGCCCGAGATGGTGAGGAAGCCGTTGCCGCCGAGCGAGAAGCCCTTCCAGCCCGACACGGTGAGCGTCTCACCGTCGCTGCGCTTGCGGCTGAGCAGCGCCGGAGCCGACCAGGTCGGCGTCGGCAGGGTCGACGACAGCGGCGGCTGCGGGACAGCGCCGCCCGGCGGCGTGCCGGTGAGCGTCTTGTAGGTGGACTCGCGCCAGCCGTAGCTCACGCCGATCTCGCCGCCCGAGCTGTCCTCGCGCATGCGCAGGTTGATGACGCCCGCGATGGCATCGGAGCCGTACTGCGCCGAAGCACCGTCACGCAGCACTTCGATGCCGCGCACGGCGACGTTCGGGATGGTGTTGAGGTCGACCGCAGCCGAACCGCGACCCACCGAGCCGTTGACGTTGACGAGCGCGGCGGAGTGGCGGCGCTTGCCGTTCACGAGCACCAGCGTCTGGTCGGGCGCGAGGCCGCGCAGCGAGGCAGGGCGCACGGTGTCGGTGCCGTCCGTGAGACCCGGACGCGGGAAGTTGAACGAGGGCAGCGCGACGGAGAGCGCCTGGTTGAGCTCGGTGACGCCGAGGTTCTGCAGCGCCGCGGCGGGCACCACATCGACGGGCACCGCGGTGTCGAGCGCCGAGCGGTTGGCGACGCGCGTACCGGTGATGACGACCTGCTCGAGCTCTTCGGCTCCGGCGGCCTGCTGGCCCTGCTGGGCGAGGGCGGCCTGCGACAGCGCGGCAGCGACGAAAACGGCAACCAGTTTGTTGCGCATTTACAACTCCTTGAAATCCTTGGAAGGAACGGGGGTGATCTGAACCCGCAAGAGTACCGAGAAACGGCGCTCCGCTCAACCTCTCCGAGCCCTTCTTTTGGGACTATGGCTATAACCGAAAAACAACACCCGGAGGGCGGCCATGATCCGGCCGGAACACAGCCGGAAAAACGCTGTCTGAAGGTGACTATCGGCACCTTTCCGGAGGGCTGCCCCGAGGGGCATCCTCGATCCATGAACCGCAAGTTCACCGCCTTCCCGACCTCGCCCTGCGACGACTGCCTGGGCGACTCGAACAAGCATCTGGAGACGGATGCCGGCTTGGCGTTGTACTGCGAGCATGAGAGCGCCCTCGCCCTCTGCGAGCACAACCGCTGGCGCGTGATCTCCCCCCTCACCTTCGACGAGGCGGCCGCCGTCCTCGAAGCCTGCGTCACCGCGCGCAAGCTGCCCGAGGTCGAGGAGGACGAACTCCCCGGCGAGCGCGACTTCCAGCCCTGGCAGCCGCAGCGCATCTGGACCAGCCCCGCGCGGTCCGATGCCTCGCCGGCGCACCGCCGCCCCAAAGCGCCCGCGCGCTGACCCCTCCCCGCGCGCCCGTCCGTGCGCGCCTATAATCATCCGCTGCGAACCGGTCCACTGCGGACCCGCGCGGTGATCCGATGCTCTTCGACCTAGAGACCCAGAACGTCCCGGCGTCCACGCGCAAGCAGCTGAACCTGCAGGCTGCGGGCCTCATCTTCACCCTCCTCGCCGTGGCGGCGCTGCAGCTGCCCTGGCGGCTCGAGGACTGGACGGTGCTCGAGTGGGGCGGCGTGGGCGCCCTCATCGCCTTCACCGTGGCCTTCGGCGCCACCGTGCTGATGATCGAATACGGCGCGAACTCCATCGAGCGCGTGCTGCTGATCCTGCTGCAGATCACCATCGTGGTGATCGCGTTCGACCGCTTCCGCAACTACCCCGGTCTGGTCTACACGGTCCCCGCGCTGCTGATCGTGGTCGCGACGCAGATCGCGACGCTGTTCCGCGACTGGGTGGCGACGCTGCTGATCGTCATCGCGAGCCTCGCCTTCTGGGGCGTGAGCCTCATCACCATGCCCTGGCCGGGCGCGCTGCTGCCGACGCTGGTGCTGATCGCCTTCCAGGGCTACGCCGTGAGCATCATCTCCTCGCGCGTCGAGGTGGACCGCGCACGCGGCGAGCTCGCGCGCAGCAACGCCGAGCTCGTGTCGATGCAGTCGTTCGTGTCCGAGACCGTGCGCGACCGCGAGCGGCTGCGCATCGCCCGCGACCTGCACGATGTCACCGGCCACAAGCTCACCGCGCTCAAGATCAACCTGCAGATCATGCAGCAGCGCGTCAAGGACAGCCCCGAGCTCAAGGACTTCGTCGACCGCTCCGCGCAGATCGCCGACGACCTGCTCGCCGACACGCGCGTCATCGTGCGCCAGATCAGCGGCGCCGAGGGCCTCGCGCTCAACGAGTCGCTGCAGAAGCTCGCGACGCTGCTGCCCGAGGGCATGATCACCGTCGAGCTCGAGGAGGACCTGCGCGTGCAGAGCGGCGAGGTGGCGCGGCTGCTGCTGCGCGCCGGCCAGGAAGGCGTGTCGAACGCGCTGCGGCACGGCGGTGCGACCCGCATCCAGCTCGCCCTGCGGCGCATCTCCGACCGCTTCGTGCTGCGCATCATCGACAACGGCCGCGGCCTGCGCGGCAAGCCGGCGGGCTTCGGGCGCAGCCAGCTCGCGGCGCGCGTCAAGGACCTGAACGGCGAGTACCGACTGATCGACCACGCCGCCGCGGGCGGCACCGGCTGCGAGCTCGAGATCACGGTGCCCGACGAGGCGCCGCCGAGCGGTTGAGGTCGGCGGGGGCCTGAGAGGTCAGAGCAGCCCTGCCCCGATGGCGCGGATCACCGCCTGAGTGCGGTCGCGCGAGTCGAGCTTGATCATCAGGTCGCTCATGTAGTTCTTGACCGTGCCTTCGACGAGACCGAGCGTCTGCGCGATCTCCTTGTTGGTGAGGCCCGTAGCGGCGAGCCGCAGCACCGCCTTCTCGCGCTCGGTGAGCGTGGTATCGAAGGACACCGCGTCGCCCGGCCGATCGGCGGCACGCGTGGCGCGGCGCACCGAATTGGTCACCACCGGGCTCATCCACTGGCCGCCGGTCGCCACCGCCTCGATGGCGGCGAGCAGGTCCTCGGGCGAGGCACCCTTCAGCAGGAAGCCCTTCGCACCGACGGCGATAGCCTCATCGAGCAGGTTCGCCTCGTCGAAGGTGGTGAGCAGGATGACCGGGATCGGCCGCGCCCAGCTGTTGAGGCGCTTGACCACATCGAAGCCGTTGAAGCCGGGCATGCGGATGTCGGAGACGACCACATCGACCGGTTTGCGGCGCAGTTCGGTGACGAGCTCCATGGGCTGCGTGGTGGCGCAGTCGACCGAGATCGACGGCATGGTCTCGAGCAGCACGCGCAGCCCCTCGAGGACGAGGGACTGGTCGTCGACCAGCGCTACGCGGATCTGCCCCGTCAACCGGTGCGGGTCCAGCTGGCCTTGACCTTCTTCGAGGGCGCGAG
>Ga0315900_10000849_pt1 | contig 50017 bp, 39 predicted proteins | sample LakEriMetagenome_FD_203521 | JGI IMG/M metagenome (GOLD analysis project Ga0315900, IMG submission 203521) | Freshwater fungal communities from buoy surface, Lake Erie, Ohio, United States - Buoy 12 MA114 | ecosystem: Environmental > Aquatic > Freshwater > Lake > Lake biofilm | place: USA: Lake... | reverse complement strand
GCAAAAAACAATCAATTTTTGGAGGGGCGAGGATAGACGAAATTAAGTAGAATTTCCACCTGTTCTCGGCCAAAAAAAGACAAGGATTTCCATAATGTTTTCTATAATGACCTATGTTCGAGCCATGAAGGCTAAACCGGGCCTTAAAGAGGGCGAGACGATCGCCCGAATTGAAACCACCCATAAGGCTAAACCTTCGAGTCGAAGCCTATACCACGGCCTTCGTGCCTGCTGGAAACAGCAGGATTATGGTGTTCTTCCCCCGGTGTTTCCTGCTGTTGCCACGTTTATGACGCACTTACGTCACCTGTCAGATCCTAAGTTCCCGTTTCAAGCCATGGGAACCGTTCATCTGCGCACCCAAATCGAGCAAAAGCGTGCCATAAAGCTCGATGAGCCCGTCGCTTACCGCTGCTGGATCGAGGGTCACCGTGATGTCGATCGTGGTGTCGAATTTGACATGATGACTGAGGCTATCGTCAACGATCAGGTCGTCTCAACAACGATCCTGACCATGTATCGACGAAGCTCGGTACGAAAGCGCGATGGTATTCGTGCTCCCAACCCGGTTCATAATCATGTCGGCGCCCAGGAAGATTCATGGGAGGTACTGCCAGGCATGGCGCGCCGATATGCGCGGCTATCGGGTGATATCAATCCCATTCATTTGAGTACCATCACAGCAAAACTTCTTGGGTTCAAAGGCATGATGCTACACGGCATGTGGATCGTGGGTCGGTCCTGCGCCATGCACCCCGTTCAAATGATGGCAGATGGTATAAAGTTTGAATCTGAGTTTAAGCTTCCTGTCTTTTTACCTTCAACCGTACGGTATCGATGGTGGGAGGAGGACGGAGTCATGCAAATGCGTGTTTTGGAGAAAAACGGCGTAAAGCCTCACATGATTGGTCGTTTGACGGCCGCTAAGTGATTTAACAAGTTTTTCGAGGTGTATTTTATGTCTGATTTTTTCTTGTCGCTAAGCCGAAGCCAGCTTGCCAGAAGCGTCGTTAAACAAACGGGCATTCCCATCCCTATGCCTCAAAATCTTAAAAGGCAGCGTGCGCCTTGGTCCCACGGTACATTGCATGGACGCAAGATTGCGATTGGTGGAGCGGGTATACAGGCTACGACTGCAGGCCAGACGGAGCCCACAAGCGTTGAGGGCGATCTGGCCTCCCTACTTATAAACGCGGGAGCTGAGATCTCAGGTGAGCAGTCAGAGCTTAACGGGATTTTATTTGACGCAACAGAGATCAGTTCTCCAAGTGAGCTGAAAAATCTCTATGACTATTTCCATCCCCTCACGGGCAAATTACTGCCCTGTGCCCATGTATTGCTTGTTGGAAGACAAAGGCCAAGTTTCCCCATCGCAGCTGCAACCCAGGAAGCATTGTCAGGGTTTGTGCGAAGCTTAGCCAAAGAGTTGGGCGGACGAGGTATCACGGTTAACTTAATTGTTCTGCCACCAGGAGAAAGTTCCTCACACCATGCTGATATCAGTGGGCTTGTTCGGTACTTTTTAAGTGATCACTCAAGCTTTGTAACAGGTCAAGTTTTGTTGGTTAGTGAGCCGCCTCCAGGTGCGCCTCCATTAAAAAATCAAAAATTTGAGAATCTACTGGAAGATAAAACAATCCTTGTTACCGGTGCCGCGCATGGCATTGGTGCTGCAATTGCAAGACGCATCGCCAGCGAGGGCGGCAAGGTGCTTTTGCTTGATCGTCCCCAGGAGGTGGCAGCCCTGGAAGCCGTCGCTCGAGAGATTCACGGCATGCCGATCCTTATCGATCTTCTACAAGCGGACGCCGTTACGACCACGATTAAAAAATTACGAGAGATGGCGCCCATTCACGGCGTCGTGCACAACGCCGGAATAACGCGTGACAAAACACTTTTTAAGATGAGCCCTTCAAAGTGGGAGTCTGTACTAAAACTGAATTTTGAAATCCCGATTGCGATCACCGATATGATGATGGGGCCAGATCACGATTATATTTGCGCGAAAGACGCCTCGTTTGTCTTTTTATCAAGTGTCAGTGGCATCGCTGGAAACCCGGGCCAAACTAATTATTCGGCAGCGAAGGCTGGTTTGATCGGCTACGCCGAAGCGATGGCTTACGGTGGGGCGCAATCGTTTACTTCGTTCTTAAGTCAGGGCCGGCGTGAGAGGTTTAATTGTGTAGCCCCTGGTTTTATTGAGACCAGAATGACCGAAGCCATGCCCTTAACTGTTAGAGAGGTGGCAAGACGATTCAACTCTCTCAAGCAAGCCGGTCAGCCTGATGATGTTGCTCAGGCGGTGGCATTTCTACTGTCGGATGCGTCAACATGTATCAACGGGCAAACTCTAAGAGTTTGCGGTCAAAACATGGTGGGGCGGTAAAATTTAGTTCTTCCCGCAATTCTGGATAAAACACGAGAGCTCCTTCTGGGTTATTTAAATGCACGCGAACCGGAAATAGAAATTGGTTGGCGCATTTGAATAATCAATCAAGGAGTCTTTTATGCTACGGAAACCTAGTTACAAAGTTTTTAGATATTTACACTCGGAAAGCAAAGCGAGCTTAGCACTGATTGCGCTGTTATCCGTGACAGCATGTGACGGGAAGCCCACGATGACAGCGTCAGACCGATCCATGCTAAGCAGTCTGCAAACAGTTAACGATATTTCAAAAGATCCGAAAGCTGCAGCTGCCGTAGCGGCACAAACTGAAATTGAAAATGGGCGAGCGCCAGGCGCGTGTCTTGAGATTTTGCTAAATGATCCAAAAGATGTTTTTGTTAACGTGAATGTAGAGAGCGAGCTTGAAAAGATGCAAGCCATGCTCTGCTCCCTGAGGGACGAGCAGCTTAGCACCATCCTAAAAGAGTCGCATAAGTACCGAGGAAGCCGCAGTCACGGTTTTGGTCTACTAGTGGATACTCTGTCGGAGCTTGGTAAAAATCAGCTCGATCTGAATTACAATCAGGCGGAGACACAAGATTATGACGATAGAATGGCCACATCCGATACGAGACGGATAAGGTCCGTATTTTGTAGTGATCAGTCAGCCGAGCATTTTAAGACGCGGGCCGTCGAGTCTTTTAGGAGTGTCGCGTCGTCCGTGACCCTTGATAAGTATAACGCCTGCGTTCGGGCCAAATCCTACGGTCTACGCTGCGATGCCCGGCAGAACGGCCATATCGTCACGGCAACAATTCTTTGGGAGCCAACGGAATTAGTAAGAGATTACTTGCCAAGTGTGGCGTTAAGTTGGACTGGCCTTCTAAATCTCACGACAAAACAGGAACTACCAAACGTTCTTGGGCTTGGGTCTGGAATGACTTTAAGTTTGGAAAGGGCGAATAAATCAGAAAATAGTGTTTTCGCTGTCACGGGTTCTGATCGAAGTGGCAAATTTAATTTTACTTGTAACACGGTCGTGTCTCCCGCGGAAGTTTCAGATTCCAGCATGGTTTTCAGGCGCGATCCATCATGTGGGGTTGAACGATTCAAAGAAGCGTCTTCGCCTGAGTGCGGGGTTGAAAGCTACCAACTTGCAAGATCTGAATCGTGCGGTGTGGGGTTGTATAAAGAGCAGCGATCTCACGCATGTGGTGTTGAACACTATCATGCCAAACACGACTGCGGAATTTGTGGTCAAGTTGGACCGATAGGCGGCTGTCGACAGTGCGAGCATCCCTCGTTTGGAGTCGCGGCCTACAAAAGCTGTCGTCACCACGGTCACGGCGTTGACCAATACGCTGAGTGTCGTCATATCCAACACGGAGTTGAACGCTACCTGAGCTGCAGACGGGAGCAATTTGGTGTTGAGCTTTATCGTGAGTGCCTAGTTCAGGACTTGGGCTTACCAAGTAGCTCAAACATTTTGAGCTTGTAGGCCTCGACGCCTGGCTGATTAAAAGGGTTGACTTGAAGCATGAGCCCGCCGACGGCGCAGGCGGTCTCAAAGGTTGCAAACATGGCCCCAAGCGAGTTTGGTGTTAGATCCGGTAGGCGGAGTTCAAGGCAAGGCACGCCTCCGGAGCTATGAGCGATGCGAGTGGCAAGCATAGCGGTATCGTTGATAGAATCGACACCTCGACCCTCGAGATACTGAAGTTCATCAAGATTTGACGCAGCTTTTGGGACAGTTACTGTTTTGTGTTCGAGCGAGATATCGACTTTTCTTGGATGATCAACCGCCAGAAACGTCTCCATCATAATTCTAGCGCCCTCTTGCATATATTGACCCATGGAGTGAAGGTCCATCGTGCATTCGATACTCGCAGGAAATAAACCCTTACCGTCCTTGCCGTCACTTTCTCCAAAAAGCTGCTTCCACCACTCCGAGATGTTTCGCATCTTGGGCTCTGGATAAGCCATGACTTCCACTTTTTTGCCATTGTTCCAAGCGGCCGTCCGGCACTGCGCGTAATGGAGGGCAAGAGCACCTTCAGTTGAGGGTTCCGACTTCGATAGATCCTTAAAGACCCGATCCGCACCTTGCATGAGCGAAGCGATATCGTACCCGTGCAGAGCCAGCGGTACGAGCCCCACAGCAGTCAAAACACTATAGCGGCCGCCAACAGTGTCAGGCACCTCAAAGGATTTATAACCGCAGTCAGCGGCCAGCCGTCGTAAGGCTCCCTTTCGTGCGTCAGTGGTGGCAATGATGCGCCGCGTAGAATCTTTCGGATAGTGTTTCTCGATAAAAGATCTGATAACCCGAAACGCGACGCCTGGTTCTGTCGTTGTTCCGGACTTTGATATGACGTTGACGATAGGTTTTCGAACAGACATAAGATCCAGAAGCTCACCAAGACTCGTCTCTGACATGTTGTGACCTGCAAAAACGATCATCGGTTTGCCAGAAATAGTTGCTTGATTCTTCATGCCGGCTGCAAATGAGTGGGTCGAAATATCAGAGACCGCCCTTGTTCCAAGGTAGGACCCGCCAATACCGATCACCACAATCAGGTCAAAGTCCACGTCTAAAGAATCACGCCATGTTGTAACGCTTTCGATCAGGGCTAACCCCTGCTGCGCAGGCCAATCAAACCAGCCGGTAAATTCCTGACCAGGGCAGGTCTTACTCTTTAGAGAATTTAAGGCCTTGAGAGCGTCAGGCCAAAGTTTATCAGCTGCCGCGTTGAGGTCTTGGCCGAAATATTTGCGATCAAGTTTAAGCATCTGACAACCATCCCCCGCTTAAGGCTCGTTTGATCCGTTATGATACAGAAAAAAGGGCGTCAGTGTCTTATGCTTTTTATCAATTCCGAAAAATGGCTAAGCTATGGGCACGCTCCAAGCCTCGTGCCCAATACTAGCTGAACATCCGAGCTATCCACCGAGATGACAACGCTTGAGCCTGGTTTTTTTCGTTGACCGCGGACGGCTGTTCGAAACTCTATATCGATAGATGCTGGGGCTTTCTTGGTGAATTGGCATTGGTAGGCCATCGCCTGTCTTGTGACCTGGTAGCTACCATTAAGGCTAAGAAGTGGCTCATTCATTTCATCTTTTGGGGCAAATTTCAGATTATGCTCAATGACGGTCCCTTCGCTACCAAGTCCAGGAAATGCAGGAGAGCGCATCCCATTGAATTTCTCAGGTGTTTGTAAGGCTAGTTGTGCGCGGATGACCCCTTTGGCCCCTACACTTTTAACCACACCAGCCTGCGTGTTTTGCGAGATTGAGTATAAATAATAGCCTTGAGGTATCACAACGCGACTGCGAATACGACATGCCCCGAATTCAGCCCCTGATTGGTGGGGGGCGGCAGCGTCAAGTTTTACACCCAGGTTTGTGAAAACAAATGCAGCACCGTTTCCTCTGTATGCTGTTAGGACTGTATTAGGTGAGCATGCCGCCGAAGTCCCTTCCCCTTTGATTCGAATGGTGCTCCAACTGAGCTCTTGGCTCATGGCTGCTGAAAGAGGTAAGGCTAGACTTAGTGCAACAAAAAAAACGATTTTCAAATTGTAGATCAACTTGCTGAGCATCTATATTCTCCCTGGGCCCCGCTTGAGTTGGAGTTCTCGTGTGTTTGATTTCAAAGACATGAAAGCAGTTATCGTGCCAAACAAAATCCTCCCGATTCATGATCTTCAGTCTCATTAAATCGGCATGTTAGCTGTGAGGGCTCTTTAGAATATATTCAGATGGTCTCAAAATAGATCAAAGCCCTAGTATCAATTTGATACCAGGGCCTCGTTACAAGAGTGCGGTTATCGGCGCTCGAGATTATGGAATTACGGCTTGGATTAATTCAGTTTTGACCTCATAACGATTCCCTTCCATTTCCGTAACGGTGATCTGTTTGACGAGGAAGTTGTAGGTTCCCTCGGACGTCCAGACCTCGCTGACGGCCGTTACACCATTTTCTGGGTCTATGGTGTTTCTCATTCTTACGTAAGTCGTATTGAATTCTCCCGCTCGAACGCGGATGGAGGTCTTTTTTGTCTCTTCAATATTGCCATGAGGGGTATTGGTGGGTGTGCCTTGCTTACAAAGGGACAAAAACTCCTCTTTGGTGGTAGTCGACTCATTAGAGCCGGACGTACTTCTGTGGGACTCCGTAACGGCAGCATCGCTGGAGGCAGTTACTTCGTTCGTGTAGATTTCATAACGCCCCGAGCCCGACGATTCGTACTTTAGTTTAAGACCAGTGGGATGAGTTTTAACGTAGGTCGTCCACGCGGACTCGCAATTTTGGGTCTGGCCGCCTGTGCCGTTACCGAGATCTTGACCATTCTCGTTGGGGGGTTGGCCTTCATTTCCACCGCCGGAACCGCCGCTAGATCCACAGGAACCTAGAATAATCGCCGAGAGTGTAAGTGACGAAAGACATCTTAAACGCATGATTGACCTCCAAAGCTTAGTTTGCTGTCCTTCTTGGGAGACTAGCAACCGCGATGTGCTTTGTCACTAAGGTTTAGCATGCAAAAAAAATGGCGATATTTTTCGCTCCTTACGGAGCCTTCGTGTGTTGAAACGTGTTGGGCAGCCGATCATTATTTGCGACAAAGATTTGGTTTTACCTCAGCTCTCGTCGCATGGTTCATGGCAATCGGTCCGATGCATCCTTGGCTGTTTGGTTGATTTTCCATGACGACCCAAAGGGTGCTTCCCACGTCAAAATTCATAGTGGCCGATCTAGTGACCCGGTCGTCATAGACAATACGTTGCGTGACAGCCCCGGCTTTATCTTTGATGGTGATACGAATATTGTGGCCACACGCGGAGTTGTTGGTCACGGCAGCAACAATCGTCTGCTTTTTGTAGCTGACCACATTGGCTCCTTGAATCTTGAAGTCACCGGTGAAACAAAGTACTGAATCATTAAGATCAAAATCCGACAGATCTTCAAAATTTACTCCTACCTTTACGGCCTTCACACCTGGCAACACCAGGGTTCCGCCGTCCTCAACCAACACATCACTTTCTTTCGTACCGGCCGGATAGCCGGTTGGTGGGACGTATACGGGATCACTGCTGTCTTCCCCGCCAGCGCCGCCAGATTCACTAGCGCCACCATTATTGCTAGTGCTTTCTGACTGTTCATCAGTGCTTGTTGATTGGGAACCATCGGCAGGATCACCTGTTTGTGATGCGTCGGCTGAAGCTACGCTGGATTCGAGAAACGCTGGATCTTGACCGCAGGCTGACCACATTGGCATGACTAGGAGCTGTAAGCTTATCCAATGCCCAATCGCTAAAAAGCGATAATAGTTCCCGATCATACTGGCCTCCTCTAAGTTGCTAAAAAACGGTCGAAAATTCAATCCGCCCAAAACCACTGGAGTCCTCGGATGGTTTTGCCTTAAAATTAAGAGCATTCTAAATTATAGCAATTATATCAATAAAATCATATATTTAAAATTATAACCAAACCCCTGCTAGGCGAGCTTTAATCCTCGGAGCTCTCTGACCAAGAGATTTCACGGCGCCTCAATTGAGGTTCAGATCCATGATCTAAGCTAGCGAAACAGGCTGACAAAAAATTTTCTTTTAAGTTTTCTAAAGTCCTCGTAACAAACCTCCCGACGACTCACGTGTTTGCGGTGATGGTAGATCTGCAATCTGCCATTTTTGGTGAGTGACTTTAGAGGAGACGTCATCATGAGATATTTTTTTGTATTGCTTGGTTTCTTGTCGGCTTTATCGAGTTGTGGTCAGGATCCTTCATTCGTTGATGCTTCGATGACACAGGCATCCCCTGCGATCGATGGCCCCTCGGCTGATGCCGTGGCAGCAGAAGGCGGTTCTGTCGAGCAGACGTCCCCTACTTCTTCTCGCTTCGATGAAACATCTAGGGTCGATGTGCCGTCAGTGACCACTCCGCTTCCCTCAAGGGCTCCGGATGTCGTCGCGACTGTGCCTGTGCGTCAAGTCGTCCCGACACCTGCGCCTGCTGCGCCGACTCTACCGACAGTTCCAGCAGCCCCTTCACCAGCTCCAAACCCAAGTCCAGCAACAGTAGCACCAACTTTTCCCAGTCAGCCATCCAATCCAAATTCGCCCGTATTCTCAGTACCTGGGTTGACACCGAGTGAGCAAGTACAGGTGGCTCAGTGCATCACCAAGTGGGGTCGAGTCCCTTTCACTGGAACTTTCACAAACGTAAGAAGAATCAAGGCTGCTGTCAGTGTCTATGGTATCGGAACAGTTATTAATGACACCGTACAGACCTCCACCCCAGCGCTGATCCTCGTCGATGCCGGAGTTAACGTTATGGGCAATCCGGTCTACAACTTTATGAATAACAATGGTTACTACTGCATGAAAGTGAATGTTAACGTTCAAACGGATCTAGATATAAACCTGGCTTGTAATGCAAAGTTGGCCGACAACTCAGTCCAAGTGAACGTGGCCTCTACAACGAATTCTGAAACAGGAGTTATCGGCGTCAATGTTGGCAGCAACGTCCAGGTAACAAGGATGACTTCTACCAGGAATGAGTGCCCCTATTGATTGGGGCTTACTCGGTATTTTTTGCCGTATTTGAATTTTCATATAAGTTAGCTTGGCCGTCCCTCACAATCTTGGAGCAAATGAAGCACCTAGGCTAAAATCGTTATAAGACGAATTTTAAAGAATAGATCCTAGTTGCATATCCAGGAGTCCCAGTGGTCGCGTTACGGTATTTTCGCACAGCATCAGTTTGCTTGTTGCTGACTGTGGTAGCAGCTTGTAAGACCCCCAGTCGAAATGCCAACCGATCCGATCTTTCATCAGGTGAAAAAAACATCCTACGCCTCAAAGACTTCTCTCATGAAGTGAGTGCAGCCCCTCTGAAAAGCTTGGGCTCCCGCGTTGGATGCCGGACTGCAGCGAAATTTATGCTCTACCCTACAAGTGGATCTCTAAAAAACGCAATTGATGCCATCTATAAGTCGGAAGCCCCTTATGACACAGTGCTGTCCGAGTTATTCAACCCAGGTGCTGCGGAGCGTGCCTGTAGTTCTTCAAACCTTCCCAAAAAACAAGATCCTGCCCATGCGATGGGTCGACTTATCGCGTCGTTAAAGTCAAAAAATCTGGGATTAACATTCGTTATGGTTGGTGGATTTGGTAGTCATCTCACTGACGAGGGTGCGTTGTACGAAAGTCGCAGACTTTGGCAGGCTCGATTTGGATCTGAGGCGAAGCACTTTAGGATTATTCGTCATGAGTGTGAGCCCAATTCGTTCGCGAGTGATGACATTTGTTCACCGCTCTTGCTTAAACGATTCAAAGAACTCGAATCCAGCCGCGGAGACATTGAGCACAGATATTTGTTTTGGGGCTACAGCAAAGGCGGGTCCACCTTGCTCAAAGCCTTTGCTATGGCGCCAGAAATGCGAGAAAAAGTGCTGGCTCTTGTGACCGTGGGATCTCCGATTGGCGGCGGTTTACCGGTGAGTATTGCAAAACCTATTCTTGAACAAATAGCTCAAAAGAAAGCCGCACTTTCCCCGGTGGAACGCGCGAAGCTAAATACTCTCCTGACTTTTGGCTCTGGCTCACCTTTAGATTTCAAAAACTCAGCCCTAGTGCCAAAACTGGGTGCCTTACTGGAAGACCGTGAGTTTGAAACTTTGCGTTCCGGGTTTGATTCCTTAGCGCCTGATAAACGTAAACAGTTTCTAGAGAGTGAGGTGCGGACTTGGAATTTCACCCGTAAAAATCCAGATCCGATTTCAAAATCAAAGACACTGCCTATTTTTCACGTAGCAGCTGCTGTCGATATTGCTAAGCTTGACCCCGTCCCAGTGCTTACCGTCAACTCAAATGGTGATATCGTGCCCCTACCTTCATCTCAGAACATGATGCACCTTGCCGAATTGGCCACATTGACCAAATTTAGAAATCACCCACTCAGTGACACCTGTGTGGCTCTTGAACACAGTGTCATACCAAAGGGCTCTGTGCCCCAGGGCGCAGATGCGAGGTTGTTGGCGATACTTAACATGGATCATATGAGCTTGGGGCTCTCCAAGGATGGGGCTCAATTAAGACAATCTATGCCGCACCTTGAAATTGTTGATTCACTTATTGAGGGCGTCATGGCTCAATTAGGGATTAATCCAGAGAACTAACGACTAGGTTGGACAAAAGATATGGTTGCAGTTTTGACAAATCGCCCTTCTTGGAAAGCTAGCTTGTTGCTGGCATGTTTCCCCATTTTCTTTATTTCAGGGACCGCAGAGTCGCAAGAGATGAGCAAATTCAAACCCGTGATTGTCACGTCTAGCCATGGGAGAATTGATCAGAATTCTGACCGACTTTTGATAGAAGCATTTTCCTCGGCTCTAAAGTCTGGCGCTTTAAAGACTCTTGCTCGCGAGTTTTATGGGGTCGGAGGGCAGGATTTTGCAGGTAGCGGATCTAAGGGCCCTATTGGCGTCCTATCGAGGTTTCTTAAGCAGTCTGATACTGATATGGCCAATCGGCTGTCGGTGATTTTTTCGAATATAAAACCTCCAAGCTCTGATATTAAGGCATCCAATATTGAACTTTTTTGGACTAAACGCACATTTTCTCCTCAGCCGAGCAGTCTTCAAAATGACTCTTTAGGCATCATTTTGAAGATGTTTTTAGCAGATATTCCTGCGTCCAAGGGTTTTGATCAAAACCCATTCGCTCTAGAGATGACTGGTAATCTGGCTTCTATTCAAGTTCTTCGGGAGGCAGATATTCCAGGCGGGAAGACTAGTCTGCTCAACGAGAGCAGGGAGTTTTTAGCGGTACTGGCGCGCGAAAGTACAAAGGATTGGTTTCCAGTTCAAATCCAGGCAAGCATGAGTATCAACCGAGAAAAACTCGTAACCACCCGGATCAGTGTTTCGATGAAGCCGGTTGGCTTTCAAGCTGGCTCCAAAGATGCTGGAGATTTTGTGATTGAATCACTCAAGTACGAGCCATCCATTGAAGCGTCTAACCTGGTGCAGGCGGTCTTCGCACGTAATTACAGCCCAGCCGATACCAAGTTGCCCAGCAGACCAGCGCCTATTGTTAATTTAAATTTTGGCCCGGCAAGAAAAGAAAGTATGGATGCGGATGTTTGTATTGGAAATGATTGCTTACAGAGACTTGATAAAGTTCCAACCGTTTATGCTCGACTGGATGCTGGCTGGCTTTGGAATTTTTTAGCGGGTACTTTAAGTCTTCACGAGTTTAGAATACTTGTTAACTCACTAGCTGTTGATATAGACCGCATGACAGCAGTTGGCGAGACATCTGAGTTACCTCTTATCATGAGAACCCAAACCTGGGGGTGGAAGGTTGTCGACACCAAGCGTAATACAAGACCTTTAAATCCAATCGAAGCCATACAAAAAAGCTTCATCGGTGATTCCGTCAGTCAGGGTATTTCTGCTGAACTTAAGGTGGCTGGTGATAATGCTGAGAAAAGTATGAATGAAACACTTAAGCCAATCATCCAGTTCCTACAATAAGCTGGCGTTTATAGGGGTGACAATTAAGTGCTTAAAGTTACGATTATAGGCTTAGCGCTCTCAACTACCCTAACGCTGAATCCGATATTCGAAGAGACGAGCAGCGCCAACAATCTTCTGATTGAGCGCAATGCGCGGCCCCTACTGGCAGAGAGCTCACCAGAGGCGCTAGAACCATGGGAAACTCCCATTGAGGGATTTTTTATTCGCAGTCATCATAACGTGCTACCGGCCCGTGTCGATGACGGATGGATTATCGAATTTAATGGGTTGATCGCAAAGCCACGTAAAATGACCGTTCGTGAGCTTAAGAAGAAAAAGTCGGTGTCGCTCCATGCCGTGCTTGAGTGCTCTGGCAACGGTCGTGGTCTTTTTACGCCGCAAGTAAGTGGCATTCAATGGCGTCGAGGGGCTGTGGGTAATGCGGAGTGGACGGGAGTTCCCCTTAGTGAGGTGTTCCGAGACCTCAAGATAAAACCGGACGCAGCTTATGTTACGGTTGAGGGATTTGATGAGCCTGTGATGAAAAGTGACGCCAAGTTTATTCGTTCAATTCCCATTAAGCTTCTTCAGGAAACGGGTGCCATACTTGCTTGGAACATGAATCGAGAAGCTATGCCTATTGCGCACGGCGGACCAATTCGTTTGGTCATACCGGGAGTTTATGGACAAAATTGGATTAAATGGGTCAACAAGATGACCTTCTCAAAGAATCCAGATGAAAGGATGTATGCAAAAAAAGCCTACCGGATGCCGGATAAATCTGTGAAACCAGGCGAAGCTTGGGATCCAGTCAAAAATGGTAAACCCATAGACTACATCCTGACTCAAACAATCTTTACGACACCGTGGCCTGGCGCAAAAGTCACTCCTGGGAAAGTTTTAGTGCGGGGAAAGGCATTCACTGGTCGGGGATTCATAGCGCGTGTTGATATTTCACTAGATCAAGGCAAGTCCTGGATGCCGGCCAAGCTCAACGGACCAAAAGATCGGGCGTGGCAGGAGTTTGAGTTAGAAATTACGACGATCGAGGGTACGTCTTATAATCTTGTCGCAAGGGCAACAGACTCTGTTGGGTACTCACAACCTTTAGAGCAGGAGTGGAACCCCAAAGGCTATCTTTATAATGCTGCTGATCGACTTCAATTTAAAGCGGATAAAGATGGCGCTGTGCTCGCTGAAGGTGGTTCTCTTGCTGCCCGGCATTGCCAAACTTGCCATTCCTTGGGGCTTGCGGAGGGACAGAGACTCACAAAACAAGAATGGGTTAAAACAGCTAAGAAAATGAGTGACTATGGATTAGTCCTGGGTGATGCCGAATACGAAAAAATAGCCGCTTTTTTTGCAGACAAGTATCCACCCGGCACACCACTCGACGACTCGAAAACTGTGGAGCTCTCGGCAAATCCATCACTTTTTGCAGTTCCAGGGGCTCTCAAGCAAGGGCGCCCATCTCTTGGGGGCAAGATATTCAAGACCCACTGTGCTTCTTGCCACGGCGAGAAAGCCGAAGGCAAAGTGGGGCCTGTTTTACGTGCCCGAGCTTTGACGAACGCGACATTTTGGTCGACCGTGACCAACGGCCGAGGTTCAATGCCTGCTTTTAAGACCTTATTAAATAGCAGTCAGATTGCTGACATTAAAGCTTGGCTCGATAGTCAGAAACCTTAATTCCTCTAGTTATACCTGATTACGATTTGAGTTGGCTTCGCCGGATCCAGGCTGCGCACCTTCACCATACGCTTGCCGTCAAACTCAAAATCAGTTGTTTTTTGACCGCCAACTTCAACACTTAAAACATCAGTGGCAACCTCTCCCAGGTCAAACTCAGACGATATCTGTTCTACCTTAGATTCGATGATTTTTTGAATGACGTCGCGGTAATCGGCTCGGTCTTGATCCATGGGGATCACGACACCGCCCGTTGCCGTGATCTCATCCGTATATCGTCTTACGCCCTGGGGCGCCGACATTGGTACAATTCCGTGAAGCTTTACGGAAGCACTACGACTATTTGTTTTGATCATTTGAACAAGTTTGGAGGCACTAGAAAATTCGCCGCGTGTCTCTGCAACCTTGCAACCTTCCTGCTCGTCCGACACAAAAATGATATTGACGGCTACGTTCGATCTGAATAGTGGTGATTGCCCTTTACGCTTAAGTATTTGCTCGAGCGCAAGAAGTCCAGCTTCACATCCGACCGGTGAGAATGGGTTCTGAATCGCTGCAGAAAAACACCGTTGGCCGTTCGCGTTTTGTTCAAAAGGCGTGAACCATTGATCCTTGCAAGGTTCAATCGCGTATTTCGTCAAATGGTCGCCGCGTACCCCACTGCAACTACGGAAACGGCTTAAACTTTCGGAATTGACGAGATCGAGAAAACCAGGTTCTTTGTCGATGCAAGCGTAATCAGTGCGATTGATGTCAGGGTGTGCGAGAAGGTTCGAGGCCATCGGATCTGCCGCCGCCATCGTAGTCATGACCGCCAATTTACTTGATTCTGGAAATGCGTCTTTGGGGATTGCAGCCAATCCATTAGCGACGCGCTGTGAGTACTTCACCATAGACACAGAGTTATCGAGAACGAATAGATAATCCGCATCGACTGGCTTAACACTTCGTCCGAAGGCGAACTTTTTAACTTTATCTGGCATTCCATCGCCATCGGTGTCGTCGCCACCAGGTCCGCCGCCTCTTTCTCCTCCAGATCCAGAGGAGACTTGATCTTGCCAAGCCCTCTCGGTGAACGCAGGATCTTGTCCGCACGCTGACATAGACGTCAAAACGGTTACGAGCGCCCAAAAAGCGCGATTCATGGTGTCCTCCTCTAAAGTTAGAAACCTGGAGGCATTTCTGCCCCCTCTCACTCACCCAAAGGGGTGTCGGTGGCTCATAGAAAGCAATTCAGAGAGCTTAGTAGTTCGCTAATTTAGTTAATAACTTCAGTAACTTAAAAGCGTAGATGTGAGGTCAATTAACTACGACGATTCAAACGAGGGGCGGGTTCAGGAGGTATTTAAAAAGCCCTCAAAGCCTTGAGCGTTAATGGCTTAACGACATCTCGGCAGTTGAGGGCAGTTTTCAAACTTGTAGGTGGTGAAAATGAATTACTCGGCCGCTGGTGCTGCCGCAGCCGGGGTGCCTTCCTTCTTCTTCATAACCTTGATAACGCCTTTTGCAGCAAGAATTTTCACTTTTTCGTCGCCGTTTACGTATTTGCCGTTGGTGGCCTTTACGGACCAGCGACCATTACGCTTCTTAACTAACTTAAAGTTTTCTTTTGTTTTTGCGGGGCTTTTCGTTGCCATGGGTCGTACTCCTGTTCATTTCAGTTTCGACAGAGTTGATGTTTTCAGCCGTGTGGCTTAGAATCGCCATTCAACATCAGGACACAGACAAATGTCTACAATAAATAATAGCGAAAAAGCCCCCGCCCCAAAAAATGAAGCTCAAAAAGCTGCAGCACCTAATCCTTTGATAAATCTATTAGTCAATATTGTCTTTCCAGCTGTTATTTTGAACAAGCTTTCATCACCTGATAAGCTCGGGCCTTTCCTAGCCATGCTCGTGGCTCTAAGTTTGCCCGTGATTTATGGGGCATGGGAGTTTGTCACCACGAGGCACCATAACTTTGTATCGATTTTAGGCTTTGTAAGCATACTACTGACAGGTGGTCTAGGTCTGCTTCAGGTCGACGGTGTTTGGTTTGCTGCTAAAGAAGCCAGCATACCTGGTATCATTGCGATCATCACACTTGGATCTCTTCGCACATCAAAACCTTTGATTAAGTTATTGCTGTACAACGATCGCGTCATTAATGTTGCAAAAGTTGAAGCAGCCCTTGAACAAAATAACGCTCAAAAACAGTTTGCGGCACTTATGGTAAAAACGACGGTTATTCTAGCGTTGTCGTTCGTAGTTTCTGCTGTTTTAAACTTTTTTTTGGCGATTTGGGTGCTAAAAGCACCAGCTGGAACTCCGGAGTTCAATGAGCAGCTCGCACGTATGACGGCGCTGAGTTATCCCGTCATCGTCATTCCTAGTTTAATTATTATGATGGTGGCAGTTTGGATCTTGATCCGCGGGCTTCGCCAACTAACGGGGTTAGACGTCGAACAGATTCTTCACGACCAGATGGCGAAGAACTAGTGTTCGCCTGAATTCAATTGACAGGGTGTAAGCCCCCGTATTTTATTTAATAAAATGGAAGACTGAAGTTACATAAGGATTTTTCCGATAATGTCCCCATAGGGAGGGGCCGATGTCGCAACGTCATTTCTTAGCAGTGAGTATTCTGGTGGCTTCTTTTTTTGCGTTATCATGCCGCGAGGTTAAACCGCAAATTGATACGGTCAATGGCGACGGTGATACCCGCGTTGAAAACGTCGAGGTGGGCAGTGTTGGCGGTGATGGCACGACACAGGTTGAAAACGTCAATGCCCAGATCAATGTGGGCGGTCTTCTAGGTAACCCCTATACCATCGTCAAAACCTCACAACCCGTTGCATGTGCCGATGAACAGTCATGTAGATGTTCCCTGGTGCCCCAGCGGGTTGGCATTATAGCGCCCAAGCAAAACGTATTTTACGTTGGGCGTATGAATACAGCCCGAACAATCTTTGCGTGTATCATGAATTCACGATTCATGAATGACGCTAATAAGTATTCAGTTAACATCAGTTTAATCAATGGCGCGACAACAGCGGCCTCACCTATGGGAAGCGCTAAAACACTAGAAGAAGTTAACAAGCTCTTTAAGTAAACGGTCTTGGCTCGGATTACATCTTCATGTCGATAGGGAGGATGGCAAGAACTCCGCCCTCTTTGGCAGTTTTTTGAGCCCGTCGTAACGCTTCAACGTCATGCAACTCAGGACCAATCATGCTTTTTACGATCAGGCTTCGAGCATGACTGCCGTGTTTTCTAATACATTTTCGAAGATGGCTCAAACTGCGCAGGCATTCCGCTGCTGACAGTACTGGTGGTTCGTAGCGATGAATCGGGTAAAGTTTATTCGGGTCGAAGCCGGCTTCTTTCTTGGCAAATTGAAAAGCTTCTTTGAGATCGCCAATCTCGTCGACGAGTCCAATTTCCTTGGCTTGCTGCCCCGTATAGATTCGACCTTGAGCAAGTTGTTCAACCTTCTCCATAGACATCTTTCGGCTGGCTGCCACGCGACTTTTGAAGGTCCGGTACACATCTTCCACCGAGTTCTGCATATACATCTGATCTTGTGGGGTCATTTTTCTACCCCCCAGAAGGTTCGCCCGGTTGCTTTGGGTGATTGTATGAAAGCTAACACCCCACTTATCTCGCATGCCTTCGAGGTTTGGTAACATACCGATGACGCCGATGGACCCAGTTATCGTGGACGCATCAGCAAAAATATGTCGCGCTCCAGATGCGATATAATACCCGCCAGAAGCTGCAACCGATCCCATGCTAACAATGACAGGCTTTTTTTCATTAAGCGCACGAACTCGGTCCCAAATATAATCTGAAGCACTTGCACTACCCCCGGGACTAGCTATACGAATCACCACTGCTTTCACATCGCGATTGTCTGCTGCCCACGCCATTTCTTCGGCCATAACTTCGGGTGTGATCGAGGTTTCACCGTCTTCGTAATCAACAATATTACCGACCGCTTCTATAAACCCTAAACCCTCGTCTGGGCGAAGACTATAGCCCTTCGAGAGCCTAGACGCGAGAGAGTCATCCTCAGCGTAATCATCAAGACGACGATCATTTGACGTGTCAAAATTTATGTGGGGAACGTACGCCAACTCATCCACTATACCAAGCTCCTTAGCTTTGGCAGGTGTGAAGACGGTCTCCTTCAGCCACAAAAAGACTTCACTGTCTTGTTTCTTTCTGCCCTGAGCAATCAGTTTTACCATGTTATCACGCATGTTACGCTCAACAGCGCCCAGTGCTTCACGACTCTCCGAACTGGGTTCGTTAGTGACGAAGGGTTCAAATGCACTTTTGAATTTGCCCGTTCTGACAATCTGCATCTCAACACCAAGCCGCTTAAGTCCCTCACCGAAGTAAGTCATTGAAAAAGCGGGGCCAGGCAGTGAGACCTCTGCTACGGGATTCATATTCACTTTGTCTGCTGAACTTGACACGAGAAGGGCAGCGTTGTCCATGTGGCTAACCCAGCCCGTCACGGGTTTTCCGCTATCCTTAAAACTTATGATGATGTTACGAAGTTCCTCCAGGTCGGCAGGGCTACCCGAGAGGCCATTGATAACTATCTGAAGGTCCTTAACTAACTTATCATCAGCGGCGTTGCGGAGAGCAGCTCTGATTTGCGGTAGATAAAGTCCCCCATCATTCGAAAATAGTTGTCTGAATACGGCCTCGTCTATACGCGGCTCATGCTCCATAATCGGGCTGTCAAGCATCAACCAAAGAGAGAAAGGTGTTTGGTTATCCTTTGCTGCAATTTTTGTTGGACGGTCGGATTGAGTAATGTAGAGGAACGACCAAATTAATATGACCGGACCCAAAAAAGCCATCAGTCCAAAGAGCGCAAAAAAGTTACGGAGCCATCTAAAAATGGATCCTAACCAACGAAAAATAAAATTTTTCTTGGGTTGAACGGTTGTAGGCTCATCACTCCAGTCACTCACGTTTTAAATCTCCTACCCGATACAAAAAAAGTTGGCCGTCATCCGCAAGATCGGCCATTTTCTGATCACAATGATAGTCTAACCACCGAATTTTGTCCAAGATAACAGAAATTTGATATAATCGGCATCACGTCTTTCCGTGAATAATCAAGGAACGTTTAGGATGCTTGCGTTATTAAAAAGATTTGGACGGTCACTGCTAGTAGTGAGCGTCCCGGTAATTATTCTTCTTGGATTATTGAATCGTTGCGGACGCCCAAACATCACGCCGTCAGCTACGTCAGTCGAGGGATTACCTGCTACCTGGGACGGCAGCAGCGACTACCAAGCCGAGGGCTGGAGATTTGAGAGCCCATGATTCTTCATGCGTCTAATTATAGCCGTTTGCCTGCTCTATTGGTTTGTGCCTTTCTAGGAGTAAGCAGTGTCCCTTTGACTCAGTCCTTCGCTCGCCATGGTATTGGGTTTTGGAGTGCTGATGGTCGTGATTTTTACTTTAATAGTCGAATTAGCCTCGGCGGTGGTGATAATTCTAATAGCAACACGGTTATGGTTAGCTATATCCCTGGATCAGGCTTTTCCAACTCCGTGAAATCAACCCCCAATATGATCGCCTACTTCACAGATTTTAAATTAGGTTTGGGGCGGGCCGTTATCGCGGGCGTCTCGCCTGAGGGCTTAGATCGCCTCGCTATCGATGCGCACCGCGACATACATGCCTGTGGAGCTATTGAGATCCTTCAGTTGAACCAAACTAGAGCCTCGCTTGGCGATGCCGACTCGCCAAAGATTCCCACATCAGTCATCTTACCCGGAGTCGATGCGTTACTGGATGGAGTGTCGAGCGTAAATCTCAAAGCGACGGTGACGACTTTAGAACAACTCGGGACTAGGTTTCACTCCAACCCTTCAGTCAATGCCACAGACACAGTCGAGGGGCTCTGGCGGCCTCTGTTACCCAACGGCGCTACGCTCACGAGGGAAAGCCACACGGGCTCTATCCAACAGAGCGTGATCGTAAAGATTCCAGGTTCTGATACCTCTGCAAGCACGGTCATACTTGGCGCCCATCTGGATTCGATAAATTCGCTCGATACATCAATCGCACCCGGCGCAGATGACGATGCGTCTGGCATCGCCGCTCTCACTGAAATTCTTCGACTGGTAAAATCGTCCGGTGCGACGTTTTCCCGAAATATAGAGTTCCATGCCTATGCGGCCGAAGAGGTCGGACTAATTGGAAGCAAGGGCCTCGCCGCAGCTGCCCTAGCGAAATCCCAAAAGATCTCTTCCATGCTTCAACTCGACATGATTGGATATTCTGCTAACGGCACCGACCAGGCTGTTTACATCATTACAACCGACACGAGCCCTGTGCTCGTTCGACACTTAAAAGATCTAGCCTCAGGTTATCTGGGTGGCAACTGGAAGGAGGCCTCACTTCCCGCCGGAACGTCGGATCATCGGTCTTGGTCTGAGATTGGTTTTCATGCCTCATTTGCCTTTGAAAACCCGTTGAATTATAGCGCCTATTACCACTCGGCGCAGGATAAATCTGAGCATGTGGATTTTGGGCTTGCCACGAAGTTCACAAAACTTGCTCTAGCCTTTCTTGCCCATGAGGCCGGGCTGCAATCTGTCGCTTCAGAGGCATCGAGTAAATGGTCCGACCAGACCGGTACGAAAGATTTCGTCAAGATGGCCGTCTCTCGAAGGTCGACTGGTGGCTACCGAATTGCTGCAGCGGTGCCTCAAAGCTTAGGCGCTCAAGCGGCGGAACTTTGTAAGGTCATCTCAGGGCAAGAGCTGGGATGTCAGAGCCTCGTAACAACGGCGGATCTCGCTAAAAATCAAAACCAACGCACGTTTTTTGTATCAACGGATGACCTGTTATTAGCTACGGGAGATTTATGGCGTTTTCACGTCTATGGACCATCGGGTAGCTTAGTTGCAGTACGGACGGTAAAATTAAAGAGCGACTGAATAAAAAAAGACTTTTAATGATTTGACTAACAGGATGGTGGAATGGCTGACGATAAGGTGAAACCCTCAGAGCAACAGTCTGGCACTCCCGATAAATCGAATCAGGGTCATCCTCACAAGAGTGAGGCTGGTTATATTAATTCGACGGTCTCCTTTGCCAAGCATGACATGCTCATGCAGGATGTTGTCAAAGAGATGATCGATAAGAAAATATCGTCCGTATTAGTCGAAGACGATAAGGGTATGATCGTTGGTATAATCACGGAACGAGATATCGTCAGAAAGTTCACTCTGCTTGACCTCGAGGACAAACTCCAGAGAACGGTAGCCACGATTATGACCAGGCCCGTGGAATTTGTTCAGGTGAAAGATGCCCATAAGCAAATTGTTAAATTGCACTTGGAAAAACGCGTTCGTCACTTTCCTGTACTCTTGGCTAAGGAGCCCAAAAAAGAGAATCTTGTCGGAATCGTGAGTATTACCGACGTCGCCCGTAACTACATGATCGATGAGCAGAACAAGGCTAGCGCTAAAATCAGGGCTGGATCGGCTCCTGGATCTGATAAGGCTCCTGGAGCCAAGCCCATATTAGGAGTGATGGCATCTAATCGACATCTGGTGAATACTTATATTGAAATTTTTAAGGGCTTGGGTATCTCTGCAGAGGAGGTCGTTGATCTGCACAAATTCGCAGCGACCCCAGATGCCGAAAAACGCACTTTGATCCTTGATATGGACGGGTTTCACGACTCTCAGATTCACGAATTACTGCCAGTTGTGGTCAAAGCAAAATTTTTTCTCATATTAACCACTTCAAAACACTCATTGATCCCGGTTTTTAAGCGCCACATGGACGCCAAACACCAGGAGATCGCCATGAAGCCATTGGATCTAAGCTACTTAAGTTGGTTACTCCAGAGTCGTTGGAGCGTCAAATAGTCCAAGTCGACCGATTAAAAATGATAAAAGATCCAACTGCAGACTGTTGTAGAAGTGTTGTCCTGCGGGCATAATGGCCAGCTATGTCTCTAAAAAAATCGACAAGTTTTTCAAATAAGCATCGTTCCATATCTTCAGGCAAATGCCTGGTGTCTGAGCTGGCTAGTGAGCTTTTGTCTCATCAGGGGCCTCTGTCCGAGGTCTGTGTTGTGCTACCCACCCAGAGGCTTTCGAGGTATCTCGTCAGGGAGCTGGTTGTTAGACAAGGTGGCGCCTGTCTTCTGCCGCGCATTGATACGTGGGAAACTTTCGTGGAGTCGATATTGGCCCCATTCAAACCTACCGAACTGGTTATGGTGAGTGCTCAAGCTGAGCTTGTCATGGAGACCGTCATCACCCAAGCTGCCGAAAGCCCGGGTCGAGAGCGTTTGTTCAACGTTAACAAGTCGCACGCCCACGAACTTCTTCATTTCTATTCAGAGCTTTGCCGAGCCGGTCAAGGCGTTGATAGCAAAGACCTCATCAAAGACCGCTTGGACAGCCAGTGGCACCACTCCGAAGCAACCACCACTGTTTTAGGGCATAGAATCGATGATGTATTCGAAGTACTCGCTCAGTTTGAGTCACGCCTGCTAAATTACGGATGGATTACGAGAGCGGCTATGCGGTCACAGGCCATTATTGAATATTTACGCGAAATCAAAGACAGCGGCGGTGACCCGCTTAGGCGGCTCATTGGCGACAAGCGCCTACTGATATGCGGCTTGACGTCTCTTCCAAAAATTGAAACAGACTTACTAACCGCCCTTGCTCGCTCAGATCAATGTTCTATTTGGCTCGACGTGCCTCCGCCATATTTAAAAAAGGCGCCACTCTTGAGGTTGCGCTCTGCAGCCAGTCTGCCCGATGAGGAGACTCCTAAAGCCGGTGCGGGAAAGAATATAAGAACGATCCATTCGGCAACCGATGTAACTCACGAGGCGATGAACAGCCTCAATTGGGCTTTAGCTTTGATGCAAAGCGGCGTGGCACCCCACGATATTGCCATTATTGTCACCGACGAAACCGCTTATGGCCCAGTTTATTCTGCGGTCAAAGAGCATTTTGAAACCCATTCAAGCAAAATGCTTGGCTATCAGCTGTCTGTAAACCTTCCCCTAGCGAATTCTTGGTCTTGTTCGTCCGTGGCAACCTGGCTTGGGCTTTGTAAGAATTTGGCTAGACAGTTTAACTTGGGAGATTTTGGCCAATACGTTCTCAGCCCGATCACCCAGAGATTATTCAACGGCGGCAGCCTGGATTTCATTGAATTTCAGCAACAACTAAAAAACGTACCAGAATATTTAGATTTAACAGGCGAACGGCTTGTCGCATATCTATTGAAACAATTTGGACCGGACATCTGCGCTTACGCTAAGTCATCGTTGAATTGGTGTATGAACCAGCAGCCCCTTGCGGCCAAGTCTGTCGACCAGATGGCGGACAAGCTGCTTCACATGGCGACGTCGCAATTAGTTGATGATTTCAAAAATACACCCAGGCAGAAAGAAGCCTGGCGAATCGTAACGGAGGCTGTGTCGCAGGTTCGCAGTGTTGCAGGCACCCTTGAGTATGCGGATGGTGACTGGGCGAGATTTCTCGCAGACGTTTATCGGTGCTGCGAGTCTGAAGTTTTAAGAGACACCGGCGAACCCCTGTCTGGTCTTCAAATTATCGGCTTAACAGAGGCGCGATATATTCCATTTTCCTATGTGATCATCGTTGGTTGTGTTGAAGGATCGTTTCCACAAGCCCTGCCCGTGGATAGCCTCGTTGACAATGTGCTGCGCGAAAGCGTAGGAATTCCTGGTTGGAGCGACCTTGAAGCGCTTGAGGACACGACGTTTCATCTTCTCACAAGTCGAGTCCCAAACGTTGACCTAAGCTATCCGCGATCAGACAATGAAGCACCACAAGTTCGGTCGAGATGGATTGAAATGCTTCGCAGTCAGATACCGATTCATGACGCGGGTCCAAACGACGGGGAAATTTGGCTCGGCTGCAGCAAAGAGCCCCCTGAGTCATACGCTAAACCAGATTCCGCCCATGAGGGCCTATCCGACAATCCAGAAGAGCTACTAAAGCATACATCCGCTTCAAGACTAAAAAGCCTTCTATGGTGCCCTTATCGATATCTACTAGAAATGCGCCGTATCGAAACTGTCGAATTACCCGAGGATCGCAAACCTCTGTTCGTCGGGCAGATCCTGCACAAGGTTCTTGAAACATTTTTTAGAGATGAAGAACTGCCAGGTATGAGTCCTGCCCTTGAACTGAGACACTGTCCTAGCTCTGGACCTGACTTTGTGGACTGGGCCGTTATGCGCCTGGAAGCCATCACTACCGCACTGATCCCTTCTGAGCTTCGACGGTCAGAAGACTTTCAGCAAATGCTCGGCAAGGGATGGTTGGATGTGGCAAGGTTTTGGGGGCAGTTGCTTGAAAGTGGATTTAGTATTAACTCAGTTGAAACAGAGCTCTCTATCGGCAAGGTAAAACCTGCTGACGTTTCTATATCGGGTCTGGACGTTAAACTGCGAGGATCCATCGATGCCGTACACCGCTCGGGAGACTTCGCAGTGCTCGTAGATTACAAAACCTCGAGCGTTCCGAATAAGCGCCTTATTTCAATCGGACTAGAGCCCCAACTCCCCCTCTATGCTGAGGCATTGTCTCGGTCCAAGGTGGACCGGGATGCTGTACTCTTGACTGATCAAAAGAATATAGCCGCGATCTATTTTAATCTCAGAGACGGCAAGCCCACTGTGGCGGCAGTCGGTGAGGCTGTGAAGCCTTTGCTGCAATCCAGTGGCATCATCGGACGCAATACCCGACCCGATGATCTGGAGGAGGCCGTCCGATCGGTACGGAACCAATGGTCGGCTAGACTTGATTCCATACGCGCGTCCCAACGCTTTGAGGCGGACCCTTCAGATTGTGATTACTGTCCATTTGACGGGATTTGCCGTAAGGACGACCCTCGCTACAAGGATGCGATCGCAGCGCAAGTGAAGGCAGGCAAGCTCTAATGTGTCCAACAACTTGCACTGAACATAAGCCTTATAACCCCTGGAGTAGTTACATTGTCGAGGCCTCGGCCGGCAGTGGCAAAACATGGCAGCTGAGCCGTAGATTTTTGGCGCTCGTCATTGCTGGAGCTGACCCTACGTCAATATTGACGGTAACATTCACCCGAAAAGCGGCAAACGAAATGCGAGAACGCATCGTTAGAGATGCTTTAGGCCTTATAAGCTCAGACAAGGAGTTTGCTGCGTTCTATCGTGATGTCTTAAGTTTTTGCCCCCCGACTCTGAAACATCTTGTTAGAACACCTGAGCAAACCACGGCTGCCATACTTGAAAAAACGCAGTCACTGAAAATAACAACCATAGATTCAATTTTTTTGCAGTGGTGCAGACGTTATCCTGTTGAAACTAGCGTGGACCTCGCAGGACATGTCCTGCAGTCACCGTTTTCACTCATGTCAGCTCTAGAGGAGGGTCGTCTTTACCAAACGGCTTGGTCACAAGTTCTAGCGGCCAGCAAAGATGACCGAGAAAATAAGGAATTGATGCAGTCACTTGTATTGAATGCACCAAATGGTAAAATTCGGTCGCTTTTATCTGCAATTTCAACCCTCACCGAAAACGAAACATTGGCGTGGTACATCTCGCTAAAGTCAGATTCCAGTCCATTAAAATCATTCATTCAATCAAGCAGTGCCGAAAGTTCAGAAGAGTTTTTAACAAACAACGCCAGCTTGTTTCTCGCGGTTATTAATCTCGCCAGTAACCTTGAAAAACGTCAGATGGGCTCTGCTGCTATTGCAGAAAAAAACTTCAAAGGACTTGTAACAAGTGCCATTGTGAATTCCAGCGGTGATAGTCTGAATGGCAATACTTTTTCCAAAGCAAAAAAAGCAAACGATACCAATTTCGTAGCTTTGAGTGAAAAACTGCAAGCATGGTCTGATCAACAGAAAATTAATGATCTCAATCGTACAGGTCAACTTCTATGGTCATTATTTTGTGCCAGAATGAACTATGCGCACAGATTGAAATCAGAATCGCAGGTTGGGTCATTCTCAGACGCCGTCAAAGGCGTAAGCTTACTGGCTTGTAACAAAGATTTCGTTGGGGCAAGGTCCATGGCTTGGTCCAACCTTCGTCATCTCATGCTGGATGAATTCCAAGATACGAGCCGGCTACAATGGCTGATTTTTGAAAAGCTAGCTGAAGAGCTGTTGAGCGGCGACTCAAGTGATCGTCACCAAGGTCCAAAAGCTAGTGTGTTTATCGTCGGGGACAAAAAACAGTCTATTTACAGATTTCGTGAGGCTGATCCTGAGATTTTAGACCTAGCAAAGATCCGGCTCGATCGTTTTGGCGTTAATTCCACCATGCTTCGCTCGAGTTATCGCAGCTCAAAAATCGTGCTAGATTTTGTGAATGAAGTATTTCGCGATAATACCCTCATACCAGATTTTCCTCAGCATGCCTCAGCGGCCGACATTCGATATGGTTCTTTATGCTTTTACCAACTATCCAACACCACAGACGAATCAGCCGAGCAATCCAATCGTCTTACTGAGGTGCAAAACGAGGCTGAGATTGTCGCGAAACATATCAAAGCCTGTTTATCAGGAGATATCGAGCTAAGAATCTTTGATAAAGACGCAAAACTTTGGAGATCTCCATGCCCTCGGGATTTCGTTTTACTCTATCCAAATTCCACTCATTCCCAAGTCTACGAGGATGCTCTGCGAAGACATGGCATTGCAAGCGCCAGAGCTGAGCTTAAAGGATTTTATAACCGCCCTGAGATCAAGGATATGAGGGCTCTTGTACGATGGCTGGCGTGGCCTGGAGATGCTGTGGCCTTGAGCACGGTATTAAAGTCACCTATGTGTTCTCTGACCGATCGTGAGTATCAAGCATTGATCACAAAAGGTTCGGACAAGATCATAAAAAGCCTAAAGCACGCCCACCCAGAGGCTCATAAGTTTTTGAGTGATCTTGCGTCACAAAAAGATGACTCTGACATGGCCGTCCTCACTGGAAAACTACTGGCTCATTACAATATTGCCGACCTCTATCTGGTCAATTTTGGTCCAGTTGAAGGACCGCTTGCAAAGGCGAATATTCTAAAGTGGTTTGATATCCTACGATCGATTGCATCGAAAAATGCGGCTTCGCCTCAATTACTTAATCAGTGGTTGGACGATGCTTCCGAAAGCGATGAAACCGGCAATGCATCCATCATCGGCGATGCGGTAACTTTGATGACGATTCATAAGAGCAAAGGGCTAGAATTTCCTTGTGTTATTCTTACGGGAACGTCTGACGACTGGCACCGAGACGATCACACGTGGGTAAAAGACACCCGGCCTGGACAGGAAGGGTTTTGGTACATTGGTAACGCCACGCAACGACCAAAGACGTCCGAGCAACTAGATTCTCTGCTAAAATACAACGAAGCCCAGTCGCGATACGAAAAAGCGCGCCTACTCTATGTGGCCCTGACGCGAGCATCACATCATATAGTGGTTACGGGCCGACAGAGTGACAAAACCAACGCGTATTGGGAACACCTCTTGCATTCTGCTAAGCGTCTAAGTGGACTCGATCATCGAGATGTCGACTTTGGACAACTCGCAAAGGGCTTTCTGCTGACTCCCCAATCCGTGACAACGCCAAAGACACAAGACGAAGCGCTCTTTACTAGCGAACCGGCCCGTACTCTCGAGATAACGCCCAGCAAATATCCGTATCTCAATATTCTATCGCCAACATCAATGCCCTCAATCAATCAGAACTCGGATGACGACGATTCGGACGATCGGAGTTATTTTACCGGGAAACCTCGTGCGATTTCGATAGATCATAGCAAGGCCTACGGAATTCTTGTTCATAAACTTCTTGAGCTATCCCTCACCGGAGATGTCTGGAGTTCGGATCAATGCACCAATCTTCTGCGTAGGCACGTTAGCTCCCTTGTTACTGAACAACGTGTGACTGAAATGGCCGAATTAGCGCGGCAGGAGGTCGATCAACTATTAAAATCCGATGTGTGGCTAAAGCTAGTCAATGACGCCGATAAAGTGCTTTGCGAAGTCCCCATGGCCTCTATGGACGGCAATAACCTTATGAGTGCTGTCGCAGATCTATTGATTATAACAAAAGCAGGAGTCTACCGAGTCGTTGACTTCAAAACGACTCAAACAGACCAACAGCATGCTAGGGTTCTCTGCGAAAAACGCGGATACTTTGGTCAAGTAAACAGCTACCGACGAATACTAGAGCGAAGCATGCCAGGCGCTACCACCTCTGGCCATGTTCTGTTCGTCAATCCTGTGTGCGTTATTAATTGCGATTAAGCGTCTATTGGATCGCAGTATTACCAGCGGGCTTTACCGCAAATGTTTCCTCTACCGATGCAATCTGACCGTCAGCAGACAAAACATCAAGTTTAACCGTGATCGTGCCCTCTTTCGTGAACATACCGCTGTAGTCAAGCGCGCGACAGTCCTGTCCAGCAAATCGCTGGACGTCGGCCGAAGGTTTAGATCCAATAGTCCAAGATGCCTGCACGATACCTGGGTTTGAGGAACACCCGTTATTGGTATTCGTATCACGCGTCCAGTTGGTCAACTTAAATAAGACCTGTTTACCCGTCACAATTGAGGACACGGGCTTGTCGTCCTGCCATGCTTCAAGACCAGCTACTGGCCCCCCCGCAACATCAGGCTCCCAAACTCTTTCACCGTCAAGCGCTGGGTCCGTGAGACTGACAGGCATCACTGCTTGATGAGATATCACCGAGGGACCACCTGGGCTATCGGGTGCTAGTCGACTCGACTCGTCAGGCGCGGATACGGCCGACGCCTCCGACGTGCTCGTCGTTTTTACGCGAGACATCGATTTACAAGCTCCCAGCGACGACAGCAAAATCGCGACACTTGTCAGGCCAATTAAAGTCGTCAAAACTCCAAACCGCACCTTATTGTGGTTCATATTCCGAAGACTTTTAAACCGATCCAACTTTTCCGTCAGTACGTGTACTTGCATGGCGCAGCCTCAATGGATGTCAATTTAAGGAGTAGGACCACGTAAAATTATAGCTCACCTTGCCATGACATACCTACATTGAGGTCATACGATAGATTCGAAGTATCCTTCTAGAATTTACAATAAAACGTAATCAAGATGTTTATCTCTGATAAACAGCGGTGTTACCACGCCAAAAACCCCGGCTGAAGCTCAAAGCTTTTGCCGGGGCCTTAAGATTAATTTGGTAATGGATTTCAGAATAGTTTGTGAATCAGTGAGATGCGTTGCTCAATCTGGGGCATGCGACTTCCATCGGCTGAGCGGACTCCAGCAGCATACCATCCGTCGTTACGAAGACGCGTCAACGACTGAACAGACGTTAAACTATCGGCAGCGTAATTCAGAACGACATCAGTCGTCGTGGCATCACCAACTTTGTAGCCAGTTTTTTCTAAGGACTGAGCTCCGTCACTTTCACGAATCTCATAAACAGGCGCGTATTCGCGGTCGATAAACGTATCTACCGACAAACTTAACTTTTTGGCCGCATGCGGAGTAAATGTGAATCCGAGGAGGTACTCCATCATGGTCGTTGGCTCTTTGTGATCGACCGTCCTCGTCTCAGGGCTGCCGTCTTGACCAAGTGCCAATGCTCCGTTTCGCCTAATACGAACATCTGACTTTGTAGGTTCTGTGCCTGACGAAACGTGTGGCTCAACGCCGGCGCGAAGGTCAAGAGCTCCCAAAACAGATTCGTATGTCGTCGCAGCCGTAAAATTCACAGCGGCATCGGAAGAAAAGTCGCTACCGTCGTAAGGTAAATAGCCTTGTACATATGGTGTAATAGAAAACACATCTCCAGATAGGGCAGCAAACGTTGCCTGATAAACTGTCGGCGACTGACTATACATGCTTGAGCGCGTCTGACTGGTAACCGGGACCTCAACATAAACGTCCAGGCGGTCGTTGAATGCTGTCGTACCAAGTCGGGGAATCAAACGATAACTCGTAACATCATTGTCAACCTTACCATCGGCATTCATCCAGCGCATACTGGTCTGACGTACTTCGACGCGGCCATACATGTTCTCGATGGGGGTCATGATCGCCGCTTTCTTTGTGACTGTCACTTCAGCTGCTTGAGCACTTACGGCGCAAATAGCAGTACCAACTAACAAAACCGACTTACAGAGCGGATGAAGGCCGAGCTTTTCCATGGAGGTCTCCCAAAAGTAAGATGTACGCGATCTGTTAACTAAAACTATTAAAAAACACAAGTAAACATTAAAGAACTCAGTGCCTGATGGTTGTTATTTAAATCAGCTTGCTCAGTGTTTCAACGGAATCTCTCAAGCAAAATCCAAAAAAAACGACACCTTGGCACGCACGGTTACAAAACTGAACCAATCGAACTGGGCTTTGCGTCAATTTGACAGGGCACATGTGCTGTCGAATCGCATAAAACCTGAAGGCCGTCATCCCCGACGCCCCGATCTAATTGGCGATCCATGTCAAATTTCGGATCCCACTGGAAGCGATTATTTTGATCCGACGGCCATACTTGAGCCCTCTCACGGACTCCGCTAGCCCGCTGTTCGGATGCAAAATCCCTAACGAGTTGCAAGCAATCCGAGATTTTTCCAGTCTGACTGATGGCCTCCCTAAGGGTTTTTCCCGCAGGCCAACCCTTGGCATACCACAATAAATGCTTTCGCATGCAAACCGCGCCCGAGCCTGTGTCACCATATTCCAGCTGCTGCCATGCTAGGTGATCAGTTACGGTCGACTCCCATTCGTCGACGGTAACTGGCGCCTCACCAGATTTTATTGCGTTAAAAACCCAGGGATTACCTAAGGCCCCGCGACTGACCATGACCCCGTCCACGGACGTTCGCTCGCGCATGTAAAGCGCATCACTTTGGGAAAAAACATTACCGTTACCAATAACTGGAATCTTGGCCCGGCGCTTAAGCTCTGCCATCGCATCCAAATTCACCGCGACACCGTAATCATCACTTCTCAGACGCCCGTGAATTGTAATCCACTCCGCACCGCCCTGCTCGGCCGCATCGAGTACTTCAGGCCATGTAACACTGTTGCGATCCCATCCAAGACGAATTTTTACTGATAGCGGTTTTCCGGTGGATTCACGGGCTTTTCGGGTCGTCTCATAGACACGGGCGGGGTCACGCAAAATGCCGCTACCACAGCCCGATTTCACAACTTTGTTAACAGGACAGCCCATATTGATATCGATTGTGTCAAACGGCATTTTGTCTAAAATTGCTACGGCACGACCCACTTCATCCGCCGTCTTACCTGTGATCTGGACCCCTAAAATAGACTCCGACTCATGCCGTGTGAGCATGTCAAACGTACGTTTACTTTCATAAAGCATCGCCGTTGCGGAGATCATTTCAACGTAAGTTAAATCAGCCCCGTTTCTGGCGCACGCGCGACGAAATGGGTGATCAGACACGCCGGCCAGGGGAGCTAGGATGACCGGAAACTTCGGTAATCCGAGACGCTCAAACACAGATACGGGGGGAACTCTCGACTCCGTCATCAAGAAAAGACTCCATCCGGGTTAAACGAGCCCACCTGTTAACAGTAAACCTCATTAAAATCAATATAAAAACCTTAGAATGCACATAGTGTTACTCAGGCCTGGCTTTGCCGTCTAATCATGGAGATGAATGATTCGGTAGTTGCGACAAGTGACTGATTTTATTAATATCCTAAGACTTCTGACAAAGACGACCTCCCATAGGAGATGAATGGTTCCATGCTAGACATCAAGTACATCCGCGAAAACTCTGACCTGGTAAAAAAGGGCGCCCGCGACAAGCGAAACAATATTGATATTGATCACCTACTAAAGCTGGATAGCGAAATCCGCCCCCTCCAGACCTCATGGGAGGAGTTGCAGGCCACAAGAAACCGTCTTTCAAAAGAGATTGGCAAAGCTCAACCAGACCAACGGGAAAGCATGAAGACTGAGGTACAAGACATTAAGTTGAGAATGGAAACACTCGAACGTCAACTCGCCGAAAAAAAACCCGAGTTTGAGTCGCTTCTTCTCCTTGTTCCGCAGCCTGCACGAGCTGATGTTCCAATCGGTAAAGATGACACCGAAAATCTTGAGATAAAAAAATGGGGCACGCCACCTAGTTTCGACTTTAAACCTCTGGATCACGTCACACTCGGACAAAAACATGGACTGGTGGATTTCGAACGCGGAGTACGCATTGCTGGTAGCCGCAGTTACGTTCTAACCGGTCTTGGTGCGCGTCTAGAACAAGCGGTTCTTCGTTACGTATACGATAAGCTGGCCACGAAAGGCTACCAACCCATGAGCGTGCCCGTGCTGGTACGGGAAGACTGCATGGTCGGAACTGGCTACTTTCCAACTGGACGCGAGCAAGCATACTACTGCGAAAAAGACGAAATGGCCCTTGTAGGCACAGCTGAGGTGCCTCTAACCAGCTTCTATGCAGGAGAAATTCTCTCTGAAACGGAACTGCCCAAGAAAATGATGGCTTGGAGCGGCTGCTTTCGACGGGAAGCTGGCACATACGGCAAAGACACCTCCGGGCTTTACCGCGTGCATCAGTTCCAAAAAATAGAGCAAGTCATCATTGGCGCTAGTGACGAGACGCAATCGGAGAGCTACCACTCAGAACTTTTACATAACGCCGAAGAATGTCTGCAAGACTTTGGCCTACCCTACCGAGTCGTATACGTTTGCACAGGCGACCTTGGACAAGGGCAGGTTCGCAAACACGACATCGAAACCTGGATGCCGTCGCGCAACGGTTATGGAGAGACCCATTCATGTTCGACATTCCATGAATTTCAAGCTCGCCGTCTTAAATTACGTTATAAAACTAAGGATGGTCAGGTAAAGGTGTGCCACACTCTCAACAACACAGCGATTGCTAGCCCAAGAGTCCTGATTTCACTGCTTGAAGTCCATCAGCAAAAAGATGGCCGCGTGGCAATACCCAAGTGTCTTCAGCCTTATCTCGGTGGATTAACGCATATTGGCTAACCTCGATCCTTAAAATAAGGAAGCTATGACTCCAGACATCACCGCATTAAAAAATCGACTAGCGACGTTCACCGATATTAAGTCGACGAGTAGCCTTCTCTATTGGGACCAGGCCACAAACTTGCCGATCAACGCCGGAGATGAGCGGGCTCGGCAAATAGCCACGCTGACCAAGTTAGGGCACGATATTCTTGTATCAGACGACGTGGGGCGTATGATCACCGAATCTTACGATTGGGCCACACGTCAGGATAAAGACAACGAGGACGCCGCCTTTGTTCGGGAGGCAAAGCGCATTCGAGACTTGGACTCAAGGATACCAATAAAACTGACCATGGCCATGGCTCAGCATTTTTCAGCCATGTATGACGCTTGGGCGGCAGCGGCTCCCAAAAACGATTTTAAATTCTTGCAGCCGTTTTTAGAGCAGTCGGTTCATTACAGCATGGAACTTGCCAACTGTTTCCCCGAATTCCAACATCCTATGGATGCCCTCATCCAATTCAACGATCCAGGGACCACAACGGCTAGCATGCGGCAAATATTCGCGTCGCTGCGCGCAGACTTAGTTCCTCTTGTCCGAAAAGTTAGAAGCTCAAAACAGATCAATCGGGATTGTCTGCAAGGTGATTTTGATGAAGCCGCACAAATGCGGTTTTGCAGAACTGTAGCCGAGGCTATAGGCTACGACTTCAGACGAGGTCGAATGGATATGTCGCCGCACCCTTTTATGACACGACTCGGTGGACACGATGTAAGAATTACGACGAGAGTCAGACGCGATGACATGACGGACTGCATGTTTAGTGTGATCCATGAAGTTGGGCATGCGCTTTATGAGATGGGCATACGGGAAACTTTAAATGGAAGCATTCTGTCCAACGGGGTCTCTAGTGGCGTTCATGAAAGCCAATCAAGACTTTGGGAGAATCGCATCGGACGAGGAAAACCCTTCTGGGACTACTTTTACCCCATTCTTCAAAAGGAATTTCCAACATTTAGCCACGTCTCAGCCGAAGACTTCCTTCGCGCCATTAATCAAGTTGAACCAGGACTCATTCGGGTGGACGCCGATGAGTTGACGTACAACCTCCACGTGATGATTCGATTTGATCTTGAATGCGACGTACTGGAAGGCAAAATAAAGATCAAGGATCTTCCCGACGCCTGGAATGCCCGATATGAAACTGATCTTGGGGTTAAAGTCCCATCGTTTAAAGAGGGATGTTTGCAGGATGTACACTGGTTTAGTGGGCCTTTTGGGGGGGCGTTCCAAGGTTATACCATCGGTAACATGTTGAGCGCTCAAGTCTATGACGCCGCACTCAGGGATATGCCAACTATGGAATCTGAATTCTCCAAAGGAAACTTCTACGATTTAAGACGATGGCTCTATTTAAAACTGCACCAATGGGGTTCTATGCTAAGGCCAGATGAACTCATTAGGCATGCGACTGGTGAGCCACTATCTAGCAAAGCGTATGTTGCCTATCTGAATAAAAAGTACAGAGACATCTACCAGTTCAGCTGACGTCCGCTAAACCGGCACACCGATACAAGCTCACATGAAGCTTAGTATTCGGAAAGACCGCGGGCCTTGTTGCCCCGACGAAGAATTTCGAGATCTACTTTCTCGAAATCATCCATCAACGCATAGCTTTCTGTGACTTTTGGCGGCATTTTACGCTTTTTGTTGTTCCCTGTTTTTTGGCCAGTTGACGCGCAACCTTGGCCTAAAAACCCCAACAGTGTAGCCACAATAAGTGGTCTAAAGGTTCTCATGATCTATTCTCCTCTAAAGTGTTACCATCAGGAACTTCGAGTATTGGCTGAAGCCCCACCCTAGGGTGTTCGTCGCGCCTCAGCGAGCACTTGAGAGAATTTTAGACTTTTGCTAAAATTAGGCTTATTTATTCTGATAAATTAGCTGGTTATCCGGGCGAGCGATCCTGCCCTAGACCGCTGTTATGATCCAACAAGTGCTGAACGCGACGAGGAGGCGACCGATTTTGAACGATTCATACAGGCAAATTACTATTATAACGCTCCTCGCTATCGCTTTCACAGGTTCACTAGCTTACGGGAATACTGGCGTTCAAACTGCAAAACCTAACGGATTAATAGATGAATGGTCGGCTTCGGTACTGTCTGCGGGGCATTTTTCGATCGGATCTGTACTCGATGCTGGTTTGGGCTCGGGATTATCAATCGGAATCGACCCTGCTGCTGCTGCCCTTGGGGCGAAGACTGTTCAAGCAAAGTGGCAAATTCCGAAGTTTGGCGAGGACGATTGGGCCATCGCATTAAAGTACGTTCATCTTTCGAGGGGAAGTATGTGGTTTGGGGACACATACCGGTATTTTAAGACCCTTGATGCAAAAGTGCTGCGACCATCTGTATCCTGGAGCAATCGGGTTTCCGCTCACCTCATCATTCACAGTTTCTGGGCGAGCGGACTTGGCAAAACGGAGGCGACCCTAAGTGATTTTGGTCGCTCCGAACTTGCAAAAAGAAAGTCGGACAGCTCGAAACCGGATCGACAATACGAGGTAGCGAGCAGGGCCATGCAGTTGCAGTCGATTAGTGGTCTTACAGAAGATAGGTTTCAGGTTACGGCTGAGTGGGAGCGCAACTCGGGAGAGCGCATTTTGCTATCAACCCGCCTTGAGCGCACTCGCCTGGAGGCCCTGGATACGTTCTCTGCCCGGTTGACGTTAGCGCAACACTGGGTTGCGGATGGCTTAAATCTAAGACTTGGTGCGGGTCCTCAGTACTCGGTATTAAGTGGAAGAGATCTTGATGGTAAGCCTATCAACGCGAACCGCTGGCTTCCTGCGGCGGATCTTGCGGTGTACTGGGTTTACTAGACTGAGGTCTAATCGGCTTTTAACTAACCTTGTCGGATTTACTAGATCCCGCAGGCTGGGGAACTAGTTTCAGTTGTCGCTCAATATGCCGAACCGTGGGATCTGAGTAGACGGAAGCAGGCGCGCTGCCAGCATCTTGATAAAGGCGCTTGATTGCCTCAGGATCTTTCTCGATGATCGGTCTTGGAGGAAACCAGCTTGCTTTGCTGTCGTAACTCCAAAGAGGCTCCCCAGACTTCATCCGGCGAATCAGTTGCTCATTGTGCTTTTTGCGTTTATCAGAACCGAACTTGTCGTCTTTCATGTAAAAGCCTCCAAAAGCATGCCCCATCGGGACAAGTCTTATCGGAAAAAATCCTAAAAACTTAAGCCCGGATGTATAGTGCTGAAATCAGTGCGAATTTTGACGCTTCTCCCATGATATCAATTATGGGCGATCTAAGTCCAGACACCGAACAGACTCCGGAATTTGGCAAAGTTAAAAGTTAAAGCGACCAACGCATATAAATTCAGTGCTTTTCGCCAGAGCTGCGCTCCCACTTTTTCGAGCGAACAATTAACTTGGCAAGCTGGAACATAACTCGTAAGTCTTCGTCTAAATGACGTCGTCCATGACAAAACCGACTGTGAGCTTCACGAAATGCCGCGATATGAGCTTTTGTGCCGTCATCATAATATGCCGCACACCTGCTAAGCCAAACTGCTATCGGCTCGCCCTTGTTTCGACCCAGTTGTCTACGTTCAAAATATTTATCTAGCATCACCATGACATCACGTTCCGGTTGCCCACGCATTCGTTTATGTCGTCTATACACCAGGAAGACATAAGACATTGTCAAACCGAAGACACCAACGAGAGCCAGTTCTTCGCCGTATTCAATAATTCTCTGACCAACCTCCTGGGATAAATTCGAATTAAGTCCTGTTAGAAAATCATCTAACTCGATCTGTGCCCGTGTAAACCATATCCGGCGGGCAAATTCCATATCGCTTGGAATAGCATGGCCATTGTATCGCAAAAAATAAGCAGATCCCTCGTCAATACGGGACGGGGCGACATGAGCAACCGGATCATAGCGAACCCAGCGTTTATGAGTTTTGTCCCAGAATTCCGTCCATGCGTGCGCATCAAGATCACGCACGTATAGCGTGGACGATGATCGATCCAGCAACCCGCCCTGAAACCCCGTCACAACCCGCGTCGGAAAACCCGCTAGCCGACCGAGTGTCGCGCTAGCTGCAGCATAGTGCTCACAAAAACCAATCTTGGTTCCAAATAAAAAATTCTTCAGATCCCCTGTTTCCCCAGGAAGATTTAGTGAATAAACAAAACCAGAGCCTTTAAAAAAATTGGAAAGATTGCTCAAGAACCCATTTAATTCCTGCGTTTGGGGGGCTAAACTTTTGGCTAATTTTATTACTTCGGCGTCAACCCGCCCCTGAACCAAAAGAAGGTTTGACAAACTCTTAGACGCAAGCCCATGAACTGGAGTTACTCTGCTGGTCGCCTTGTAGTGACGCCAACCATTTGTAAAGCCCCCGCCGATGAATGCTCCATTGTCCCTGGGAGAAAATGGTCGCCCGTGCATGGCTAGATCAAAAATATTCACTCCATAGTCGATAACCGGTGTGAAATCCATGTGACGAGGTGCTAGCGCCACAGAATATTCCAGGTCATCGGGTTCCTTTGATGTTGTGGTTAAAATTTTACTCGTACCAGGCAACCAATCGAGGCCGAGTGATTGATCCAGGGAGTTTGCACGAATATAGATAGACGACGCATGCATTTGGGTTGCCATCGGAAAATCGATCTTGATGGCCAACTCTGACGACAATGCGAGACGGGTGATCGAGCCTGGAGCTAGAGAGGCCGCTATCCCAGATTGACCAAGGCGTCTATTTGCGTAGTTTTGAGCTTGCCCAATGCCAATCGCAGTAACGCCCGTAACAAACATGATTAAAAAAACCGTTTCTTTGCGAAACGATCTTTTAGTAAACCAAATAATTGAGTTATTCAAGCTCATCCCGGACCATATACTTAGAAGGCCACCAACAAAAACAAGAATGGCGAGAATTACCGCTGGTAATCCGAATTCCAAGGGAACGCTTGTAAATAATGCCAAGCTAATAAAAATCCCACACAAGCAGCGCATACTCCGACCCCAGCGATTTTTTGAGGAGGAGAAAAATAAAATAGTTACCAGAAAAATCGAGTACAATAGATACGTTGATTGCATGACGTCTGTCACGACTGCAATCCAACCAACCACAAAAACCAATACAAATCTTGTAAGCCAATTCCAACGCCATGTGTTTTTTAAAGACCACCACAGATAACCGGCTACAAGGAAACAAAGGAAGAATAAAACAAAACCCCGTCCACTCTCTAACTGCTGATGCAAAACAGACGGATAAAGCGCAATTAGTCCGAGGGCTGCATAGTCGACGTCTTGAAGATCTTTTGAGTTCACCTAGCCACCTCGCTGTGCTGTCATCTTATCGTCTAAAAGTCGCGAGTAGCTTCAGACATTCACGTTTATGATTTTCGCCGCTGGAGATACGGGTCTTCTGCTGGGGCAATTCAAGCGCAAAGAAAATACCCTCTTGGGTCGATTTCATAACTGAAAATGCCAGTTCAGATAACTTCCCTTCATCGTCATCAGCCGTTGTGTCGCGCCATCTCAGCACATTACCGCGAACGAGTCCCGATGACCCGAATACTTTTACAATTTTTAGACCACGCCGGGACGATGCTTTCCAATCGATGCGACGAAGTGGGTCTCCTGGCAAAAATTCGCGATGATGATTATAGTCGTCGCCACCGTTTAGGCGAGCGCCATAGCCTGCACGCTGCATATCCCATGCCACCTGATCAATAGATTCCGTTCTGCGACTCGACGGGCGCGGTGTCGGGTATACCGTGTAATATGCGTCGAGACTGACAATTTTTACCGCACGAAATAGCCCGAAAGGAAAAAACGATGTAACAACAATGGGCGGCAATCGGTAGTAGCCCCTTGTTTTGGATAATATGGGAAGGCGAATGATTTTCGCATCTCTTGAGACCGTTACAAAGTCGGATGCTTTAATAGATTCAGAGCGGAAGCTTTTAAAAAGAGCGTACACAAACTCACTAAGAATAATTTTACGTATAACGCCGCGATGAAGGAATCCGTCCGCTAAATTCCCGGCCAAATCCCCCTCGAGAAAGCAAAAATTCAGGCCAAATGAACTTTCGCGACTTTTTGTCTGAATTAAAATTTCGGATTGCTGGCCAGTCTCTATAAGATTGTCACCACTTGGCTCAATCTCGATTTCACGAAGATTAACGTGTGTCTCAACCATTGACAAAAGCTGAATAAACACCATCGCAAAAATCAAGACTAGCAAGGATGGATTGCGCAGTGGAAAGCTCGCAATAAACAAAACAAGAAGTAAAAAGTTGAATACTAAGCAATACCAAGTCGGCAAGATGTAAATGCGGCCTGACGTAACGCCAAAAAACTTAAGCATTCGTTGCCAAAACAGAACAAAACGGTCAGTCGTGGCGGCATTCGCAGACATCAACCACTCACTTCAACCGTCTTTAATGCCTCAATCACTATGTCTTGACGAGATACCGCCTCGTCCTGCCTTTTCGGCGTTAAACGGTGCTGCAAAACATTTATGGCAACATCTTGTACGTCAGCCGGAGTGACAAAATCACGCCCCTGACTGAGTGCCCAAGCGCGACTCGACGCTGTTAGCGCCAATACTGTTCTAGGGGACACCCCATGCGCTCTGTCTCGAATCCACTGGGCGAAATCCATGATGTAGTCGGCCACTCTTTCGCCAACATGAACGCCGGACGCGAGGCGGCTAATCTGTAAAAGTCTGTTGGAACTAATCACAGGTGGTAATGATTCTAAAATTTCTGCGCGTGGCGGGGACGTCAAAAGCTTTTTTTCAACGTCTCTCGTCGGAACGCCTAAGCTCAAGCTCATCATAAAGCGATCCAGCTGCGACTCAGGCAATGGATTTGTTCCCGAGCTGTCGAGGCTGTTTTGCGTTGCAATGACAATAAACGGTTTGGGCAATTCATAGGTCTGCCCATCCACTGTCACGGATAATTCTTCCATGGCCTGTAAAAAAGCACTTTGTGACTTAGGAGACGCGCGATTTAGTTCGTCAGCCATAACCAGGTTTGCAAATATGGGCCCCCTCATAAAAAGAAAGGATTTAGACGATTCATCATAGACACTCCCGCCTGTTACATCAGCCGGAAGCATGTCACTGGTGCATTGCACGCGTTTCCATGGCAAGTCAAGCAACCTCGCAATGGTTTTAACCATCGTTGTTTTTCCCATTCCGGGTAAATCCTCAATTAAAAGATGTCCCCCGGCAACAACACAACACCATGCCATCTTGAGTTGATGATCTTTCCCAACCACAACCGAAGAGGCCGCGGCTATGAATTTCGTCATATCGTCTGCGGCCGCGACAATCTCATCTTTGGGCTGTTCGATCGCTGATTTTGAGAATCGGATGACCATAATCTTCCGTTTACGTCCTGTTTATACACATATGATACGTCTGATGAGGCGGCTTTATGATAGGCAAGTTTGACCTACGGCATTTTTACATTACAAACTGACAAAAAAAACCGGCCTACAAGGCCGGCTCTAATCAGAATCCAATAATCCAATAAATCTCAGTAACGGTAGTGATCCGGCTTAAATGGCCCCTCAGCTGGGATGCCTAGATAATCAGATTGCTTTTTCGTGAGCTTAGTCAGCTTGACGCCAAGTTTTTGGAGGTGAAGCATAGCAACTTTCTCATCAAGTTTTTTAGGCAGCGTGTAAACGCCAACCTTATACTTTGCTGCGTTCGTCCAAAGTTCAATTTGAGCCATAGTTTGATTGGTAAAGCTTGTCGACATAACGAAACTCGGATGGCCATTGGCACATCCTAAATTCATCAAACGCCCTCTCGCCAACAATATCAATGAGCGACCGTTTGATAGCTCAAACTTATCGACCTGCGGCTTGATGTTAATCTCCTTACGACAATTCCTTTCTAGCCATGCCACATCGATCTCACTATCAAAATGGCCAATGTTACAAACAATCGCATTGTCCTTCATTTGCTTAAAATGCTTGTCCGTAATAACTGCATCACAGCCGGTCGCTGTCACAAAAATATCAGCCTCAGATGCGGCATCATCCATCGTCACAACTTCAAACCCTTCCATGGCTGCCTGCAGCGCACAGATTGGATCAATTTCAGTAATCAAAACCCGAGCACCGAATCCACGCATCGAATGGGCGCAGCCCTTACCAACATCACCGTAACCAGCGACCACCACAACCTTGCCAGCAACCATGACATCGGTTGCTCGCTTCAGCCCATCTGCTAAGGATTCTCGGCAACCATAAAGATTGTCGAACTTTGACTTCGTTACGGAATCGTTGACGTTGATCGCAGGTATCTTCAGTTTGCCTTTTTCAAACATCTGGTAAAGCCGATGCACTCCAGTGGTCGTCTCCTCAGAAACACCTTTGATGTGCTTTAGAAGATGAGGATACTGGTTATGAACCATCACGGTTAAATCTCCACCGTCATCCAAAATCATATTCAGCGGCTTGTCACCAAACATCAATGTCTGCTCGATGCACCAGTCATATTCTTTAAGTGTCTCACCCTTCCATGCGAACACCGGAATCCCAGCAGCTGCAATGGCAGCAGCAGCGTGATCTTGCGTTGAGAAAATATTACAACTGGACCAGCGAACATCGGCTCCTAGCTCAACAAGTGTCTCAATGAGCACAGCCGTCTGAATGGTCATGTGAAGACATCCAGCGATTCTAGCTCCTTTAAGAGGTTTCTTCCCTTTGTACTCGGATCGAAGAGCCATCAATCCCGGCATCTCTTTTTCAGCGATTTCAATCTCTTTGCGGCCCCATTCAGCTAGGGAAATATCTTTGACTTTGTAATCAAGCGCTCGACTTGAGCTCGTGACTTTGTTTGCCGGCGATTTTGTGGGTGCAGTTTTTTGGGATCCTGGGACACGTTTACTCATTTTGTTGCTCCATGGTGCGATGTAAGGAGTGACTAATTTCCTGCCGACATATGTTCGGGACGCTTGAATTAAAGACAATCAGAACAGGCCTTGATCCTATCTTTTAAACTATTAAAACTCAAGGTAAACAGGCACTTGCATAACATATCTAAACGAAGCTATCTCGCATTGCCTTAAAAAGTGGCTATTTTTCGCCTCGACCCTCGCGTGTGGGCGCCTTAGCTTTTATTAAGAACACGTCGCCATATTTAATAAATGGTTGTAATATAGAGAGCTTACTGCCGCCGCTTCGGGCATGTTCGAGCGCGAATCTAAGAACCCCCTGCAGGCATGGAATCCTTTGGTGGTGTGCTGCAACTTACTGTTAGGTTAGGTCAAGTATTCATGAATTCTGAAACGTCCAACGACTTGATGTCAAAAATCGTATCTCTATGTAAAAGACGGGGCTTCATTTTCCAGAGCTCCGAGATCTACGGCGGCCTTCGCAGCTGCTACGACTATGGTCCGCTAGGTGTCGAACTTAAACGAAATATCGCCAACGAGTGGTGGAAGGCCATGGTTTACGAGCGCGAAGATATCGTTGGCATCGACGCCAGTATCATGATGCATCCGCGTGTCTGGCAAACGTCTGGCCATCTATCCGGGTTCTCCGACCCTCTCGTCGATTGTCTAAATTGCAGAGAGCGTTTTAGGGCTGACAAGGCGCCGCAGCATAAACCCGGCACCGAGATGACGTTTCATAAGGGGGGAAAAAACTCAGGCGAGAAGCTTCGAGCCGCCGTGAGTGAGCGAGGTTATGTTTGCCCTGTATGCAGCTGCCCCAATTTGAGTGCCGAGCGTCAATTTAATCTCATGTTCAAAACCAATCTTGGCCCCGTCGACCCTACCCTCGAGATGTTGGCTGCTGTAGAACCCAGCATGACGCCAGAGCAAAAACGGGCCACTGTCGATGAGATCGCCGCGAAGTCAGCCGTTTATCTTAGACCTGAAACCGCACAGGCGATGTTTGTGCAGTTTTTGAACGTTCAACAAAGTATGTCCATGAAAATCCCTTTTGGCATCGCCCAGGTGGGCAAAAGTTTTCGTAACGAAATCGTCGTCGAACACTTTATTTTTAGATCCTGTGAATTTGAGCAGATGGAAATGGAATACTTCTGTGAGCCAGGCACTCAGAATGAATGGATGAAATACTGGTGTGGCGAGCGCATGGCTTGGTATAAAAGATTTTCTAACAAAGATGATAATTTTAGACTTCGTCCCCATAGTGAAGACGAGCTGGCCCACTATAGTGACTCGTGTTTTGACGTTGAGTACTTGTACCCTTGGGGTTGGGGTGAACTTGAAGGCATCGCCTCCAGAACTGACTATGACCTCAGTAAACACGCCGAGGCAACTGGCGTGAAGCTTAGTTATTTTGACCAAAACAAGCCAGATCCCAGCACGGGTAAAAATGGATGGCGCTACACGCCATACGTGATCGAGCCGGCGGCAGGCCTAACCCGCAGTGTGTTATGCTTTCTTCTTGATGCATACCATGAAGAAAAAGGCGTAGACCACGAGGGACAAGAAAAATCTAGAGTGGTATTAAAACTTCACCCAAAATTTTCGCCTTACAAAGCGGCTATTTTACCACTTGTAAAAAAAGACGGCCTTCCGGAAAAAGCGCGATCAATCGTTAAAACTCTTCGGCGCGCTGGTCTCAATGTTAGTTACGATGAGCAGCAGTCCATTGGCAAGCGCTACGCTAGGCACGATGAAATAGGAACACCGTTCTGCCTCACGGTTGACATGCAGTCACTTGATGATAATACGGTAACCATCCGCGATCGCGATACAGCCGTTCAGCAGCGGATTAAAATCGATGATGTGCTAGCAACCGTCTTAAATCGAATAAATTCCGACAAGCCAAGCTGTTAGAGGAGTCATAGAATATGTCGAGACGGGGTCGAGGCGGTAGGAATAGACATAACAATAAAAACCAGCGTAACGAACGAAATAGCGGGCACGGTCAGCGTCAAGAAAATCGTCAGGCTGGGCGAGATGACCAACAAGCACCCTCGCAAGCAAGCCCAGACTCCAGTTCGGGAAACCGCCAGCAACAGGCGGGTAAAGTAGCCTTTCAAAGCGCTATTCAACCCCGCCGGACCTTAAGTCGACCGCCAAAGGAACCGGCTGTGGTGGGCCGAAGTACGGATAGAGCATACAAAGTCGCTTTCTACGATACCATGGCCCAGGCGAAAAACGATATTGAAGCCCTGCGGGAACTTGCATCGCAGTGCGATCAGCTGAATATCGTCGTGAGAGCTGAAGCTCCCATGGATGACCCTGATCTAACGAATATCGGGAAATTATTTTGCGGAGCTGCCTGGGCACTCATTCACGAGCGCCGCAAGGGTGACGGCTGGTATGACCAGCATCACGAATAGGTCATAGAGAATTAAAGCGATGGCTCGATGTCGTCGCCGTCATCCTCAATAACGACATTTTCCTCAGCCTGATCTTGATCGTCGGCCAAGCGAACATCTGCCCCTTCGATAGCCCCCGTGATAGATGACGGACGGGTTAGATCTGATTTTTTATTTTTGACTTTACCCAACGAGATCAGGTCTGCTCCTCTTTCGACTGCACCCGCCGCCCACTTTTCAAAGAGGCCCGGACCTTTGTTTTCGCTTACTTTATCGGACTCATCCACATTTTCAGACGCAACCGTTGCCCTCGATGTGGTAGCAGATCCTGGCGATGAGCCTATACTAACTCTAACATAGTACTCTTGATCGTTAGCCTTAAAAACCGCGACCTCTCGTTGCACCTTTGTTAGCACGATATGACTAACCCCTGGCAATGCATCGCCCGTCTTTACGGCATAAGAGCGACCACTGTGAATGTCTTTGATCACGGCTATTCCCGAGATATCAGAGCTGCCGCCCGCGATGACGCCGACGAGCTGAACCCGACTCATAATGTAGCTATCATCATAAGTCTTGCTGACTGGGGCCTCGTCTGCTCCGAAAACAGGAGAATACTGCGCCATAGGTAGGGCCAAAATCGCTACCGATAGCCAACTCCGCCTAACGCGCAATAAAAATGCAGCTAAGATCATCTGATCCTCCAACAAATCTAAGTCAGTGAGGTATCGACGTTAAATCGGTGAACTTGATCGTGTGATCTTAAAAATTATTGATAAAAACCAAATGAACTCAAACTATTGGTGGGATTTCTGATGGTTTTGACGCGCGCTCGCTAACGTCGCAGACCTCGCTCAGTCGGCTTCTGCCCTGCGCAGTAATCCAATCAGACGCACTGCGGCTACGTAATTCCGAGAGCCTTTTATTCACTCCACTTCGGAAACTTTTATCTGAAATTCTGGAATTCGGGGACGCTATCGCATCACTCACTGGATCCTCAAAAATCCAAAGTGGAATTCTTCGCTCGGATGCAAATGAAATCAAACCTTCTATTAGTTCAAGTCGATTCGGGTGCCAAAGCTCCGAAACACCATCCACCATAATAACTTTGTGCATCGCTCCGCTTTTATCTAATAAAGCATCCCAAGAGCTGACCGGAACCATCGAAAAATTTGCTAATCCCGGCCCCGAGTTGTTTCGAGCATGTCCCATGCGAAACGGTAAAACACATGTTTCGAAATGCCAGATTAATATCGCACCCACAATCAAAGAAAGCTTGGGCATGGAGGCCTCTGCACATGAACCGTCAGATGTAGCCGCGCCTGGCTCTATTCTCCATGGGTAGCGGCTCATATCTATAATTTGACCCCTTGTGCGTCGTAGAAGTCCATCCAAGTTGTCACGACAAAACAACTGAAGATTTCGCAAACCTTTTTCCCAAAGGTCTCTCTCGTTTTTTGTGAAATCCCCTTTATGATGACCAAACAGAATATTGGCTGGGTCATCAGGGTCTAAACCAATTTGAGACAAGAATGATGAAAACCGACTCCAGCGACGCATTAAGCTACACTGACTTGCCGACCTTGGATAAGACGCCTCGACCTGGATCCCCTGCCCATCGCAGCAATTAAAAGACACTTTATCGAGAGTCACTCCATTGGCTTTGGACTTGAGTCCCAACAAGTGGGTCTCGGGGGACCACTTGCCGAGCGAACGCAAAAGGCATGGTGCGTTTTCAGATGGGCTCATCATTTACCGCCGACGTCTATCAGAGCCGATTAATTCCATGCATATGCAGTTTTCAGAAAGTCTAGAAAACATCCTAGCCCCTACGCGCTGAGCAAGGGGCTCAAACGCTGTGGTATTCATCTGGTTAGTCGCTGGTTCAGAGCGCAAATAATCGATCTGACGCTGCTCCTGAGTGTTCGACCGTAACGGATAGTTTGTTGCTGCGATGATGCACTTATTCCCATTATAGCGGTCACTGATCAAGCTATCGGCAACACTCAACTCCCATTCAGTGTTGCGCCCTTTGCCGAGCTCATCGATGATCAAAACATCTACGTTTTGGAGCGGCTTTAGACTTGATTTATCAGATTGTTCACTGGCATAAGCCTCACGAAGCTCGTGGACAAGCTGAAAAAAATCAGCATAACGGACCGAGAAACCCTGAAATGCTAAATGCTTTGCCATCGCCGCAAGCAGCCAACTTTTCCCTATCCCAACGGGGCCACTTAGTAATAGGCCGGAGCTTTTTCCTGGCTTGAGACCTCGAAGCCAATTTGTGATGGTTGTTTTCTGCGTTCGATCAGCGGGGTTAAATCCATCAAACTTACTAAGTTCGGCTTCCAGATATCTGGACGGGATTCTTGCCTCGTTAATAATTCCCACTATTTTTTTGGGAGACGGTGACATGCACGGCTCCACAGTAGAAATAAGGTCAGATGTCAACGAATGACTGGCCTTGCCCGACGTTGTTTGTGCGCCTGAGGGGCGCATGCCACTGCCAGAGCAAACAAGGCATCCTCTGATGCAGTCACAAAGACTTGCCGTGATGGTAGACTTGTCACCAAAAAGCTGAACTCCTTTGAACTGCGTACACTTCGGACATGAGCCGGTTAGCGCGCAGACGCGCGGCCTTTCGACACTTCCGACGCGGCCGGCTAATCTCGACAAGCGATCTCGAATCGATTCTTCGATGTGATCACGCATGGTGAATCATCCCAGTTTTTTTAAGGTTGGACTCGAAAACGCTCGAATTTAATCACCGCTAACTCATAAGCGCAACAACTAGGCATCAAGACAACCGTCTGAATCGCCAAAAACATGGTCATTTCTGCGACTTGCCCAGTATATTTCAGCACGTTTTAGCCCATTTTAATGTAAACTATACAGAATAAATCTTGTGCAGTTTCATAGGGATTCGTTTCATGACGACACGTGGTAACAAGAAATTGTGCCCCATTTTAGCTGTGGCCTTCCTGGGCGTGCTCGCCTCCCAAGTCGGCCTAGCTCAAAATTCCGGCGAACTGCCTCCGAACTGGAAATCAGGCGGTGACTCACGAGAGGGCTACTACCACGAGGAAAACAAAAAACGGATAAAGAGACAACGCCGCAGGCCCGCAGAATCAGAGGCCCAGTCGTCGGCGAAAGACAGTAAAGCCTCCGAAGCCGAATTCGAGCCAGCACCCACCAAGCCAAGACGCAGCACGTTTGCCGTTTATGCAAGCTTTCCGGAGATTGCGCGACTGGATTACCGATTCAGTGTTTCACCACACGTGGCATTTGCTATTGGTCTTGGGGTTCCTGTGCCGATTGACGTGGAAGTTTCCATGCCAAGCGACATCATTAAGGCCGACCAATCAAAGTCAATTGCTGTCGCCTATCCGGCTTTTGACATCAACCTCAAGGTGGCTTGGGGTCCTCATGCTCATGCCGGCGTCATTTGGCACCCGCTTGGAGGGGTCTGGTATGCGTCGCTTGCAGGCGGGTTGCGGACTCTCAAGATTGCGGGCTCCACTTCAGCACCACTGCGAATCTGTAGCATCGCGGAGGCCGCGAAAGAGCCTCCATGCGGCAATGATAGTGCCGCCATTCAAACTAGAAACGTGATCGCCCTCAATACCGATATTAAAATGCAAAGCACCTACGCTCGCGTTGCGACTGGCTGGATTTATAACCTTGGTCCAGCCTGGGCTTTGACCGCTGAAGTGGGGGCTTTCGTGCCTTTAAGCACCAAAGAGGACTCCTCGGTCACGGCGTCAATCGTCGCCCCGGATGGCACCCCAGAAGAGCTTTCAGGGGCCCTCGGAGAGTTGCGTAGCAAAAGTGAGAAAGACCTCGACCAAAAGGCCAAAGAAGAGCTTGGACGATTCACCAAGGCGCCACTGCCAGTCTTGGCTCTAGGAATAGGGTTTAGATTCTAGTTGGTTACAATAAACGCCTTGGCTTACCTGGACCTGTCCCTAAAGACGAAAGGTCAACTACTTGGGCTATGATGCTAAGAATATTAATAAAAATCATAAAATTTCAACTTGAAACCTTCGATGCGATCCATTACATTATTAGGGATGCCTATATATTAGGCAGGGGTTGCACGAACGTCTACATGTAACGGTGACACCTAAGCATGCCTTTCGACCGCGTCTACAATGAGCTCACCTACTCCGACAACATCGGTGTGTTGTCGTTTTCGTCTTTCCGTGGACGTCCAAGAACTTCGGGACTTCACTATAATGATACGCCCTACGTCGCAGCTCTTAACAGAGCTCTGCAGTTAGAGCACACGGCTGTCGCTATTTACGCGGTCAAGCAGCGAAGCTCTTTCGCATCCGACGGTCGAGCGGGCGCGACGGCCATGGATCGAACCGATTTTCATAACAAAGCCTTGCGGCAGTTGGTCCAATTGATTTTTGCTCAAAGGGGCTTACCAAGCAGTGGGACCTCCGGCTTGACGGCTGTAACAGGCAAGGTCGCAGCTCGGGTATCCCGTTTTATGCCGCCTCTTGTGCAAGAGCCCATGCTTGGGGTTAGTGCGCAACGCATCGAGTATGCGCTTGCCCGGCGCTACAGGCAAATTTTGGAGATAGCACCGCTGTCTGACCGTGAAATAATCAGCGCGCTATTAAACGAGATTGTAAACTTCACAGCGCAAACGTGATGACCTCGCGAAAGAGACCGGCCGCCTAACAATTTCCCGCACTTATAAACCTGCCTTGCGTCGGGTTTATTTTTTTGCTAAATATCCTAACCTCTACGGGGGGTTAGCTCAGCTGGATAGAGCACGGGCTTTCTAAGCCCGCGGTCAAAGGTTCGAATCCTTTACCCCTCGCTTTTCATCATCACATCGCAAGCTAAATAACCCGCAACATCAAAGCGGGCAGCGATCCTTCTCAAACTGCTCGATGCTGCAAACTCGGCCAACAGGTGCATAAGAACCGATGTACTTCTCGGCCGCATAAGAATCCGCAGCATCCGTAAAAGACGACTTACTGCGCCATAAAGGCACCCTATCAAATGAGCCTTCAAAATCCTTACTCGCAATCAAATTCCGATAAATCAGCACGGGTATAATTCCTACCGGTCGAACAATAAAATTCGCATCACCTGCAAGAGAGCGCATTTTTTCTGGGGCGATCACGATATTAACAAAACCGTTCCCATCAACTTTCGCGTTTCGGTCAGCAAGACACTCATTTGTAACGGTCGTAACAGCACCACCAATACAAAAAGACCAATATCTGACGTCAATATTCTCGGGGTTTTTGAGGTCATTGATGGATTTGACAGTCCTCGGAGCCTTGAACTTCAGTACCGCCACTTCTTTATCGGCGCCCAATAATTTAAGCCTAGCTGCCAGATAATTTGTATCTCGATTAGCGTAAAGCCCCATGCCTTGATGATGCACAAAATGCAGATTTCCAGAACTATCCGGTCCAGGCGGCGCTGACCACAAACGTCCCCAGTTCAACTCACCCTTAGGGACAGGAATAATTGCGCTCATAGGGCATTCAACGGGCTCGCCTGTTGTCTGATCAATAGCCTCAACTCGTGGCAGTTCTACCTGTCCGGACCCACCCGTACCATCTGTTGGATCGTAAATTCTATACCAAACCTCTCTTTGCTGCAGTTTTTTTTCAGCATCGGGATTGGGGGTGTCTTCATCAGATGTCAGCGTCGATGCAGAATTATTTTGGGTAATCATCGGATCATGCGGATTCATGATTAATGTGTAGCGCTCGCTATCCGAAGTCTCGCCCGTTCGAAATGGATTTTGAAAACCTGCATCCGGATTAATTTCAACATCACTGATGCCGGCAACACTATCCATCTTCGAAGTGTTGTAGATATTGAAACCCATGTAGCGCCCCAAAGGATACCGCGCAGTGACCCTGAAAAACATTTTTCGATCCTTAGGAACTTCAAACGTGTATCGAAAATAGGACACCTGTGTATCAGGAAAAGCTCCCTCCACACCTGGCTTTGCGGACCATAATTGCCAACGATCTGAACAGTCATTGGCGCTGCTCGATGTCGTTTGCGAGTAAGCTGATTTATTAACGC
>Ga0315900_10000848_pt1 | contig 50026 bp, 28 predicted proteins | sample LakEriMetagenome_FD_203521 | JGI IMG/M metagenome (GOLD analysis project Ga0315900, IMG submission 203521) | Freshwater fungal communities from buoy surface, Lake Erie, Ohio, United States - Buoy 12 MA114 | ecosystem: Environmental > Aquatic > Freshwater > Lake > Lake biofilm | place: USA: Lake... | reverse complement strand
AATACCTATTCGTCAGTATGACTATAAAAGCCTACCTAGCCCGACCCAGTTCTGCATCCCCCTCCTAGTCTTGAAACTCAAAATTGAACTTTTTTAAGTTCGATGCAATGATATGAGCCCGGCCCTTCGCCGCAGGCGGAGGGACAGGCCCAAAACCTGACAGAAATCCGGAAAAAATGTCGGAAAAATATGTTGCTCAGCTATGATTATCAGTTAATTCAGCCCAAATCCTGCATCGGAACAATGATTGATAATCTGAAGTAAAAGCTGTTGCACCTGTAAGTAGAACCTGGAAAGAGAATATCAGGTCAGCAGGAAGCCTCCATGCCATATCCGATGCCATGTCCTATGCCATGCGCCGCAGCCGTGCGCCGGCCTGCAGGATACGCGCCGGCCGATTGTCTCTTTCATTTTCCCCGGACCGACCGGCGTTGGAAAAACGGAGGTAACCAAGGCATTGGCCGATTACCTCTTCAACGACAAAAACGCCATGGAGGGCATCGACATGTCGGAGTATCAGGAGAAGCATTCGGTAAGCCGAGCTCTGCCGTGTATGGAGGTTATGATGAAGACGGCCAGCTTACAGAGGCGGTTTGCCGGCGTCTATTTTCCATTGTGCTGCTTTATGAAATCGGGAAAGCCCATCCGGCCGTATTCAAGATTCTGCTTCAGGTACTCGACGAAGGCCGCCTCACCGAAAACAAGGGCGGCACGGCGATTTTCCTTTTGACTCATGTAATTGAGAGGATTAAAGGAGAGAGGGCCTTCATAAACCAGGAATAACCCATAAAGGAATGCTGAATTCTACGCAGGTCCCGCAGGGATTTCCATGTTCATCCCTGAGGTCCCGCAGGTTGAAGCAGTCCTGCTTTCCTTCATTAATACCCATGATGCGTTCCCGGGTGATGCTCAGGCCAAGGCCCTGTTTCTTGGTCTGATTACCGGATAAACGCTCCTGCTTTCTTCCTGCGCCATTATCTTCCACCCGGAAAAGCAGTCGGTCTTCATTTGCCTGCCGGATTTGGATGAGCAGCCGGCCGGATTTCTTCCCCGGAATAATCCCATGAAGGATGGCATTTTCTGCCAATGGCTGCAGCAGCATCGGAGGCATTTCAATTTGGTTTTCGGGTAAGGATGCTTCGATTCGGATATCGGTTTCAAAGTCATGATCCAGACGGATTTTTTCCATCTGGATGTACAGTTTCAGGCATTCCAGTTCTTCGCTGAGGGTAATTCTTTCCCTGCGGGAATGCTCCAGCACCATTCGCATGAGCCGGGCAAAGCGACCAAGGTATCCTGAGGCCTTGGCTGCATCATTTTTATGCATGTAATAGTCAATGGCATTGAGGGCATTGAACATGAAGTGCGGATTCATCTGGGAGCGAAGTGCTTTCAGTTCCAGTTCCAGGATTTCCCGGTCTGCCTTTGCCTTCTGTTCACTCTTTCTTCTTGTCAGCCTGATCCGCCAGTTTAAGAGGAGCATGAAAATGATGAGTCCAAGGAAGAAACAAATTGCCGAAAACCAGAGTGTTTGCCACCAGTGAGGTTCTTTTTGAAGCCATATTATTTTTTCCGGGCTGTAAATGCCGGCTTCATTCCGGGCCCGGAAACGGAAGGGATACAGACCCGGCTGCAATCCCGTAAAACGCACCATCGCAGTTGGACCCGCTGCAACAGGCTCCGGATGGATTCGTTCCAGTTGATAAAAACACATGCTTTTATCTTGTCCGAAAAAGTTCAGGTTGGCAATCTGGAGGGAGAAAAAATCGGCTCCGGCCGGTATGCGTAAGAACTTTTTTTCTTCCAGAGCAGAATCGCTTTGTTGCGCTTTCCATCCTGCATCAAAGTCCGCCAAAATAACATTGGGCCTGGAGGGAAGCCGGATGGAATCGGGGTGGAAGAAAAGAATGCTTCTGCTGCCTCCGAAAGCCAGCCAGCCCTGATGAGAAAGGGCTGCAGCCTGCCAGCGCTGGGAAACCATCAGGCTTGCTGATTGAAAGCAGCTCACTTCCTTGAGCTCCTCCGGTTTCCGGCCGGCGGTTTTCAGGCGGTAAAGTCCTGCTCCACCCAGCCACAGATTGCCGGCAGCATCGGTCACCATAGCAGGCAGGTTTTGTTCCTGCAGCTTGACCTGTCGGTTCAGGGAAGAAAAGTATCCGGGTTTTGTGATGCCGGAATACAGAACTCCTCCGCCCTCGGTGCTAAGCCAGAGCGTATTACCTGTAAAAGCAATTCCAAGAACAAAGCCGTTGAAGTTGCCTCCATTTTCCAGATCTGCCGGAATGTGGCGGTATTTCCTGCTTTCAGGATCGAAGATTACCAGGCCTCCGCCGTTGGTTCCAAGCCATAGATTGCCATCTGGTCCGCAGCGGATGATGTTGATCTGGTTGAGCTCCGGAAGGGGATTCCCTGCAGCTGTTTTCAAGCGGAAAACAGTGAATCTTTTTGTCTTTTCATCCCGCATTGCAAGGCCCTCACCAAAAGTTCCTACCCAGATTCTCCCCCGCTTGTCTTCCGTAATCTCTGAGCTGAAGCGAAGGCGACTGCTGAATCCAAGGAGTGTATCCGCTTTTTGGAGCGGGCCGCCTTCTTTTTCCCTGCAGAAAAGCCCATAAAAATGAGTCCCAACCCATAGCCGGTTTCTGGCATCGCTGTAAATTCCCCAGAGGCGCTGACCTGTAGGGTTTCCGTCTTCTTGTTTTTTACTGTAGCTTATATTGAGAACGCCATTCCGCGGATTGAAACCAGCCAGTCCCTGCCAGGTACTCGCATAGATTTGCCCATCCCGGGCCCAGCATATTTTCTGCACATTCTCCAGACGGACGGAAGGAAGCAGGGTGGGAGAGGTCTCAACAAAAGAAAATCCTGTTTCATCCACTGATGTATGGGATATTCCTTCATTCCAGCTGCCAATCCACATCAGGCCGTTCCGGTCTTCCATCAGGCTGATAAGACGCTCATCCTGAAGGCTGTGCGAAACCATGGATTCTGAGTGAAAGGATTCTGTCCTCCCGATTTCAGGGTGGAAAATGGCCAGACCACCTGCTGTTGCAATCCAGAGTTTGCCACGGGAATCTTTGTGCATGGCCAGAATGATGTTGTTTGGCAGAGCCGGATTGCTGTTGATGTCGGCAATTGTGCTTACTTTTCCGTTGCGCAGATTGAGACCCAGAAGTCCCTTGATGGTGCCCAGGGCCAGAATACTGTCGTTCAGCTGGACAATCTCCCAGATGGTAGCGGCAGGAATTCCCCTTATCTGCTTATAGCGGTTTTTTTGAGGGAAATATTGGAAGAGCAGCCCGTTCAGGCCTGCTGCCCATAAGCTCCCGTCTTTTCCTTCACCAAGGCATCTCAGGTTTCGAAATAGCGCTCTCTCTGAGGCAGGAAACCGAATGAATTCATAGCGTTTTTCTCTGGTCAGAAATTTTACCAGCCCCCCTGCTTCGGTGGCCATCCAGAGGTTTTCAGCGGCATCTGCCCAGATTTCATGGATGCGTCCGGCACTCGAATTCGGTGGCAGGGGATGATTTTCAATGTGTCGGCTGCCCGGGTGAATGGATGAAAGCCCGGAACCAAAGGTGCCCAGCCAGAGGGTTCCATGCCGGTCTTCGTGAATGGAACGGATGTGATGATTGGCAAGGCTTTTCGGATTGCCCGGTTCATGCATGAAGGTGAGGTAGTTCTCGCCATCGAAGCGGCAAAGACCGGCCCGGGTTCCGAGCCAGATAAAGCCCGCCCGGTCCTGATGGATGGCCCGCACAAAGGGAGACGGAAGTTTTTCAGGGTCAAAGCGCCTGAAAATCCGCCTCGTAACATGGCCCTGCCCTGAAGCCTGAAAAAGCAGGGTTAACGTAAGGAAGTAGAAACAGAGATTTTTCAGATTCAGGCGGATGGAATGCGGGTTTGAATATGGTGATTTTTATTTTTCAAATTGCCTCCTCAACTTGAAAAAAAACGCTGCAGTTAAGGCAATCGGGTTTGTAATTCTGAATTGGCTGCTAACTTGCTACGATTAAAATCTGAGGTATGAAAAAACTCAAATGCTTCCTGGTAGACGATGCTTACAAAAGCCGGGAAATTCTGAAGATGCTCATTGAGGCGCATCTGCCGGAACTGGAAATTATCGGGGAGGCCGACAGCGTTGAGGCAGCTCTTCATCAGCTGCCTATTTGCAAACCGGACTTGCTTTTTCTGGATGTGGAGCTCAAAGGTGAGACCGGCTTTGACCTTCTGAAATCCTTGCCTTCGGTTGATTTTGATGTCATATTTACCACAGCCCATGATAAGTATGCCATTGAAGCGCTGCGTTTTTCAGCGATGGACTATCTCATGAAACCAGTGCTGCAGGGTGAACTCAAAGAAGCCGTAAAGCGGGTTTTTCAGAAGAAGGAAAAAAATGAAAAATCCAGGCAGATTGATGCGCTGGTTTACAATATCAATTACAGCAATGCCGATAAAAAAATCGCCCTTCCCACGAGTTCCGGGATGGAATTAATTGAATTATCCCAGCTGCTGCGTTGTGAGGCTAATGGGAATTACACCACTTTTCATCTGCAGAGTGGCGACAAAATTCTGATATCCAAAACGCTGATGGAGTTCGATCAATTGCTTACACCTTATTATTTCTTCCGGATTCACCAGTCGCATCTCGTCAACCTGCGTCTGGTGGTACAGTTGAAAAAAGGTGATCCCGGCGCCGTCCTGATGAAAGATGGCTCTATAATTGAAATTGCCAGGAGGAAAAAAACCGAATTTATGACGGTATTGAAGGATTTTGCCCTGATAGCATGATTATCCAAGAAAACACAGTATAAAATTAATTCCGATTCTATCCGCCGCGGCGGACAAATCAGAGGCTTCGCCGCCTTTTCTTCTGTATCCGTAGCGCTGCTACGAATTTCGAATAAAAGGCGCTGATTTTTTGTATTTTAGGCGCTCATCACGAAGTCCTAGTGCATAATCTCGGTTTATTGCATGTTAGGCTCTCATAACGAAGTTCTGATGCATTTTCTGGGATTATGCATTCACGGTAAATTCTGCCTTCCAGCTTCCGGCATCTTCCCTGGTATTTTCCAGCTTAAAACCGAAGCCGCGCTCTTTCAGCCAGAAAGCAAGAAAAAATTCGATTTCATGGGAATCAACCTTTTCTCCCGTTTCATTCTCCAGGGCACGCAGAGGCAGAGAATAGGAATGGCCATTTTTGTCCAGTAACCCGATAAATGCTGGAACCAGAACTGGATTAGCCAACGCATTCTGCATGGATTTCATGGCCATTCTCCTCAGTAAAGCTCCTGAATCACCGCCAAAAGACCGATTCTGCCGAAAAGGTTTGTATTCCACCCCAATGTGCACAAGTTCCCTCAGGCTGACATCTTTTTTGGTATTTCCTTCCCGGAGCCTAAGCCATCCGGCCTCATTGAACTGAAAATCAGCCTGACCTCTGGGTTTGATCAGCCACAGAATCAGGGCCAGAGCGGAAAATCCCAGCGCAATCAAGAGCAAATTAAGTTCAGGGAGCAGAAATCCGATGCTGAGCGGAACAATGGCCATTATGAGTAAAATCCGGATGTAAATCCGAAAGGGAGAAATCCGGATTTGCTTCCATTGGCTTTTGATAAACCGTGAATACTGCTGATCCATGGATAATGCCTTACCTGCATAAAGCGTTTTTTCCATTATCCGGTCTGAAAATCCCAAAACATCCCTTCGCAGGATGATGGCATAGGAAATAAGGCCCCAAATGATCAGGGCCAGAGGGAAAATGGCCGCCAGCATGGCCCGGGCAGGATATTCCCGGCTTGCAAAACGGATGGCCTCTGCCGGCGTAATCCGGTAGCGGGCTTCAAAATAAAAGTAAATGAAAACAAATTGGAAAAGCAGCAGCAATACCACGGCAGCCGGAAAATAAACGCCTTTCAGGAGACCTGGCTGTTCCCCAGAAACCAGGTCAATGGCCTGCCGTCTCCGGTCTGAATGTTCTCCGGAAACCGTCGAAAGGTAAAACCGAAAGCGCTGATAAAGTTCGCTGAAAGCGGAATCCTGTCTGGTAAATCCGATTGCTTTGCTGAGGACAGATTGCTTTCCTGATGGGATGTCTGTTCCGCTATCTGCTTTGTTGTTTTCTTTCCCGGAACGAAGAATTTTTTCTTCCATTGCCTGCTCAAGGTCCCTCTGATACTTTCTGCCCAGCAGAATCAGAACTGGTCCGCTTCCGAGGGTAATAATCAAGATGGTGCCGATGAAATATTTGCTGTTTAATTCCCTCAACCAGGCTGTTAACGCCATGTCAAAAACCCAGTAATCAATCTGAAATACTATCAGAATGAGGAAAAATAATACAGAAAAACCCACTATGGCCGTGAAAAATGCGGGCCCCGAATTGAAGGATTGTTTTTTATCCGGCATGTCAGGATGATGTAAAAGGAGTCAAAATGCAGCGCAGAACCCGTGCAGGGTCCAGAATGTCCAGCATCCAGAGCAGCACAAGCAGAAGGAATAAGCTCATAAAGATCAGGTACAGATTGTTGAACCATTTCCCGAATCCGGAAAGCAGGGAATTATTGGTTCTGTATTGTTCCAGTCTGCCTTCGGCGGTATTCAGGTAATCCGGAATCAGGATATTCATCAATTCCAGTTTTACACGGCTAGCTGAAATATGATAATTCAAGGCCAGCAGAATGCATGCTGCCAGCATGATTTTCAGCGCCCAGCTATAAGCGGTGCCGCGATAATCACGGGTTAAGAGCCATGTAAAACCATACACAGCCCCTGCCATGGCTGGAAGAACCCAGACAGCAGGAGTGAAATAAAGCTGATAATGCCAGTACTTTTCCTGCCTGCTTTCGTAAATTTTGATGGAGAAAAGACTGAAGAAATTCAAAGCTCTCAAACGGATGAAGCCATCCTGAATTTCTTCTTCCAGCCGATACCGATGGTTACAGCTCCATTCCGATAAACCTTCCCGGGAATATTTTTGGCCGGTCTGAAAGCGATAAGTTTTCCAGAACATCAGCTGCCGGGATTGAGAATTTTGGCAATGTCTTTCACATTCATATGCCAGAGGACTTTTCCGGTTTTATATTCCAGCCCTATACTCTCCAGGCTGTAATCATAAAAGCTTTCATCATAGAAAACAGCTAAGGGGCCATCATAATGCGGTGTTATCTCAAGCGGATTTTTTTTGCAACGGGCAACATTTTTTGCGAGTTCCGGACTGGCCTTCCATAACAAATTCCCTTTTGCATCAATGGCTTCCAGCAGATAGGCTGCATCTTCGGCAGGACTCTCACGGTGCAGAATCAGGGCTTCATTTCCGTTTTCGGCTACAATAGCCGGACCAATGTAAGACTGAGGCAGTTTCCATACCCGGTTGATTTCTTTGGGTAAATCCCCTTTCACATGTCTTTTACAGTCGTTGAAATCCCAGGCAAAGCGAATGGTGCCTTCTGTCTTTTCCTGTTTTACATCGCTTACATACACATCGCTCCTTTTTTTGCCACCTTCTTCGACGAAAAATTTCAGTATTGATCCGGCAAATTTTTCTTCAGCCTTTGAATTTCTATCCAGACGCATCTTCTCTGAAAAGGGGAAGAATTCAACTTTTTCACCATCGCTGTTGATAAACGAGCAGCGGCCATCGTATTGAATACCGGTCTCGAAAAATCCGCTGGCGATTTTGCCAAAACGGCCATTCAGCTTTCCTGAATCCTCCAGGATTTTTCCATTGCGCAAATCAAAAGCCATAAGCTGATTTTTGGGTTTGAGTGACCACCACAGCTTTTCATTCATGACGGTAAGAACGGGATCCCGAAGACATTGGTATAAATCCGGATAGGGGGGCATGCACCCGGCATTGTAGGGAAAAGGCTGGTGTGCCAGTACTTTTTTGCTGATCGGGTCTATGACCGACAAATACAAAGAATCACGGGAGGAAAAGCTGAAAACCCATACATACGCATCCTTTTCATGGGCCAGTGCCAGAGCGTGAAAGGGAGTAAAAGCAGGCTTCTTTTTTATGGCGGCCTCCTCCATTTTTTTCTTGAGGTCTTCGACTGAAAACCGAAAGGAAAATTCCGAATCCTTCAGGGCATATCCAACAAGGGCAAGGAGCAACAGCACAAAAAGCCCGTTGAGAAGGGGTACAAAATTCCTCTTTTTTTTAGGCTGTTCATCCTGATTCCATTGGTACTGTTCGCCGGATTCGAAAGGATTCTGATCTGATATTTCCATTTTGGGTGAGAATGAAATTATACTGCCGGAAAAGCCAATTCAGGCACGGCGATTCTCAAATTAAAAACAGTTACTGCATACTTCTCCATCCACACTCACTGACTTAGCATGTGGAGGTTTTTCATGAGCATCCGGTTGGGGTTGATCGCTGCGGTCCGTTTTGCTTGCTGTAAATCAGGCATCCGATGGTTTTCAGCCAGGACCGGGATTTTCTGTTTTGCCTTTGATCTTAAACCCGGATTCCGGGATAAGCCCACGGATTCTTACCTGAAGTGGTACAACGCTCAGGGAAGCAGCCAAAAAGGGAAGGAAATACTCCGGAATCTCCGGGTTAGCGAAAACCGGATAAAGAAAATCAGCCGGGATATTGAATCGTTTTTTAATGCGGAATTGCATTAGTCTGGTTCAACCTTTATTAAGCAGCAGCCATTCTTCGGATGAAGCCGCAGGTAAATCCGAAGACACCCTCTCATCAATGTCTTTTTGCAGATACGCCACCGATTGTCCCACCAGACTGTCGGAAATGGCTTCGTCTTCTTTTAAGCCAAGGCCTTTCATCATGTTGAAGTTGTCATCCATATAGGATTTCAGCAAAGGATCTTCGAGTGAGAGAAAAACCACTGCGTTCTGAATACCCGCTCGTTCAAATCCTATTTGTTCTTTTCTGGCAGAGGGATGAATGCCCGCCACCAGGATATGGCGATTTCTGTTAGCGGGCGGCGGGAGCTCATCCACCATATGTGCCTGAATACCGGTCTTGTCCAGCAGTTTTTTCTTCATATCCGGAAACCAGGCTGCGACCGGCATCTGCGGGTTTTTTCCTGATTCCAGCCTCAGTGCGTTCAACATGGCAGACTCCGTCATAAACACCTTCATCGTGGTGGTAACGGAATGCTGAAAATCCTTTTCAACTTTCCTTTCGGTACTGGAAAACGGTATTTCGCTCTTTCCTTCCAGCATCAGCCTCAATATGCTGTACAGCCAAAGCAGCATAAAGAACAGAACGGGATAGAACAAGGCACCAAAAAGGTGAATAAAATCCGGATAATCGAAAACCACTTTTCCGCCGATGACAATCCTTCGAACCAGCTTGGTGTTCACATCAACGGATTGATCTTTTGTGAACCAAACGCTTACATCCTTGTCTGTATCCAATTCAGCAGCAATTTTTTCCGCTGGGTTATGAAACAAGCCAACCGATTCCAGACCCAACACCGGATGTTTGCAATTTTCAATTCCAAAAATCATGTTGGATTGCCGGAGCAAATAAAGATACTTTGCTCTGCCGGTCATCTGAAGATTTTCCACCTTCCCTGTGCAGAACTCCAGCTCTTCATCCGGGACATAGCCCATAAAAAGCCCCATCCCGCAAATCAACCCGATGAAAGGCATGCTTATCCGAAACCAGGCGGAACGGATGTAGATTATGTTTTTAAAGAATGATGCCATTGATTTTCAGTTTTATAGCATGAGTAAAGTCCGTCAGCGAAGGTAAAACCTGGCCATCAGGTTCAGCAGGTTTTCATTGAAATTGCTGCTGCTTTCAGTGCGGCTGCTGAAGCGGTTATTCAGATAGCGAAGATTGAAATCCATCCATTGATTGAGTCGCCATGAAGCCTCGGTCCGGAGGCCATGCAGGCTGCTGTTTTCCCGGCTTGCAGACAAATTATAGGCGGTTGTCAGCATCCACTTGTCCGAAAGGCGCAGGTTTAGGGCAGCATCCAGAACAGACATCGATTCTTCAAGTCCGGCAATCTGGTTCCGGGTTTGGTTCCAGGTAAAATTTAGGCTGAACTTTTCAAAAAAGAAGGTTTGCATCAGCGAAACAGCCAGAGAATTGTATCGGGGTTGCTCCACCGGCGCCCGGCTGTAACCCAGACTTGTATTAAAGTTACTGGCCATCTGAAGTTTTCCCAGCCGGTAGCTGTGGTTTAAAGAAGCCACAACATTGTTGAGCACAAAGTCACCGAGGATGTTTGTTTGAACCATGGGGCTGTACACCAGGCGTAAGCCGGGCCAGCCCGGCATACGGAGGTCTGCCTGCACTCCTAAAGAGTTGCGTTCGGTTTTTATGTTTTTAAACTGAAACAGGTTGTCGTGTTCGTTTCGCACAAAACCGCCGATGATGAAGCGGTTTTTAAACATCCGTTTTTCGATCCGCCCTTCGTAGCGTCTCAGGTCGTTTCGAAGAAAGGGATTGCCCAGGCTTACATAACCCGGACCTATGTAGCGGCTGCCCGCTGTTAAAAAGAGGTTTTTACCCAGATCAATCACGCCATTCACATCAAAACTGTAATCGATGGAGGTAGAAGTATTCACCGGAAATAAAAAGGGATACAGGCGGATTTCTTGGTTCACTTTTTCAACTGTTTCATCCTGAAAAGTTGAGGCATTCTGGTCGCGTATGTACTGGGAAATAAATCCGGAACCCGTAAACAATACCCTGCGGCGGAACAGGGAAATTCTGGCTTCAGGGCCAAAAACAAAATTGGCCTGCGGTGCCGGTCGGGAGGAATCGGCTACAAAGCCGTCCTTCGGATCATGAATCCGCATAAAATGCAGGTAAAAACCCGACTGATCGCTTTTGCCCAGGCCTATTTTTCCGGAGATGATTCTGCGTTCCAGACTGGTTTTTTCGGGTTTTTCTCTATTGATGATTTGCCGGTTTACAATGCCGGTCGTAAGTCCAAGATTCAGGATTCCCGGGTTGATTTCGGCCGAAACGCCAGAAACCTGCAGCCCTTCGAGCACCAGGGGTGAGATAACGGGAAAAATGCTTCCCACCGATAAATGCCGGAATCCGAACAGCCATTTGGTGAGCCGGTTTTCCAATCCGAACCTGCCTGCATATTCCCGGAGGATGACCGGATTGTTGAGGCTTGAATAATCAAAGTTCTGAAGGTCTTTGATCTGGTCTTCGATGCCTTCTGCCTTTATCAGGTCGCGGGTCTTTTTCAGGGTTTCGTAGCGCTGGTAAAGTTTCACCGCCATGTTTTTTTTCGCCTCCAGCTCACGGACTTTGCCAATGTCCATGCCTTTGGATGCCAGGGTGTTGTCAAGACCGGACAGGTCTTTCAGGTCGCTGGCACTGAGGCCGGAGACCTGCATCAGAGAGTCTTTCTTTGCCTGAAGGTCCTGAGAGCCCTGACTTCCGGCGGGCAGGTTTTTCATGGCTTCCTCCAGACTGAAAATAGCATTTAACTGCTCGCCATCCACGGAACCTGACCGAAGCCTGGAAATCCACTGCTGTTCGGATGGTCCCAGCGATCGGCTAAGCGCATCCATCTCTTTGGCCAATTCCTGCTCTTTCCTGAATTCCGGACTCTCAATCATTGATTCCAGTTGCTGGCAATCTTTTGCCGAGTTGAGCACATCGCCGTAGCGGCTCAATTTTTTCTGATTTTCCTCCATGAGCTTTCTCGCTACTGCCGACTGAAGGTTCTGCATGAACATCTGCTGGTCGAAGGAAAGCGAAACAATGTTCATCGGCTGCCGGGAGGCGGAATTTTCGGTACTCAGAAATACATTGGCCGAAACCGGAATGTTAAACAGCGAAATACCCGGGTTGGCCATAAAACGGGTAAAATTCTGCGGTACTTCGGTGGCAGTTCCCCGGCGACTGGCAACTACCTGTTCCAGCTGGGCACTGCCGTAAAAGTCGACCTGAGAGAGGGCACGCTGCATCAGGGTTTTCTTCTTTTCGCTTACCGGCCGTGTATTTTCTGTGGCGCTGATGCTGACGCAAACTTCGGGCAGGGCAGATTGCCCGTCGTTCAGCTGATAGCAGACCGTGTAGGTTTCCGGCGGCAGTATGCCGTGCTGATTGAAGTAGGCCCTGGCCTGCTCCAGTTCCGGCTCAAAGCGGGTGAAGCGAAGGCCGGCGGCCGATGAGGAAAAAAGACCGGGATTTACCTGAAATGGCATGATGGAAAAAGAAGCCACACGGTTTTTGAACTGATCGGTAATTACTCCCTGCACAGAAAAAGTACGGGTTTCCTTTTCGGCATTGTTGATGCTGAACTGAAGCAGGGCCTGACTGCTCAGCGGGCCCGTGGCGGGCATGCCCGGGCTGAAGATGGTTTGGGCCTTTGCAATTGAAAAAAGGCAAAGGACAAACATGACCAGAGCTCCTCTTAGGCAAATTTTATTCATGTAAGCGGATCATCTTGATGTTCGTGGTCCGGTTGCTATGTTTCTCTGGAACCAGGTCCGGAATTCGCTAAATGTTCGTGCGCCGGAGGCTGTCTGAAGATTTCTCAGAAAGGAAACCTGCTGATTTTGAGTCATCATTCGCAGGCCATCGATGGTGGCCTGGCCACCGGTCCTGAAGGCATCCATAAATGCCTCATTCCCCCTGTGAACACCCAGATTTCCAAGAAGATTATCCGTTGGGCCTTCATCCAGCTTACGACCGGCACCATTCAGGATCTGATGATAGGCCACACTGGAATTGGGATTTACCCTTACTCTTTCAGAGGCCGTCATGGCACCCCATAAGGCTGCGGCACTGCCCTCTCTCTGTCCGGCATATTCATGGTGCGATCTGGCAGTTTCCAGGCTGTGCAGGTACACGGTAATCTGAAGCTTCAAAGCTTGCAGCAATGCCGAACCCGTTTCTGTTATTATTCCACCTAAAAATTCGGTAGTCCGTGCGACAAGGCTTGATGCGGATCTGAGACGATGAATAATCCGATCACTGATTTCATTACGCACTGGTTCACTTAACCTTGAACCCAATTCGTCAGCAAGATCTTTTTTTCTGTCATCCAGTATCATCGAAACTCTACGGACAGCTGTTCCTAAGTTTTCCGAACTGATAATAGATCCAATTTCGCCTCTGATTCTGTCCCGGCTGGCCAAATCATCCGGGACGGCTGGTAAGGATGCTGTGGGCAAGGCGCCTTCCGGGAAATTAGCAGCTGTTACCCTGCCGGAAGGAGCCTGATCCTCATCCAGTCCCATAACATCGGTGAAGTTGAGTGGATTATTTGAAACAAAGGCAAAAGGACTCTGATGTGGATATTTGATAAAGAGGGCATCAACTGATTTCCAGCGTCCGATGCGGGCATCGTATTGCCGGTATTCGGTGCTATACTCGCCTTTCCGGTCTTTTTCCATGCCATTGTAGCCAAAACGATAGTCGGCAGGCATGTCGAAAACAGGCATTTCGAGGCCGTAAGGATAGTATTCAGCCTTGTTTTTAATGCTTATTTCGGGAGTCCCGTCTCCGGGGGTTGAGGGACTGCCGTTCACGGTGGCTACAACATCACCCAGATGGTTGTGGATTTCATATTGCTTATCCTCTGTTCGGATGATGCCGGTGAATTCGGCCGGATAATGGTAAACGCCCAGCTGTTTTATGGAGTAAATGGGTGCAAAAACTGCCCTGGGGGCTTCCGCGTTGCTGTACTGGTATATAGCTGCCAGCTTCCCGGCAGGATCCAGCACATACCAGGTTTGATCGGTCTCACTACCAGCCTGTACGCGTTTCCCGACCCGGCGCCGGCTGGCATCGTAGCTGTAGCTTACTTTCGGGCCTCCGCCGGCAGCCTGGAATTCGCCTATTTTTCCAAAATGGTACCAATTGTACTTTCCTTCATCGTCCTGAACGAGAGCACCGTTTTCGTTGTAGTCAAAATTGTGGGCTCCGTTTTTTAAATCGCCGATCCGATCCTGTCCGGAATGAACAGCATCGTCGCTTACGAAGGAAAGTCTGTTGCTGCCGGCGCGATAGCTGAAGCCGATTTCATCGATGAATTGGTTGCTGCTGCCTTTTCTTTTCAGTGTGCTGATGTTTCCGTTCAGGTCGAAGGATACAGCGGAGCTGAAGGAACCATTAAAGCCATCCGCCCCGCGTGCATGGGCTGTGAAGCGGCCGGCCTGATCATAGCGATAAAGGTTGCGCACAGGCTCTGAACCCTGATACCCCTGAAGGCTGGCTGCAATCAGACCATTAAACAGATTACCATTGCTGCCACTGCCAGCCGCCGGCAATGGAACGCCATCCCCGATGGGCCGGTAATCTCCGCTGAAATATTCCATACTCTCAGCAAACACATCATGGCGGTTTGCTGCTGCATCTCCGCCAAAATCCTTTCCCGGAATGTTGATGAATTTGGGCCAGCCCTGTATGGTATAGGCCAGGTCGGTTCCCTGAACCGGTGCTGACCCGATTTCCATTCTGGCAGCCTGGCCGTTCCGGTAATAAAAAATCCGGCTGTCCATGTCTGCAAAATCGGGGTTGCCATCAAGGCTGGTTTTGCTTTCGCGCAAGCGGTTGTCGGCATCGTAAACAAAATGATGATAAAATGCATCCGGCTGTTCTGCCTGGTAAGCCACTTTTGAAGGAAGCCCGCTGAGAAGGCTGTAGTCGTAGTGGAAGGTTTTGTAACGTGCCCGAGGGTCACTGGTCCTGATGTTGTTGTTTACGCTCACAAAATCAGAGACATAACCCAGGATGTCGTAACTGTAATGCATCAGATGTTCGGCAGGAACGACATACTTACTTTTTACCCAGCGGGCTGCAACCCTGCCCCTCAGGTTTTTGGCTCCTCCGGTAAAGTAAGTAATTCCGGCTGGTGCCCGGTCGTATTGCGTAAAGGCAATGTTAGATTTGGCATTTCGCACAGCTTCTGAATTGAGCATTGCTTCGAAAGCTGCCCGGTCTCGTACCAGTCCCGCCGAATTACCAAGGGAAAGCAGGCCTCCGGCGGCTTTGACTTCACCTTCCTCAACAGCTCTGCCGAGCCTGTCATACTGAATGTAACTGGCCGCCTGCCCGCTTGCCTGAACGGCGCTTCGGCTCATCACCACCTGGCCCATAAGGTTATACCAAACTTTGCTGACCCCTGCATCGGGTGTTTTTACCTGAGTGGCCTGGTTCAGGCTGTTGTACCGGTATTCGCTCACCATGGAATGGGCCGGAAATACAGCCTGGCCGGCATTTCCGCCGGCAGGGCGCAGGCGCGCCACATCCGCGTCGCTGAGAACGGAAACGCCTTTTGGCGGGACCGTTGCCATGAGGTTGCCGGCCTGGTCGTAGTGCGAAATGGTAACCATGTACCACTGGCGGCTGTAGCGCACATTCAGCAAATCTGTTTTCTCCATGCACTTGCCCAGATAGGCCGTTCGGAACCTGGCAATCAGCTGGTTGATGTGTCTCCGTCGAAGATTCAGTTCATTTTCTGCCACCGCATTGTCAAATTCCCTCCGGCAATCCCGGGGAGCTGGTGGCTGGTTTTCCAGTGATTGCCGGCAGCAGCTTCTGCAGGAAGATTTGGTAAGGGATGCCGAATACAAGTCCAGCCAGGAAAGGGGCTTGCCGCGGCTGTCGGCATTGCTGGTATTTAAATCCGGGTACCGGACAAAAAATTCCAGCTTCCGCGGAAAGCGGGCCGAACTTCCCGCTCCGTTCGGACTCAGAAGGACGGAATATTCAAATCTTCTCCGGCCCTGTTCGATGTCGCTCTGATTTTGCGGAATGAGGGTAATAAATTGCTGTGGCATCGGCATAAGATTATTGTTCTGGTCCTTGGCCTGTGAAATCAGGTACTGCTGCCAGTCGATTTCCCCGTACACACTTAGCCCGAAATTGAAAATGTACCCCTCATCCTGCGGTAGCGATGACGGAATATTGGCCACATAAAGGGAAGAGCTTTGTTCTCCTGAATTCCGGAGGGGAGGTGATCCGGTAGTGATGCTGAAGGAGATGCTATTCTGAATGCTTTTCTGAACGGAGCCCGGGGCCAGATAGTCTGGACCATAGTTTCTCGCGCGGCTCCATTCGCCAGTTTCTTTTCCCTCGCGGCTGCGGAATTGCACCTGGGCAGCAGCAGCAGACCCGACACCCGGCCGGCCTGGAGTTCCCGGATTTAACAGCTCCCTTACAGTGCCGGTCCGCGCAGGCTGAAAATACAGATTCTGGCACAGGGGCAGGTTGCAATCGGTAAGATTGAAAACATTGGTCTTTCCCTCTAGCTGAATGCTTGCTCCGTTGTTCATCAGGGCATTGAGGCTGAAGGTATAGGGGCTGGTGGAGGAGTTTACGCTTATGCAGGTAAACATTTGCACCGCATTCCAGGAAAATCCGGCAAGAGTGGGTTTGGAAATAGTCACATAAAGAGGTCCATTTTGCGTGTCGCGGATTTCACCACCATTTCCGGTAACCGATGGAACTTGATTGATTTTGATCCGGTAAAATCGGCCTTCCAGATTTCCGGAGGAGGGAACATTTCCTTTCCAGATGATCTGTTCAGGACCGGTCTGGCTCAATCCGGAGGATTGCAGGAAGGTTTCCTGAATAAGTACCGGGTTGTTTGGCAGCATGGCCGGACGCATGCCGGCAAGGGATGAGGAAGTCACCAGCCGGTTGAGCCAGTCCCGGAGAAAATACTGTGAGGAACAGCCTTCGTTGCACATGCTGGCAGATCTGTTCGCCGGTGGGCATCCGTCGGAAGCACCGGGCTCATAGGTGTAACCCGGGCTGAGCCGGTCAACGCAATTACTGGCTGCATTTTCCGAGTCATAAAAACGCAGAATACGGCCCTGCCAACGGTCTCTGACTGCTGCTTCTCCGGATCGCATGTCCTTGCGTTTGAATTTCAGGTAATCATTGCCCTTCAGCACTCCGGCAGTGGTCTGCCCAAGTTGCAGAAATTCACCTCTGCTGTCAGCAATGGCTTTAACAGCGGCTTCTTCCTGACTGATTTTTCTTTTGCTCAGGTAAAATGTTTTCAAGGTGTTCCATTCTTCCTCCCGCATGGATTCGAACTGGCCAAGTTTGCGGCCTGCCAGGCATTCGGAAACAGCCGCATCGTCTGGCATGGTGTTGCAGTAGTGATGCCGAAGCACTTGCTGTTCCAGCTCATTGCCGGTATAATTTCTCAGTTTATTTTTACTGAGTTCCGAGCCAAATGCATAGTTGACCGACCGGCTGAGATAGGGGTCATGGTTGTAGATTTCATCCTTGCTTGCAGCATCTGTTCCGGGTTTTACACCAAACTCCTGAAGGGAATTGTAATTGGATTTGTTAAATCTTTCCAAAAATTGCGCAGCGGGTTTTTCATATTCGTCACACCAGACCAGACGCAGAAATTCCGGATGGTAAGGCAAAAGTGCCCGGGCCCAGGAATCCTGCCAGTTTTTGATGAAAAGGCTCGCTGGTAATTCCTTCGGATCGATTTCATAACCCCCTTTTTCTGTGTTCAGGATCAGCTCGTTACGAAGGGGTTCTGCGATCTGTTCTTTTTCTTCTTCCGAAAGATACACTTTCGACCGGCTTCCGTCTTCGTTGCAATACCAATCACCAGCCGGGTTAAACCGGTTTTTACGGGGCTTTCTGTAAGGCTCGGAATTGACATTTCCGTCAGGCAGGATGGAAGAGCTGCTGAACACCGAAAAGGCAGGCGGGTTGAATTCGCCGGAGGAGCCCGGTTGCTGAATCTGAAAACCATTGTCCTGACTTCCTTCACCCGGACTGGTTTCTGCATATTGTCCTTCGGGCCTTAAATCCTGCAGCATAATGCTCATTTCAGCTTCACAGGGCGCAATATTGGTTTTGCATCGGAGGGCATTGGACTCCTCGTTGATCCTGTCAATTTCCGCCTGCTGTGCATCGCTCAGTTCGGGCGGTGGCCAGGGCAAACAAGAATTTCCGTTTCGGGGAGAATAGACCTTTTTGCCGTTATTCGTTGTGATGCTATAGCTTCGTTTCCAGCTGCTTTCATCGCCGCAAAGGACACCATGACAGGCCGTGCTGTCCACCACTTCTTCTGCCATGGCCCGGTAGCGGCAGAGAATGTCGGAACACAGGGGTCTGCTTTCAATCAGTGCGAGGTAGCCGTTCAGCACATCCTGGTTGACTGTGAGCGTTCGGCTGATGGTATAGCTTCCCCGGTTCAGCCTCAGATCCCAGAAAAAAGTGGTATCGGGATCGGTGCCCGGTTCGCATACAAGATTGATCCCACCGTCCCCGGGTCTTTGCCTGAATTTTACTTTTCTTTTCTGCACATCCCGGATGCTGTTTCCGCATTCATCGCTGATCAGATTCACTGAAAGATCATACACACAATCGAAGCAGATGCTTTCGGCGCAGAGGGATTCATTCAGCTTATTATGCTGAAGCTGGTAATCGATTCTGACCTGGGTATTGTCGTCGTCGATTTTGAATTTGCTGCTTAAGGTTCTTTTGCCGCTGGCCTGATCGGCAACATCGGCAGGTGAACCGGCAAATTCGTAATCGATGCTTCGCTCAAATCCTTCCCGGATGGAATCAAGCCTGCCGCCTGCCTTTGAGCCGGTTAATCCGCTCACAACGGTTTTCTCCATTTCATTTTTGATTTCAAACCGGCTTTGTCCATTGGCATCCACCATGTCTATGCGACGGTAGAAGGATGCAAGGCCGGCATTGCTGCCCAAAAACATATCCAGTTCAGCCTGCCCGGGTGTGGAGTAGAAAAACCGCAGGTCATGGCCACGGCCGTTTTTGAAAACGGGTCCGGGAAGACTGGAAGATAAAACCCGGTTGGTCTTGTCAGGAGAAAAAATCTGCCGGGTATAGGGATAGCCTTCTGCCTGGGGCAAATAAACTTCATATCCTGTTTTATCGGGATTTTCGGGTGAATAATACAGCGAAGCTCCGGATTGGGAACTCATTCTGGGTGCCTGCAGCACTTCGCAGCGGCTGGCTGCCGGCGGATCGAATGCGCGGTGGCTGAAGGCCGCGCCGCTGGAATCCACATTGAAGAGGGGATAATAGCGCAAAGGGGCCTGTCCGGGTGGACAGGGAATCTGGTTGGTCGGTTCAGGTGCAAGAATGGGGGTAAACAGCCCGGGGTTTGGATTCGGAAACTGAAATCCGCTGGGCAGGCTGCCAATTCCCGGTGCAGAGCCCGAACCGCGCCCGCTTATGTTGCGTATGGCATCATTTCCTTCCTGAATTTTCCGGATAAGTTCTGTGTTGAAACTTCCTGGCGGAGCTGCCTGGCTCAGATTCCGGTCGGTGTAAAAGGACGGTATTTTGAGTACGGGAGCCGCCAGCGTCTGGATGGCAGGCCGGCCTTCATGGTCGTAAATAGACTCTGTTACCATCACATCCACCCCGCTGCGGGCACGGGTCTGAGCAACGGCCTGCCGGCTTCGCATGGTGCCGTCCATGTAGGCGACAATGTCCTTTCGCTTGCCATCGTCCCCCAGTTCGGAAATGATCTGCCAGTTCATGTAATCGGCCTCGTGAATCAGTCCCCGTTCAATTTTTGTTGTAGCAACCGGACTCCAGGCAGACTGCCGCAGAAATCCGCCTCCGGCTCTTTCCACCAGATAGCGGACTCGGCAGGAAAACCAGCCTTTTTCATAGACCAGCGGCATGACATAATTTACCTCAGAAAGCGGCAGGATTACAGAGCCGCTGTTTCTGTTGAAATTAATGGCACTTTCATTGACGTCTCCGTATGCGTCTGTGAAATTCCAGGACAATTCGGTGTGGGTGGCGCCTTCTTCGGGAACAACGGCCGGAAAGGCAATATTCAGCTGCATGGCCTCGCTGCAGATGCGGATGTCAGGACGGGCAGCCGTACCGCTCCGTGGCTCTCCTGGACCAGTACCCGGGTCTCGAATGTCCAGGTCGAGTTCAAAATTCATGAAATTGCCAAAACGAACTTCATGGTCATTCATTTGGTTACCGGTGAAGGATATCTTTCTCACCACATTCATCAGATCTGATGAATCGGTAACCAGAATGCTGTCGGCCTGAAGGCGGGCGGCCAGCACATTCCGGCCCAGAATTTTCTGGTCGCAAATGATTTGCCGCTTACCGGAAGGAGAATATCGTACATGCAGGCTTACGGGAAAGGTTCGATCTGTAACCTGATCGTTTTCAAGTAGTTTTGTTTCTAACCGGCCCTTCAGCAGCAGGGCCTTGTAGCTGTTTCGGTTCAGAGGAGGTGTATTATCCGGATTCAGGCTGAGCCGCAGAACCGCCTTTCCGTTCTGCTGCTTCAACTGCTGAGTGCTGAGCCCGGTACTGTTCTTATTTTCGAATGGATTGCCTGAAACTCCCCGGGCTGATTTCCAGAAAGTATTCATATCAAGACTGCCTTCCTGCCGGAGAAGATTGTGATCAATCATCACCGGATATTGTCCGAAGGCTGGTCTGGAAAGCAATACTATTCCCGTTGCAATAAACCTGATCAGTTTCTTCATCTGCTGACATTGATTTTAGGGTTTTCAGATTCCGGCACACCCGCCTCGTACAGCGTTTTGATGTTGCCAAACCTGATTTCCTTCAGGGTTAGGATGCCTTTTTCTGTTTCCTTTTTTATTCGCTCCAGATTGCCTTCCTTGTCGTATTCGTAAAAGGTGGCAAAATTGTTCTCATCGAGTTCCGCTGCGGTTTTGTAGGTGACCGGATCGTAAACATAGGATTTCATGCCTGCCAGGTAGGGATGAATCCGCAGGTCATCGATGAGGAATGCTTCGCCATTGCCTCTGATTTCCATGCTGAATCGGGTATCGGCCTGCAGTATGCGGATGGTATCCCAGATGTTTTGCCAGCAGTTGATGATAGGACCCCTGTGTGGTGTCGACGCCATACCCCCAAGACTCAGGCTGATTCCTGAAAGATCGTCTTCCAGGTCGCTTGATCCGGGAACCTTTACCCAACAGGAAACCAGATAGGTGCCCGACGAAGGCTGGAATTTACCAATCAGCTGCTCCCGTTTGAGAGGAATGCCGATTGCGCCGCAGGAAGAGGTGGGCGAAGGTGCCGGGAGATTTTCCCGGTTGATGGTCACCGAAAATGCCGGGGGTGAAATGCCGCTCCTCCTCACTTTGAGGGCATAGATTCCGGTATGTGCTTCCTCTGAAAGCGAAAAAAAACCGCCGGGTTGAAGTAAACCAGAAGGAAGGAAATGAAATCCGCGGTCGTCGCATTCGTTCGGATTGAAGCGGTTCCCGTTGTAAATAAGGTCCTCAAAAGACTCAAAGGCAATCTGCGAGTATCGCGCATTGTTGGCACTGGCATTGGGAAACTGATTTTTGAAGGTATAAAGGCTGGAATGAAAGCGTTCCAGTGTATCCTTCACTTCAAGTACCTTTCCCAGCAGATCTCTTTTGGTGATGCGGTTTTGTGCAACCCAAAGGCCGCTGCCGGCATTTGCGGCCGGCCTGCTAAGCTGCCCGCAGCTCCAGTAAGGCGTGAAACTGGTAAAATAGCCTGCCGACCGCAGGTCAGCATTACTGAAGTTTGCTGGATAGTTTCGTTCCCCGGCATAAAACAGATTCTTTTCTTCCCGGAAAAATCCGGCAACACCGGCACGGTATGGATTGATGTTCTCACCCACCGGCGTGGCACAGCGGGTTGCCGTGGTGGTGGTGGCAGTCTGGCAGCGGCGGAAAATGGTACAGCTTCTGCCCGTCAGCTTCAGTCGTCTGGTTTCTGTTGCAGGCGGTGTTTTACTGTCCTTTCCGGCTGGAGGTATTAAAATCCGGACATCGTAGGTAACGGTAAAGGTATTCACCTCCTGACAAGGAAAATCAGGCTGGTCTGGAACAAGTGAAACAAAGCTGACTTGCGAGTTTGGCGAAAAAAGAACCTGCAGGGCCTCGCCCCACAATTCAATGGTGCAATTTCCCTCATCCAAAAAGGCATGCAGATAATTATTGTCGGATTGCCTGCCCTGCAAGGATGTTCTGAGGTTTCGAAGTTTCGCTTCGAGCGCTGAAACGGCATTATTCTGTTCGGTGCAATTGCATACCGGTGGCGGCACCGCCACCCTGGGGACAAGATGCGTCTGCCAGCGGTCGGAGTATTGGCTTGCAGATGCCGAGATTACCTTTTGAAATGAAAGACCTCTGCCGCCGGGGGTAAAAGGAATTTCCCCGCTTTCCACTTTTCCGGCAGTCTGATCCAGCTGGTTGTGTTCTGCAGGCCGAAGCAAGTATACATTTGCGGTAACAAGCGGCAGCATGCTGCGATACGCAGCGTCAAAGCATCCTTCCAGATAACCATTTGCATCCATCAGAAATACCTTATTCGCTCCGCCGGAACTTTGGGGAACAAGCTCTTTCACATGATACTGAAAACTAAGGCCGGTATGCCCTGCCGCAGGTCCTCCGGGGGTATTACCGGCGGTCACCGCAACCAGATCCCCGGGTTTCAGAACATAGGAATCGGGTACATTGTCCAGGGTCTGGCCCAGAATATCGAACTTGACATTTTTTACGGTTCTTCCGGCTCTCAGAGAAGTTTTTCCCATACCGGGATGCAGCCAGAAGGCTGGAATGAGACTTGAATATACAGGCTGGTTATAGCGATCGCGGGTAGAAGATACCAGGCTGGTGCCGGTTTGGGCATCTGATAGGTAATAGCTGGTCTGGTTAACCTGACCATAATTATAGCTTTCAACGCGGTCCAGAATTCCGGATGTGCAGATGACCTTGGTAGCCATCACCAGATAGGTTTCTTCGCGGTTGACAACCAAGCCCGGACTGGGGGTGAAACTGAAAACCGGTATAGGACTGGGTGGCGTGGTAAATACATCCAGATTCAAGGCCAGACTGCCTGAAGAAACCAAATCCTTTGATCTTCTGGTGTAGACGGAAAAATCGACATCGGTATTCACCTTTTTTTCTGTCACAGATCCATCCGGCATCAGAAAGGTCTGCCGGTCATGGAGCCGTGTCTGGTCTTCTGTCTTTGTTTTATAGAAATACTGGTTGCCGGCAACGGGAACAATACCGTTTTCCTCGTATACCTTGACCGATCTGGGTTTCCCGTGCATATCGTTGAGGATGATGGAAAAACCCTGACTCGCCGTAAAATGGTCAAAGGTTACTCCAAAACCACCAAAGCCAGCGATTACATTAATAGCCCCCGTAATAATTTCCTCTGCCGGGCTTGTACCCTTATAGCTGCAATTTGTCTTTTCCAGCTTCACAGGGAAATCGGCTGCGGTGTAAAACTCATGCTCCGAACGGCCGGTTCCGGAGCGGGCATACCCGGAATGAATGCTCCTCACGGTAACTTTGGAATAACCGACTCCTGCTGCCGGATACAAGGCAGCTGCGAAATGCTTGTTTTTCTGTTGTTTTTTAAGGCTGTAATAATCTTCGCGGCTGGTCCAGTCCGGCTGGTTGTGGGGTATTTCTTCCTGGCCAATGGACGGCTCATAGCTGGCTACCCCGGAGCTGATGATGCCATCATCGGTCTCCAGCGTATAGTCATATGCCTGCCCGTAGAAATGACCGGGAATGTCAGAGCCTGCATCCGATTCGGTATCCCGCTTTTTCTTTACCATGGAAGTCCAGTTGTCGTAAATGCGGATGGCCTTAACCCGGGACTGTGCTCCCTTTTTCCGGCCAAGGGGATGGTAAACACGGCAAAAGGCTTTTTCGGTATTCAGCTTTTTGCCGACTCCTTTGATGGTGTAAAGCCGGTTTTTAAGGGTCGGAATCACCATAGAACCTATCAGGCCGCTCGCCCCGATTCCAGCCAGTACCCTCCCGGCATCCAATTCCTGCCCGGGCTCACCAAAGGATGCCATCAGGCCGGGGTGGCAGTCTGCTGCATTCCGGAAAGCATCCATTTGCAGCGGATGCCAGCTTCCGATGAGGCTTCCGTTGAATACAATCGAAATGAATTCTTTATTGCTTCCGGTGTAGGCATAGTCTGTCCCGAATTGAAGGTTTTCGCCCAATTCCAGAAAGCCGTTGATGCTTTCAAATTTCTCCGGGTCATCATGCCCCATTCTGATGGGGATTTCATAGAAGAGAAAAGGAAGTTTTCCGAACATTTTGCCGAGAATTTTCCCTCCGTTTTGCGCATCCGTTTCTGCCATCTCCCGGCTGATGAAGGCAGGACGATGCAGGAAAATTTTTGTCAGGTCATCGTTCAGATCCTGAACGCCCTGCCGCATTGCGCCGTCCCTGCTTCCAAAGCCGGCTATGCGAAGCATGGTCATGGCTTTTTTATCTTCTACAAGAGCATACTCATCTCTTTCATAATCAACCTTAATCAGGCCACCTGTGGGGAGCAGAATTCGATTAAGTCGCCAGAGGGACGCATAATTGTCTTCGCCCTGGAAAGAGTATGGAAATTCTTCATTGCTGAAGCCCGGCTCCGGATCTTTGTACATGTTCCATCGGTCGGTGTGGAGGTCGCTGTAGGGTTTGCTGCTGTTGTAATAGAAGATGTAGGGCGAAAAGCGGCTTTTCTGCGATTCCCGGTGAACAAAATAGACCTTCCTCAAGGTCAGTTTACCATTATCGCGGGCATTGTTGCTGATGTTATCCGGGCTGTTGGTACACAGGGAATAGTCGTATTCGAAGTGCACGGTTTTTACCGGCAGTTCCCGGCTGCCATCGGGGGTTCTGGTTTTAGAAAAAAGGACAATTTTATCCAGCTTCATTAGAGCCTGGCCTTCAGCTGCTAGCCGATTGGCATCCCGGCCTGCCGCACGGGCAGATCTTCCGTGGATGGAATTACCGGAACCGGCACCATCGTTGCGCGGGGAGTAATAAAACCGGGCGATGTAATTCCTCGTTTCAATGGCATTGATGTACCAGAGTTCTTTTTCGCCTGTAGTGAAGCCCGCCATATCATCACCATTATCCTTTGTTGTATACAAGCTGGAGTTTTCTGACAGAGAGGCAGTCTGTTCTCCGTAAGGAATGCGCCAGCGGTACCGGTCGCTTACCCTTGTGTATTTAAAATGCGTATAGTTGCCAAGGTCATCTTCTGAGGGACCATCGCCGGTAAGGTCGGAATAATCCGTACTCAGAATGGCAGTCAGCAGGAATCCGCTGGCATAAGCAGGGGTTGACAATTGCTTGAACTTGCTGTTCAGACCATTGTTGTTTGAGGTGCCGACTGCTCCTGTATTTCTGTACTTTATGAATCTGGATCCGGGAATCCGGTCAAAATCACCACTCACATTAAAGGAATATTCTTCCTGAGACCGGTTGTACACCGGTATGCCGAAATGGTAGCGGTTGCCGTTGCTGTTGGTAACAATAAATTCCGAAATGTGATGCTCTTTCGCTGATTTAAGCTCAGATTCCCTGTAACGGGGCAGGACTTCTTTTTCAGCGGAGGCATTTCCTGACAATGGATTGAGGGGATAGGAAACAATATCGCGTTCCAGACCGAATCGATTTGCCTGTTTGGCCGAAAGTGCCTGAACGGCAATGTTTGGTGCATTCTTCGGGCGAAGGCTGGATTCAAAGTTGCTGGTTCTTGCCGGTATTTCTCCCTCCAGACGATTAAAAAAAGTTTGTGCCTGTATGCTGAATCGAACCGGTTTATCACCCTGAAGAATGTTCTCTTTAAGCTGTTCATCGGTTTCAGGGGTCTGCAACCCGGTTTGTCCAAAATACCAGCAGGCGTCTTCTGCAGCATCGGGCCGGCAGGAAGGGATTCCGCTGTCATGCTTAACCCAGGGCCCATTCTCTCCGGATGAATAGGTGCCATTGATGTTGCCTCCGCCTTTAAACAGGTTTCCGCCAGAGACCTCCAGACCCATTCCACCGGAACCGCTTTTGGATTCTGTTTTTGCATCGTGCAGAAGGGGAATATCGGTTCGGAATGGTCGGATCTCTGTCTGAAGGCCTTCTGCACTGATGCTGAATACATCGTAGGTGCTGAATACCGGAAAGAGCTGCGGTTTTTCCCGCTGAACGATTCCTTCATCGGAACGCACAAAATCCATTAAATCACTTTCGCCTGCCTTGTGGGCATTCAGGTAGCCGTATCCAGCTTTGGTAAGCGTATTGTCTTTTATGTAGGATCGGGTGAAGGAAACTCCGGTGGATATGCCTGCATCAAGTCCGAACAATTCAACTCCTGCAGAGGCATCCAGATTAAGGGAATAACTGGTTCGCGGAAAAACGACTGAGGGACTGAAATCCTGGCTTTTCAGGCGGAAAGTGGTGCCTCCGGAAGCTTTGTAATTGGATCCTCTTTCTTCCAGAATTAAATTTTTTTTGTCGTCGTAGCCATTCTCGCCCATTCCTGCAAAGCGGTAATAATCTGTTTCAGTGTAAAAACCAAATTCCTTTACAATTTTTTCAGGACTCATTTTCAACTTGCCTTTTATGGAGCCATAATTTTCAAGAGAGAATTTTAAAGAGGGAGAAACGGAGAGGCCTTCAGAAAAGCCGGACTGGAGATCAATGCCCGCTGAAAATTTCCCCCAGGGCAACTTTACATCCCCAAATTTCATGAGTTTATAACCTGCCGAGAAACTCTCCGATGTAAAGAATCCGGTGTAATAATTGTAGCTGAGGCTGGCACCCGGAGTCAGCCTCAATTTCTTCCCGAAAAGCTCAAATTGAGCCCCCAGGTTGCCTGTGATGGTATAATCCGCCTGATCCGACTGAACCTCCGTTACAGCATCACCGGAAAAGTCATCCGGTAGCCCCCGCACATTGCGGTTGATGCTGCCCACATTCAGATTCCAGCCAAAACCCACCATAGAAGCGTCTTCGGTAATGGATGGATTGGAATTGTAATTCAGGATGACCGGATATCCGCCCACATCCAGCAGCGGGATATTGTACTTGAAATCGCCGCTGAAAAGATCCACCATATCATCGGAGCCGAGCGCAGTAAAGGTTTGAATTTCCGGAACATTCGGGCCACCTGGCGGAGGAGCAGCCTGCTGCCCGGTTTTTTCGCTGAGGGCAGGTGCAATCAAGGGCAGACGGGCAGGTAAATCAGGCCTCCGCTGGGAATGCCGGTAAAACAGCCCGGAAAAAATAGAATGGCTGGCCAGAAAACTGAAAAGCAGGAAGAGAACTTTCCGCAGGTTGGGCATAACTCAGATGGTTTTAAAGCGGATGATTTGTCTTTGGTTGTTGATATCGGTATACATGGCGCGATAGACGGCAGACGGTCTCAGGGTTTTGGCATAAATTGAAACAATGCTTCCGCCCGGCTCAATGCTGATCAGTTTCTCTGCTACCGAAGAACCTGCCAGGGTAATCACCAGCCTGGATAAATACCGCGCCGATGCACGGGGAATTTTAAAGTAAAGGCTGTCGGCTGCGGGTATCTCCACAATTTTTGGATGGGTGCTCAGCAGCAGCGCCGGTCTGGCAGCAATGGCCTTTTTCCTTACCGGTTTAGGAGGAGCTTTACCACCGCTCTCTTCAAAATAAAAGGCCGTAGGTTCGGAAGATATTCTGGTTTCGCCGGCTCTTCCAACTACCCGCCAGGCGTAGCGTTTCCCTGGATTGAATTTCCGCGACGAAAGCGGATACAGAAGAGAATTGGCTGAGATTCCCTTCCTTTCAAAGAAGAGTGGATTGGAAAAAAAGCTGGTGAGTTTTTCCTGCGTTCCGAAAATTTCTACAATCTCCAGGTCGTAAAGCACATTGCTGCGTAAAGGTTGCAGGGCTGTCCACTGAAAAGTAGTATTGGCAATGTTGGTAAGCGTATCTTCCGACAGCGGAAATATGTTGGAAGGCGGAAGGAATTTCTGGGGCTCCAGGATTGTGCAGTTTTCGCCCAGCTGAAGGCCGGTTTTGCGGTCAAAAAGCTTCAGGCAAAACTCATAGCGCCGGCTGGGAAGCTCGCCGGTCCGGATCAGGGCGTTCCGGTAATATACCGAATACTCAAAACGAGTGGAATCAAAGAGTTCGGTGGACTGCTTGGTAACCAGTTTTGTTTCCAGCGGACCCAGTACAAAGGACTTTGATATGCCGTTGGCAATCACCCCTTCGCCTTGAACCGTTACGCTGCCGCGGAGAAAACAGGCCAGCTTTTGACTTCCCTGATTCTGCAGCGTGGCTACCCATTTATCCGAACCCTTAAAGGAAAGGTTACTCTCGTCAATATTCAGTGAAATGAAGACCGGCTGGGCACGACAGCTCAGGCCTGTTATCAGCATCCATAGGATAAAAAACCGGCAGGTTTTTGACATGTTTTTTTGTGGAATTTTTACCCGGCAAAATCAAAATTGGTTTTGCCTGTATTATCTGCTTTGTGTCGATGGTGGATAAACCTAAATACTATTGTTTTAATTCCGGAGGCCGAATTATCAAATGGCATGTTTGACTTATTAACCGGATGGTTTTGGTTATTGATAAAGAAGAGCCTCTGGTTGAATATATGCTGAGGGTGTAAAAGCCCAATTTTTTTCAATCATGTATTTCAAGAATCGCAGGCAAAACCGGATGCCCGGCTTAAGCCTCTGCCCGGACGTCACCAAGCCAAACCTGACAGAAATCCGGAAAAAATGTCGGAAAAATCAGTTGCTCAGCTTTGATTATCAGTCAATTTGGCCGAAATCCTGCATCGGAACAATGATTGATGATCCGAAGCCAAAGCCCATACAACATGAACCTTAACCAATTCACTGTAAAGAGTCAGGAGGCCGTGCATCGCGCTGCGCAGCTGGCCTCCGAAAAACAGCATCCGGCCATTGAAAAAGCGCACCTGCTGGCAGCCCTGCTATCTGAAAAAGACCAGCTTCTTTCCTATGCCTTCAAAAAACTGGGGGTACAGGAAAACATGCTGCAAAGCGGACTCAATGCCCTGCTTGATGGTATGCCCCGGGTTTCGGGTGCCGGGAGTCCGAACCTGAGCAATACGGCTTATGAAGCTTTTCAGTCGGCTACTTCCTCCCTGAAAGAATTCGGCGACGACTATGTAGCCGTAGACCACATCCTGCTCGGACTTTGCAAGGGCAGTGATCCGCTGGCAAAGCTGCTTCAGGAAAAAGGCGTAAGCGAAAAACCACTGAAGGTGGTGATGAAGGAAATCCGCGAAAAGCAAAAAATCAACGATCCCAATGCCGAATCAAAATTCAAGGCACTGGAAAAATACTCTGTCAATCTGAACCGCCGTGCCCTGGAGGGAAAGCTGGATCCTGTCATCGGTCGCGATGATGAAATCCGCCGTTTACTTCAGATTCTCAGCCGCCGCACCAAAAATAATCCCATTCTGCTGGGCGAACCCGGTGTGGGCAAGACCGCCATTGTAGAAGGACTTGCCCAGCGCATTGTGTCCGGCGATGTGCCCGAAAACCTGAAGACCAAGCAGGTGATTTCCCTGGATATGGGCCTGCTGGTAGCCGGTGCCAAGTACAAGGGAGAATTTGAAGAACGCCTGAAAGCCGTGATCAAGGAGGTGGTGGATTCGGAGGGAGAAATCGTCCTTTTCATTGATGAAATCCACACCCTGATCGGAGCAGGAGGCGGGGGCGAATCGGCCATGGATGCGGCCAACCTGCTCAAGCCCGCTCTTGCCCGCGGCGAACTGCATGCCATCGGCGCCACCACGCTGAAGGAATATCAGAAATACATTGAAAAAGACAAGGCTCTGGAGCGCCGCTTTCAGGAAGTGTATGTGGAAGAACCCGATTTACCCTCTTCCATTTCCATCCTCCGCGGCATCAAGGAAAAGTACGAGCTGCATCACGGCGTGCGCATCAAGGACGATGCCATCATTGCCTGCGTGGAGCTTTCCAACCGTTACCTCACCGACCGCTTTTTACCCGATAAAGCCATCGACCTGATGGATGAAGCGGCCAGCAAACTGCGCATCGAAATCGACTCGCTGCCTGAAGAACTCGACAGCCTGCAGCGCCAGATCATGCAGCTGGAAATTGAGCGCGAGGCCATTCGCCGGGAAAACGACAAAGAAAAAGAAGCGCGGCTCAGCCGGGAAATCGCCGAACTTTCCGAAAAGCGCAACGAACTGAAAGCCCGCTGGGAAGCAGAGAAAGAAGTGATTCAGGGGATCCGGGGCGAAAAGGAAAACATCGACCGCCTGCGCATGGAAGCCGATCAGGCTGAGCGCCAGGGCGATTACGGAAAGGTAGCCGAACTGCGCTACGGCAAAATCCGCGAGGCGGAGGAGAGGCTTCAGGCCTTTCAGCAAAAGATGACCGACAAAGACCATGGTGCCTTGCTTAAGGAGGAAGTAAACACCGAGGACATTGCCGAAGTGGTTTCCCGCTGGACGGGCATTCCGCTCTCCAAAATGCTGCAATCCGACCGGGAAAAACTGCTGCATCTGGAAGACGAACTGGGAAAGCGGATTTCGGGTCAGCAGGAAGCCATCCATGCCATATCCGATGCCGTGCGCCGCAGCCGCGCCGGCCTGCAGGATCCGCGCCGTCCGATTGGGTCTTTCATTTTCCTCGGGCCGACCGGCGTGGGAAAAACCGAAGTAACCAAGGCACTGGCCGATTACCTTTTCAACGATGAAAACGCCATGGTGCGCATCGACATGTCGGAGTACCAGGAGAAGCATTCGGTAAGCCGGCTCGTGGGAGCGCCTCCGGGATATGTTGGGTATGATGAAGGCGGTCAGCTGACCGAAGCCGTTCGCCGGCGTCCTTACTCCATTGTATTGTTGGATGAAATTGAAAAGGCGCATCCGGATGTGTTCAACATTCTGCTGCAAGTGCTCGACGAAGGCCGCCTCACCGACAATAAGGGCCGCACGGCGAATTTCCGCAATACCATCGTGATTATGACCAGCAACATGGGGGCTTCCATCATTCAGGAGAATTTCAGTCAGATGACCGATGAAAACGCCTTCGATGTGCTCTTCGATACCAAAGATCAGGTGATGGAAATGCTGAAGCGCAGCATCAGGCCGGAGTTTCTCAATCGAATTGATGAAGTGATTATGTTCCGTCCGCTGAGCCGCAACGAAATCCGCAAGGTGGTGGACATTCAGTTCGACATCCTCAAAAAGCGCCTTGAAGAAAACGGCATTCATATGGAAGCCGAGCCGGAGGTACTCGATTTCCTTGCAGAAAAGGGCTACGACCCGGCATTTGGAGCGCGACCTTTGAAGCGGGTAATCCAGCAGCGTGTGATGAATCCGCTGTCAAGGGAAATTCTGGCGGGCAACATCAAAAAGGATTCGGTAATCATGCTGAGCATGGACGATGTGGAAATCCGTTTTGAGAATATAAAGGATTTGAGCCTGAGCTGACTACCAATTGCAAAACCCCGAAGGATTCGATAGCCTTCGGGGCATACTAGTTGGGTCCCATGGCCCGCTCATAACTACGTTAGGCAGCGAAGCAAAAAATGAAAGGCCGCGTTGCAGCGAGGCTCTGCCTCGATGCAACCTTCGGACTTTCTTGGTCGCCTTCGGCGGACTCTGATGAATTTTTTGGCACTTTTTGATCAAGCAAAAAGTGCAGATAAAACAGAAAGCTTCGATGCTTGTTTTCGGGTCGGCGCTTCAAAGCCGGCTTTCAAGAAAATGGACAAACAATCAGTTTCCAGAACAATGATTATTAATACAGATAAAACTGGTTTAATAAAAGGTATTTGGCTTTCATAAATCAAAATTCGAATGCCGGGATTTGTAAACCTGGGCATGGGTTTCTGTTCTGAATTAATGCCTTTCCATAATCTGAGATTTCCGGCTTTTGAGATAGTGGACTAACTCCGAATCCGTTTCAGTTTTCAGCCTCATCTGGATATTTATATACTCTTCTTTTACCTCCCTGAATTCTTCACCGCAGTATAACTGCTGCAGCCAGAGTGAAAAGTCTTCCAGTTGCCCATCCGTACAGGAGTAAATGGAATGCTTTTCGGGATAATCCGGTTGTTCAAAGATGAAGTATTCCTCTTTTTCAATCGGTATTACGGGCAGTTTGAAAAACCAGTCGAAAAGGTAGGTGTTGTAGAAAAAGGTCCGGAAGATCATACTTTTTCCTTCCTTCTTTTTACCCGCTTTGAAGAGTATGATGGCCCATTCCAAAAAGAAATCCGGATAGGCAGCATCCCGCGGGAAAATCCGGTTAAACCACCTCAGGTATCGCAGGCCCCCTGCATAATCCTGCAGCTGGATGTAATACTGCGGAGGCAGATATCGCAGTCCTTTTCCGTCATGGTGATATCCGCCCCAGATCTTTTTATCCGCTGCCAGACCGGCTTTGATATTGTCTATCTTTCTGCGGATGCTTTTTTCTTTTTGCGCGGTCATTTCAATTTTCTTCATCCTCGAAGGGCGGATCCGGCAATTTGTTCAGATTGGCAATGTAGCGGGCTTCATCAAAGGGCTTGTGGTACTTCAGTATTTGAAACACTTCAATGGCAACGCACTGTGTAATGTGAATTTTTGCATCCTTCCTGCTTATGCCAAGTTTCTGCAGCCGCTCCAGCGTTTGTCTGGTTTCCGGAGGTTCTCCGGAGTTCAGCTGGTTTTCAACGACCTCCAGAATTTGTGCCCTTACGATCTGGTTTGATTTCATGTCCTGCGTATTCCGGGGTCCTAAATTGAGAATTTTTTGGAAAAGCAGGTGTCAGCAAGGAGAATTTTCCACCTTTTATTTTCCGGAAGAAAAATTCAAGGAACTTTTCTGATTTTTTTCCATCCCTGAAGAATATCTGCCACCTTGGGGGCTCTGATTCTCTATGCATCAAAGCCGCCTTTTTTTCTTTTGCGCCTGGTTGTTTACCGGCTATGTTTCAGCTCAGGACCTTCCTGACTCGGTATTCGCACGGATGAGCCGGCAGCTGCTGCAATCCGCCGACGGTTATGAACGGCTAAGCCGCTTCTGCCGGGAGACAGGCCATCGCCTCACAGGTTCGGCCAATGGTACGAAGGCCGAAGAAGTTATGCTCGGCACCTTCCGGGAAAAAGGTCTGACGAAAGCAGAATTTTTCCCCTTTCCCATCCGGACCTGGAAACGCAGTTCCTGCCAGCTGGAAATTGTGCCCCATAATTCCGACAATTTTGTGCCCTTCAAGGCGGTTTCCCTTGCCAATACACCATCTGCTTCCGGCATGTGGAACATTGTGGATGGTGGCGATGGACTGGAGGCAGACCTGCGTCCGATGGCTGCCCGCATCAAAGGCAGTTGTCTTTTGATTAACCTCGATCTGGTTCGCAAAGACAGCGGCCGTCAGAACCTGCACCGTGCCGAAAAGGTTTCGCTGGCACTTCGCTTCGGTGCCTCCTCGGTGCTGTTTGTGCATCCCAAAGACGGCGACATGGTGCTTACCGGTACTGCTTCTCTCGACGGCATTCCGGTGGGTATTCCTGCTCTTTGCATCTCCGGCCGCGATGGAAGGGAAGTGCGGAACTGGTTGAAAGACCAGCCGCTCATGGCGGGAATGGAAGTAAAAAATGTGATTTCGGAAGGAAAAGCACGCAATGTTATGGCGGTTTTGGAGGCTCCGGTCCCGACCCGGGAAACCATCCTTGTCTGCGGTCACCTCGACAGCTGGGACCTTGGTACCGGAGCGGTGGGCATCGGATCTTTTACCATCCCGGATATTGCCGGAGCGCTTAGGCAGCAGCAGCAGTACCTCCGGCGCAACATTGTTTTTCTCCTCACGATGGGAGAGGAGCAGGGCCTGCTCGGCTCCCGCGCCCTCGCTGCCCGATGGCTGGAGGAAAACAAACTGAAAGACCTTTGTGCCGTAGTAAACCTCGACATGACAGGCAATCCACTGTCCATCAATGACTTTGACTGGCCGGGTGCGGAGGGGTTTTTCTCCGGAGCCGATAAAATCATTGTCCGGAATGTGCCCGGGTTTACCGGTAAAAGGAGCCATTCTCCGGGTCTGCATTCCGACCATCAACCCTTTATGCTGGAAGGAATTCCCAGCTTTTCCATGAACTCATCCATGCCCGATTCAGTCTATGCCTGTTACCATGCAGACTGCGATAACATTCAACTCGTGAAGGATTTTTACATGAAGAATTCTGCACTTGCCCACAGCCTGCTGGTGCTCGATCTTGCCAGCCGAAAGCAACTTTCCTTCACCCGGATGAAGCCCAAAAAACTGGTGAAATGGCTGAAAACGCACAGGCTCAAGGAAAAGCTGGAAATCAGCGGAGAATGGAAGTGGAACTGAGTTCAAATTTGCAGTGAACAAAAACTGCTCTGCTATGAACTCAAACACGTATTCCATTACCGCACAGGAAAAACAATTTGCCATCGACTATCTCAACCGTACTGGAAAGGCATTCGTTGAAGCCATTTCTGATATGAGTGAAAAGCAATGGTATCGCCGGCCCGGACCGGGTGAATGGTCTGCCGCTGAATGTGCGCAGCATCTGCTGGAAACCGAACTTTATTTCTTCATGCCCAGCGTGGAAAAAATGCTGGCGGATTCTCCTGATCCGGACAGAATGAAAGAAACTGCCGGAAAAGAACAGGCAGTCATCGATTCGATGGAAATCCGGACTTACAAAATCAAAGGTCAGCCCTGGGAAGAATCTTCGGATAAAGTCATCGATAAGGCTGCCCTGATTTCGGCTTTTCAAGCAAAGCGGGCTGAAAACATTCAGTGGCTGGAAAATTCGGATGGTAATTTTCGAGCCAATTTCATGGAGTTTCCGGGAATGGGTCCTATAGATGTGTACCAGTTCATTCTATTCATTGCTGCCCATACAACCCGGCATACTGCCCAGATTCAGGAAATACCGGTATTGCAGGAAGCCTGAGAAAAAGCTAATCCATTTTTTTTTTCTTCCTTTTAGGTGATTGGTTTATACCTTTCGCCTTTCTTTTTTCATGCCATGCAGAACTGGGAGGAACTCAAGCAGGTACATCTTGAATTATCGGCTGCCGCGGCAGCGGAGTACGATGAAATGTATGCCCTGTCCAATTTTGCCACAGGCATCTACATGCGCTATGAGGAAGACCTGATCAACGAGCTTATCAGCCTGATACCCGAAAGAAAGCAGGCGCTCGTACTTGGTTCGGGCACTGGCAGGGAAACATTCGAGCTGGCAGCCCGTTTTGAGAAGGTATTTGGCCTTGATTTTTGCCCGGAAATGACCCGGCAGGCTAAACTCAATCAGGAGAAAAGGCAGGTTACGAATGCACACTTCATGACCCTGGATGTGGAAAACGATCCGCTTCCCTTTCCGGATGCCAGCATCGATTTTGTCAATTCTTCTTTTGGAATGGGGTCTTTTGTGCTCAATCCGGCTCCCTTTTTTCAGGAAATCCGCAGGGTGCTGAAGCCGGAAGGCAAGGTTATATTTTCATTTTATAATTCTCAGGCATTTGTCAACCAGCTGGAGCTTGGCTGGGCCCCTGCCATTGCTTCCAGACTCAATCATCAGGAAGAAACCCTCGAAGTTAACTTTCAGGGAAAAACCTATAACATCCCGGTAGTTCCGTATTCCGTGCCGGAAATCCGGACCGAGCTCCTCCGGTTTTTTCACATCCGCTCCCTTTCAACCTTTCCTTCTATTTCATCGATTTTTCCTCAGCAGTTTTTCAACAACGACCGGGTACGGCAGCTTTGCCTGGAGGCCGACCTTCTGCTCGCAGGTAATTTGGATCTGGCAGGAGGTCCGTTTATTGTGGCTGTGGTGGAAAAATACGCCTGATTTTTATGAACATCAACCAGTTAACCGACGATATTGTATCTCTCATCGGAGAAGAAAATGTGCTGTTACCCGGCGATGGTCTCAATCGTCAGCTTGAAAATACGACGCATTACGCTGCTCCTCAGGTTCCGGCGCTGGTTCGGCCCGGAAATTCGGAAGAGCTTGCAGGTATTCTTGCCTTGTGCCGCCGTGCAAATCAGCCGGTTTATACCTTCAGCAAAGGATTAAACTGGGGCCTGGGTTCCCGGCTGCCGGTTCAGCCCGGCTGCCTGCTGATTGAGCTCAGCCGTATGAACCGCATACTGGAAATCAATGCTGAATTCCATTATGCCATCTTGGAACCCGGTGTGAGCCAGGGTCAGCTTTCGGAGGAAATCAGGAATCGTGGCTTACCCGTCATGCTGAATGTTACCGGATCATCGCCCAATGCCTCAGTACTGGCCAATATGCTCGAACGCGGTTCCGGTTTTTTTGCCCACCGGATTGATGATCTAAAAGGCATGGAAGTAATGCTGGCCGATGGCAGCACTTACCGCTCTGGTTTCTGGGATGAAAGAGGGGAAAGGGAAGTCTTTCATTATCCCATGGGTATGGGTCCGGAGTGGAAGGGTCTTTTTTCCCAGTCCAATCTTGGAATCGTAACCAAAGCGGTTGTGAACCTGCATCCGAAACTGGAGGTGCAGAAAATGCTCTGGTGCAAGGTTCCGGAAAGCAATCTGCCTGCGCTGATGGAAGGACTGGGAGAACTTTACCGCAGGAAATACCTGGTAGCCGTTACCCACATCGGCAACGACAAGCGTATGAAAATCGAACATCGCGGTGCCGATCTCCAGAGTACCTGGACTTCGTTTGGTATGGTACAGGGATCACCGGCTTTTATTGAGTTTCTGGAAAAGGAAATACCCGAACACATCGGAGGCCGCTGCCACTCTCTGGGTTTCTTTTCGGAAGAAGAGGCAGAAGCTGCCGGAATCGGGGCGGTTTTTGGATGCAATTCCGGTATTCCCACCGATTATTTCCTCAAGGCCATGTACAGGAGCGAGGACCTCAATCCGGATGAATTCGACCTTCAGATTGACCACGGCCCGCTGGGCATGCTCTGCTGTCTGCCTGTTTTGCCGCTTGAAGCTTCCGCCATCTCGGCCTGCCTGGATATTCTCAATGGCATTCACCGTGATTTCGGCATACAACCTGCTACCACACTGAATCCCATGAACGACCTCTGCCTGGAGTCCGTTATCAATATTTATTTCAGAAGGGATAATCCCGAAGAAGTGGCGAAGGCGCATAAAGCCAACCTGGAAATGAGCCGCCGCTTCTACCAGGCTGGTTTCCGTTTTTACAGGCTTGATGTGAGATTGATGAATGAATTCATCTTTCCTTCCAATCCGCACTGGAATCTGGCACAGCGTCTGAAAAAAGTGCTTGACCCTGCAGGGCTGCTTTCACCCGGAAGGTATTCGATACCCGATTCGCAGTAAATTTCAGGCAGCCGCCGGAAGCTCCAGTTTACCGAAGCCGAAAAGCTTCGCAGCATAGCGGTAAGGATTCTCGTTCCGCAGCTTTTCATAAGCCTGTGCGCTTTGATTTGCATCAAGGGCCAGTTTTTCAATCTGCCTTACATCCCGGTTGATGGTTTGCAGCAACTCATCCTGAATGTGTTTGGATTCCATCCCGCTGTAAAGCCTGCCGAAGGCCTCGTTTACCTTCTGAAGCTTCTCTTCCAGCAGGGCCGGAGAAATATTTCCGGAAAGGTCTTTGCAAAGTGACTCGCAGAGGCTTTCCAGTTCCGGTACCGAAAGGAATTCAAACTCATCTACTTCGGAGCGGATGCGGTCGCGCACCTCCCGTATGGCTGCAAGGTTTTCGCTAACCTTGTCCCGGTAATTCCGCAGGCTGTGGAAACAGAGTGAAAGTACCAGAAAAAGAACTCCTGCTATGACAATGAAAAAGGGGATATAGCCCATTTGCTTAAACGCTTAAGATGTTAACCAGACGGATAAGATCCGGGTGGATGGGTTTTTTCAGGGTGATGGTTTCCCTGAACGGAGTGTATACCACTTCATTGTTGACTATGCCTGCCATCACATTTTTCCTTCCCTGCATGAGGCCTTCCACAGCCGCTACCCCAAGCCGGGAGGACAGTATCCGGTCGTAGGCCGAAGGAGCACCTCCCCGCTGGATATGGCCGAGTGTTGTCACTTTAATGTCCGCATACGGAACATGTTTTTTTACCCGGTTGGAAACTGCGATTGCCCCGCCTTCCTCATCGCCTTCTGCCACCACGATGATGGAGGATGTTTTACTCCGGTTCCATCCGCCTTTCAGTGTTTCGATTACCTCTTCGATGGAAGAACTGGTTTCCGGTACCATTACCAGTTCCGCACCTCCGCCGATGCCCGATTGGATGGCAATGTAGCCGGAATCCCGGCCCATTACCTCAATGAAGAAAATGCGGTCGTGGGAATCGGCAGTATCCCGGATTTTATCAATTGCTTCCAGGGCGGTGTTCACCGCAGTGTCAAAACCAATGGTGTAATCAGTTCCGTACAGGTCGTTGTCGATGGTGCCCGGTGCACCGACGGTAGGAATACCATATTCGTTGTAAAAGATATCAGCTCCCGTGAAAGTGCCGTTTCCGCCAATGGCAACCAGGCCTTCAATGCCAAAAGCCGATAATTGTTCATAAGCTTTTTTTCTGCCTTCCGGCGTGCGGAATTCTTCGCTTCGGGCCGACTTCAGAATGGTGCCTCCGCGCTGGACTGTGTTGCTGACGGATTTGGAATCCATCAGCACAATGTCACCCTTAATCATCCCGTTATAGCCGCGGCGTATGCCGTAAATTTCCATACCGTAATAAACCGCCGCACGGACGGCTGCCCTCACACAGGCGTTCATCCCGGGAGAATCACCCCCCGATGTGAAAATCGCAATCTTTTTCATGAATACTCTTCTGAATCAATTCAGATATACCTGCAATAAAAGGTGCAAAGAAAGCCATTTGCCTGCCATATCCCAAAAGCTAAAACCACCCCGGCCATGATATTGTTCCCTGTATTAAATTTATTTTCACGAATCATTAAACCTTACTTTCTTGCTCCCATTCTCAGGATAAAAAAATTCACCATGAAAAAGCTCATTATTTCCGCCCTTGCCCTGGTTTTCTCTGTGGCTTCGGCTTTTGCTCAGGATGTTCAGAAAGGCAAAACCCAGAAAACACCTGATGAGAAATCCACCCGCTTTACACAGCGCATGACCAGAGAGCTGAGTCTTGACGCTTCCCAGCAGGAGCGTGTTAATGCCATTAATCTGGAGCGCTTCAAAAACATTGAAGAAGTACGCACCCAGGCTGGTCTGGATGCACCTGCCCGCCGCCAGAAGCTTAAAGAAGTAGAGGACAATTATTTCAATAATCTTAAAGGCGTTCTTTCTGCCGACCAGTTTACCAAATTTCAGGCTATGAAGGCTGAAATGAAAGAAAAGGCTTTCGAAAGAAGGAACAAAAAGTAAGCAATTGAATTCTTTAATATAAGCCGGTCAAAAGCCGGCTTTTTTTATTCCAGACGAAGTCTTACCCCGCAGTAAAACTCCCGGCCTCTGGTAGGTCCCCAGACGCCGGCAGTATCAAACCAGGGACTAAAGGGTTCCTGCCAGGCTGTAATGGGCCGGAGCTGGCGGAAGTCGAATACATTTTCACAACCAGCATAAATTTCTGTCTTTCCCAGAAATCGGATCACCTGCAGATTAAGCATCTGGTAAGCAGGTGATTTTTCCGGTCCCCGGTAAATCTCAGGATTGAGCTTTGTATCCGGCAGGTACTGGCTGCCATAAAAATGCTGGTTCATATCCAACTGCCATTTTCTGCCAGGACTGCGCCATGAGAGGGCCAGCAGGCCGCGGTGAAGCGGTGTAAAAGGGAGTATGGTTTTAATGCCTTCCTGTTCCCGGTAATTTTCAGTGTAGCTGTAACTGAAACGCACACTCAAACCTCCCGGAAACTGTACCTTGCCTTCCAGCTGTCCGTACAGGCTGCGGCTTATTCCTCTGAAATTCTGAAGGCTTACCTCCCTTGCCCTGATTCCGTAGTCCGGGAAAATCTGGTTTTCAAAATCGGTATAATAAAAATCTCCGCTCAGGTAGCCGCTGAATCCGTTCCGGTCAAAATTCTGTGTAAAACTGCATCCGGCGTTCCATGCGGATTCAACTGCCAGATTATTACCAAAGAGAATGTTTCGGTTGCCCGATAAGACCTGAACATGGTCGTTGAAGTTATTCAGTGTTCGCCAGCCTCTGCCTGCATTGGCACGGAAAATGCTGTTTTCTGTAAGATCCCAGCGTAGCATCATCCGCGGTACCAGTTTCCATCCATACACATTGTGGTGATCTGCCCGTATTCCGGTAATCACTTTCAGGCGGTCTTCACGAAAGGAGAAAGTGTTTTCAGCAAAAAAACCCGGAATGAATTCTGATTTCAGGTAAGTGCCGGCGAAGTTTCTCCCTGCCGGGTCAGAATCCAGGGAAATCTGTTCGCTTGCATCGAGCCATCGCTGACTGAAACCCGTTCTGAGCAGATGGCCATTCCAGATGAGTTCATGCTGCAAATTGCCGTATGCCAGTCCCTGCGTACCGCGGTAGCGAAGGGTTCCGAACCAGGATTCCTGCCGGTGAAACTGTCCGGCCAGCTGTAAAAGCAGCCGCTGCCGCTGGCTGATGCCAAATTCAAGTCGTTTTCTGCCGTCAAACTGATGGAAGCCAATTGTTTGTCCATAAATCCGGGAACTGCCAGCGTTTTTGCCGGCATCGTAATCATACTGACCACTGTTCCGGTTTTCCAGGGTAACCCTTCCGCCGTATTCACCTTTGAAATTCTCCGACTCCCAGGTTCCGTTCATGAAAGCCATTTTTCGCTGCAGCCGGGTGACATCGAGAAAACCATCGCCGTCCCTGTCCCGGCGGTTTGCAGGATCCACCAGGTGAATACCAAATACTTCAGCATGGTTTTCTGCCTTGAATCCAAGTGCAGCATTCAGGTGTTTTTCCCCGAACTGATTGATGTAAAAACTGGTTTTCAGCTTTTCGGCATTTTCCGGAGCGGTTGTCAGGACATTGATCTGTCCGCTGACACTTTCAAAACCCTGCAGGACACTGTTGGCTCCTTTGGATACATAAATATTTTCGACCATAGGGCCGGGAATTCCGCTCACGCCATAAGGAAACGAAAGGCCGAGAATGGTCGGCGCTCCATCCACGAGAATCTGATTGTATATACCTGAAAGACCGAGAATCCGCAGTTCCTTTGAATTGCTCAGGACATTGCTAACCTGCGGATGCACAGTACCCTGGGTTTCAAAACATCCGGCCAGATCGCAGCAGGCTGCCTTTTTAAGTTCTACTCGGTTGATAACTTCTGTTTTGATGACGGCCGTTTTCTCCAGAAAGGCAGCCTGAGCCTGTGCTTTTACTTCTACACCCGGAAGCTCTTTCATTTCCTGAAGGCGGAATACGACTTTACTGTCAATTCCCGGTCTGGCACTGTCGCTTTCGTAACCCGGGGCGAAAGCGATCATTATCAGACCAGTTTTCGGGTAAGGGTAGGGAAAGCTGATCTTGCCGTGTTCATCTGTTTCCAGGCTGATTATGGAATCGCCTTTAATGAGAATTCCGGCTTTGAGTTCCTTTCCCCCGGTTGAAAAAACTTCTGCTGAAATAACCTGAGCCCTGAGTTCCTGTACAAGGGGAATGAAAAGAAAGAGGAAAATCCCGATTAGAAGTACAGACAGTTTTCTCTTCCTCCTTTTGTTCATGCCCGCAAGTTGCGGATTCGCTGCGGATTTGTCAAAAATCTTTGCTGTACCCGGGCTGAAGTTCAGTTATTTCCAAAAATCCATGCAAAGCGAAATCCGGCATAACGCTGAATTTCATAGTAGTCGTCATCCCTGAAAATACCCGGAGCCCGAAGCACACAGAACAGGCTGATACGGGCAAGGGAGCAGTCTGGGAATTCATACAACCAGCCCGTTTCCAGCTCGGGGCAGAGAAATGCATAAGGTCCGTTTTGCGGGAATCTGCGGTCGCGGATGTCATGGTACTGGCCGTTCCGATCCTTTCCTTTGATACCTGCAACCTGAAAAACCGGAAAACTCAGTGCCAGTCCCGGTCCCACAAAATACCTTCCGGCGGAGTGCCGGTTGAGGTAAAAAGACCAGCGGAAAGGGAAGGATATGTAATACGATTCGAGAATCTGCCTGTTGCTTTCAAAGACCAGGGAATCGCTGCCCGGATTCCATAATTCCCGGTTCCTTTTAAACCGGTAACCCAGCATGAATACGCTTATTCCCTGAGAAAAAGCGACGTTTTCATCAATACTTCTGATCCTGAAAAAACCTGCTTCCCACGAAAATGCCTGAAAACGACTGGTACCTGGTTCGTTTTCCATATTCAGAAAGCCTGTGAAGCGGCCCAGTGAGCTAATACCTCCGCCCATCGAAAAGCCTTCCTGGCTCCGGTAGTTTTGGGCAGGGCATTGGGGGCTAAGTAAAACCAGCAGTAAAATGAAGGTTGCTTTAAGGATATCTGTATGCATTGAAAGGGGAAGGTTGAGTTTCAAACATATTTTTTTCAGGCAGGGAAAATGCTGCCTTTCATCTCTTTTCCGGATGATTTATTTCACATCTGGATTCATGCAAAAACAATCAGACCCAAGCTCAGTTATTCATTAAAAGCTTAAAATATGGCGCTCAAAATCAATAGCAAAGCTCCGGACTTCCGTTTGCTCAATTCTGAAAACGAGGAGTTTCATTTGAATTCGGAGCTGCGGGAAAGCGGCATACTTCTTCTATTTTATCCAAAGGCATTTTCTCCCGGCTGTACGAAGGAAGTGTGCGGATTTTCACAGGAAATCCTTTTCTATCAGGAAAGGGGAATAAAACTGGTGGGTATTTCCCACGACATGCCCGAAACGCTGCATCGTTTCCGCGAAAGGCATTCCATTCCTTTCACATTGCTATCTGATCCAAGAAGGATTGTTTGCAGGATGTATGATGCAGTTTACCCCTTTGGCCTGCTTACCAAGCGCCTGAGTTATTTTATTGATGCTTCCGGCCTTATCCGTCATACCTCGGATAACCTGCTCAATCCGGAGCTTCATCTTAGGGAGATGCGTTTGTTTCTCAATAAGTTGCCTGCCGGAAATCAGGCTGTCCGGGCACACTCCTGAATTAGTCTGAAAAGGTATAGCAGGCTTCGGTGCCATGGTGATCTGAAGCAGGAAACTCCCGTTTAGTCTCGTATCTTGTAACGGAAAGCCCTTTTCCGTAAAACTGATGATCAATTCTGAGGAAAGGAACCGGGCCTTTAAACGTAATCCCGAAGCCTTTGCCTTTGTCTTCGAAGGAATTCCTGTATTGGTCTCGTAGCCTCAGATAGGCATTACTGTAGGGAGTATCGTTCATGTCACCACAAATGACGATGTAATCTCCCTCGGAAGCAGCACCGGAGAGCAGCTCGTCGATTTGTCCGGCTCTCAGCTGAAATCCTTTCTTCAGTTTTTTTCCTATGCTGAAACTTCTTTCCAGCCAGTTTAAGCGGTTTTCCTGCTCTGTAAGCTCATTTTCTTTCAGTGCAACAGACTGAAGGTGCATGTTGAAAACTGAAATTCTCCGGTCCTTCAGCTTGATTCTTGCCATGATGATCTGGTTGTTGGAGCCTTCTTTTTTCAGGATTACTTTTTTTGCCAGAAGGGGATGTTTTGAAAAAATAGCCATACCCACCGATGAACCCCAGTGTTTTCCCGCAACGGAATAAAAAAAGTGCGGGTAGCCTGCCTTTTTGAGTGTCTTAACAATATTGAATGGCTTGATTCCGGGATAATCATGCATTTCCTGAATGCACAGTATGTCTGCCTCTGATGCGATGAGTGCATCAATTGTTTTCCTCACATCTTCCTTTTTTACAGCACTTTTCTTATCCATACCTCCGAAGGTTCTCGCATTCAGGCTGAGTACTTTAAACTCACTGCATTTTTCTGTTATAAGGTAATGAAGGCCGAATCCTGCCTGCATAAAACGCATTCCGAGAAAAAGGGTAATGCCGGGAATAAGGGCGACAAGTGGTTTTTTCCAGAGCCAGTAAGCAAGAAAAATCAGCTGAAAGAGAATGAACAGCGGAACCAGGTAGCCGGTGAAGCCAGCCAGCCAGAATTTTTCAGGTCGTATGGTGCAGGAATAATAGAACAAAAGCGTAAGCAGGGAGAAAAAAATGCTGAGGCGGATGGCAGCAGTACCGGTATTTGATTTCCGTACGCGGCCCTTTCCGGCTTCTTGATTGCCGTCTTGCTTTTGATGTTTACCCGGTACTCTCACTGTGGTGCAAGCCAGGATTGAGGATTAAGGCGCCGGCTGTTTTTCCAAACCTGAAACTGAAGAACAGGGCCATCTTCGCCGTTTTTAACATCACCCAGGCTTTGCCGGGCTTTTACTTTGTCTCCAACCGAAACCCGAACGTTCTTCAGACTGCTGTAAACGGTAAAATAGTCTCCATGCCTGATGAGCACGATCTGCCCGCCCATTCCGGGAAGAGAACGCACCAGGCCGACTACGCCGTCGAATACCGAACGAACCTTTCCGCCGGGTTTTGTGGTGATGTCGACCCCGAGATTGTCTATGTAAATTTTTTTAAGCACCGGATGTTCCTGTCTTCCGAAAACCGAAGAAATAAACCCGGACTCCACCGGCCAGGCAAGCCGGCCTTTGTTGCCGGAAAAGGATTGTGAAATAATTTTTCCTTCCGGTGTCAGGAGCATTTCGGATCCGGAGTTTTTACCGCCGGATGTTTCAGGTTTCTCTCCGGACCTTGATTTCCGGATTTCCCTGTTTACGGTGGAGGCAATCAGATTTTCCAGACGCCGGAGAGCAAGCCGGTGTTTCTCTATTTTTTCCTTTAATTCTTTTTCCTTTTTGCTGAGCTGGTTTACAACCTTGTCTTTGTCCTGACGAAGTACTTCAATCTCTTGTTCCGCTTTTTTCTCCCTGGATAGCAGCAGTTCCTTATCCTGCTTTTTTTCGGCAAGTTGCAGTTTTTGCTGATTGAGCCTGATGCTGAGCTCCCTGATTTGTTTCTCCTGGACTTTCCGCTCTTCCGCATAATGGCGGAGATGCTGAATACGGCTGAAAAACTGGTTAAAGGATTCCGATGCCAGAAGGAATTTCAAAAAATCAGCCTTTTTTGCTTTGGAAGCGGCATAAATCATGGCGGCGTATTCCTGCTTCAGGCGGGCCAGGGTGTAAGCCAGTTTTTCTTCTTCTGAGGCGAGGTGGCTTATGTCTGAATCCAGGATGCCCAGTTCATTCCGGATGTTCCCAATGGTTTTTTCTTTTTGCTTTTCCTGATTTCGTAATGCCAGCAATTCAGACAATGAAGCACTTTTTTCTTTTTTAACCTCCCGTAGAATTTTCCTTGTTTGTTCAATTTTGCGGAGGTTATCCCGCTTTTCTTTTTCGAGTTGTTTTCGGGATTTTGTCTGCGAATAGGTGTCAGGACCGCAGAGCCATAGGATTGTAGAGAGTAAGGCAATCAGTCTGCCGAAAGCAAATTTCTTTCTTGTCACCTTGATTCGGATGGTTAAAATTCCCGGCATCCCTTGATTCAGCGGGTAAAGTTAATTCCGGCAGGCATATTTTCTCTTATCCATTCATCTGAAGGCCGGGAAATTTGCAGAAATGCCTTTGGCTTCCGGCAGATTCAATAACACTCCAGAGGCCTAAATAAAATTACATCAAAAAAACTTCTGGGCATCGGTTATAAATTATGGGAGAGATTTTTTTTCGAAAAAAGACAACCCGAAAAAGTCAAATAAAATATAAAAATAATTAAAATATTTTTATTCAGAATTATTAAATAATTGATTTTAAATCAATAGTATAGAAGCGTATTTTTTGTTTTGTCTAACTCGTCAATAATTTTAAGGCCTTATTTTGGAGATAAGCATCTTTTTTTATTACATTTGGGCATTCTAATTTTTGGAAAAATCGCCTCTTCCGTGAATATGGAATTTATTTCAGAACCAGAAAATCCGTCATCGAATCTTCTGAGAACTGAAAATTATTTATTCATTTTTGTTCAGTACTTTCATGATTAAAGGTTTACCTGTAAAAATGCTTCTCTCAAGTTTAATGGTAAAAAAAGCAATCTCTGCTCACATGAGATTTCTTTGTTTTTCAGCCCTGACATTACTGCCATTTTCATCTGTTTTCGGGCAAAATTCCCTTAACTCCGGGGATTTTGTTGGCGGAAGTTGGGGAACAGGTCAGGCTATGAGTGCCTCGGCTGGTGGCTCCCTCATCATTACTAAAACAGTCAGCTCGCTTGGCGATAAGTTTTTCCGTTTTTATGGAGATGGTTCGCCTTGCGGAGAGTATCAGCCAACTACAAACGGAGATTTTTTTACACACAACGTTGCTGTTACTTTGCCAAACGGTAACTGCGGCAGTGCCAATGCATGGCGTATTAACGTTCCTACCGCCGCATCCACAGTAGTATTCAAAACCGATGGAGGAAATGATGGGATGGACCGCAGTATTGCCTACGTTATTCAGGGGCCTGTTCGTACGGTTAGCACCGTTGCCCAGGCACCTGTTGCTGCGAATGTATTTCCTGGTCAAGCTGTCACGGTTACCGCAACGCTGAGCGCTGCCTTTGCTACAGGTCAGGCCGCCTACCTGCGTTATACCAGTGACAATTTTGCCACATCAACTGTTGTGTCAATGACCGGCGCTTCACCCGTAGCCACCATCCCGGCAACGGTGAATACACCAGGTTCCGTAATTCGTTATTATGTGTTTACATCCGGAAATACAGCTCCAGCGGCAAACGGTTCCGATGCTGATTTCTCTACCATCAACCTGAATAATAATGGTGGCTCGAACTATTCATATACCGTAGCAAGCGGCTGGACTACGGCTGCTGCCGGTAACTGGGGAACTGCCGCTACCTGGACAGCCAATGCAGTTCCTCCCACTGCCACTAACCTTGGCGTAGTAACCATCAATCACTCGGTTACCCAAAATACTGCTGCCCTGGCATCGGGCGTCGTGGTGAATGCAACCGGTACCCTTACCGCAACGGCCAATACCCTCACCATCAGCAATAACACCAGCGGAACAACCTTTACCAATTCCGGCACCCTTGCTCTTTCGGGAACTTCAGTTATCGCCTTTGCAGGCACGGGCACGCATACTGTTTCCGGCACTGCAGCCTTCAATAATGTGAGCACTAACACCGGAGTTAATTTCGGCGCATCATCCACCATCAACGGAACCTTCACCATCAATGCCGGCGGTTTTGTTTCCACCAATGCACCTACTTATGGTGCAAGTTCAACGCTTACCTACAATACAGGTGCTGCATATGCTGTCGGAACCGAGTGGACTGCGAATGCACTTACCGGTCAGGGAGTTCCTCAGAATGTGAGTATTACAACTGCCGCGACCAGCGTGAATTTCGGAACTTCAACCCAGTACCGCAGGCTTCGTGGAAATCTGAATATTGCGGCCTCCACCACCCTGGCGCTTTCCACGGCTATTGGCGGAGACCTGCGTCTGGGAGGCAATTGGACAAACGCAGGAACATTTACAGCTAATTCCAGGGCCGTTTTCTTTGATGGTTCAGCGGCGCAGAGCATCGCTTCCGGAGGATTAAGCTTTGCATTCCTGTTTGTTTCCAATACAACCGCCACAGTTACAGCTGCCGCAGCCGTAACCGTATCCGGCGGTCTGACCATTGATGCCAATGCAAGACTTAACATGGCGGCGCTTACACTTACAATTCCTAGTTCAGGAAATACCGTGAACGGATTTCTGAGAACGGCCGGAACAATAACAGGGGCAACTGCTTCAAGTCTTACTTTCACTTCTACCGGAACCTTCGAGCACAACAGTACCACCACATCTGTAACCATTCCGCTGGCGACCTGGCAGGCTGGTTCAACCCTTGCCTTCATCGGTTACACCACAGCTACGACAGCTCCTACCAACCTGAATCAGGCTTTCAGTAATGTAGTTTACAACTGTACAGCTCAGACAGCCACCATGAATTTTACCGGGAACCTCACCAATGTGGGAGGCAATTTTTCGATTTTGTCCACAGGTACAACAGGTGTCCTCCGTCTCACCGGAACAATTGCCTTAACAATGAATGTGGGAGGTAACTTTTCAATGGCTGCCGGCTCACTCGATGTTGTCAGCAGTACAGGAGCAACCACCATCAACATTGCAGGAAACTTTTCTCAGACCGGCGGTACGATCTCAAAAACAGGAACAGCTGCTCTGAACTTCACCTTTAACAAAGCTACAGGAAACCAGACCATTACGCAGTCGGCTGGTACAATCTCAGCCGCTGCCAACTGGAATGCCGGTAACGGAACCAGTACCAACACCGTTCAGCTGGCAAGCAATCTTAACCTGGGTACCGGTGCCGGTACCTTTTCGGTGGCCAATAATGCCGGCCTTGATTTTCAGAACTTTGTCCTGAGCGGCAGCGGCGGATTTACGCCTGCTACGGGTGCAACACTCATTTCAGCCAACGCAAACGGTATCAACACGAGCGGTGCAAGCGGCTCTGTGCAGACCACCACCAGAACCTTTACCAATGCAGGCGTTAATTACTCCTTCAACGCGGCTTCTGCACAGGTAACAGGAACTGCCATCGGGGCTGCTTCAAACATAAAAAACCTGACCATTAACAATGGATCCGGACTTACACTAAGTGCCGCATCCACACTTTCGTCGACAGGTGTTCTGACTTTTACAGCCGGCCTTCTTAATCTCTCTTCTTTCAATCTCACACTTACCGCAGGGGCTGGTTTTTCGGGACAGGGAGCAGGAAAATATGTAAAGACAAGCAGCACCGGCACGCTGATTCAAACAGTTGCTGCTTCAGCAATTACCTTTCCGGTCGGAGCCAGTGCCTACAACCCTATTACACTTACCAATTCCGGCATAGCTGATACTTATGGAATCCTTGTACTGGATGCCACTGCTACACCTGCACCGAATAATTCTCTCAAAATTGTCAACCGTTACTGGTCTGTTTCCGAGGCTGTGGCAGGCGGTGGAAGCCTGGCAATTACGGCTCAGTATAATTCAGGTGAGCCCAATGCCGGATTTGCCGGAGGTACCAATCTTTACATGGGCATCCACGACGGAACAGAGTGGACACTTTCGGCAGCCACGGGAGCAGGATCAGGGCCGTTTACAGCAGCTACAAATTCTAATTTTGGTCCGGCAACAGCCACTTACACCATTGGTATCGGAAAGGATGAGGGTCTGGCTGTTCCTGCCATTGATTTCACCTGGACAGGTGCTACCAGCGGTGACTGGGGAACCGGCTCAAACTGGGATCTTGGTGTTGTGCCTGCCAATACTGACAACATCATTATACCAACTTCTTCTTCCTATACAAATGCCCTGAATATCACAGGAAGCCGTACATGTGCTGCCTTCTCAGTAAGCGGCGACGGAACATTCTCAATGGGTGCGGGATCATCCATCAATGTAAAAGGCTCTCTGAGTTATACCAGTTCGGTTGTTCCTGCGTTCAACTGCACATCCACCTTCCAGCTTTCCTCCGGCACTGCTCAGACGGTACCGGCCTTTAACTTTGGAAACCTTAATATATCAGGCGGCTCCAGGACACTTCCGTCTTCCGGCACGGTTGGAATCTGCGGGACTTTTACACCTTCTGCCATCCAGACCATCACAGGCAGTACCATTCTATTCAATGGAACCGGAGCACAAACCATTGCAGCAGCTTCCTACCATAATTTGAATATCACCAACAACCGGGGAGCTGCTGTCCTTACCATTCCTTCCGGAACCATATCCCTTTCAGGTACTTTTGATGTATCCGGTCTAAGCAATTACAACGCATCTGTAAATTCTGCCGCTATTTTTGATTTCACATCTGCCTCTTCACAAACCATTCCGGCTTTCTTTTACGGTCAGCTGAACAATTCTGGAAATGGCCCAAGGACATGGGCGTCTTCCGGTACCATCGACATCAGCCAGAATTTCTCACCCGGAAGCGGAACGCATACCATCACCGGAAGCACGGTAAGGTATTCCAACACGGCGGCCACCACCATCAGTCTGGTGAACATCACCACCAACATAGCCTCAAGGCAATACAACAATCTTACAATCGCAGGCGGTGCTTCCACCGTATGGCAGATGCCGGGCCTTACGCTGGGAGCTGCCGGTAATCTCAGCATTGTAAGCGGAACCCTGCGTCTGGGTAACCTGACCTCCGCTGCTACATTCAATGTAGATGGTGACCTTAGCATCAGCGGAGGAGCACTTGATATGGCAGCCGGTACCACAGCATCGGGCACAGTCAACCTGGCCGGTAACTTCATTCAGTCGGGCGGCACCATTTCCCGCACTTCCACATCCACTAGCTCGGCCATTAATTTCATCAAATCAGCCG
>Ga0315900_10000845_pt1 | contig 50219 bp, 17 predicted proteins | sample LakEriMetagenome_FD_203521 | JGI IMG/M metagenome (GOLD analysis project Ga0315900, IMG submission 203521) | Freshwater fungal communities from buoy surface, Lake Erie, Ohio, United States - Buoy 12 MA114 | ecosystem: Environmental > Aquatic > Freshwater > Lake > Lake biofilm | place: USA: Lake... | reverse complement strand
GGTGTCGAACACGTACCATCGAAGTATAGGGTGACCGTGGACGTCTCAGATACCGTTCCGAATAATGTCGGGGTGAATGTTGCAGCTGGATTAGATGGACTTAACGAAGAATAGGTCACAACCGGTGCCGTCACATCATAGGTCACAACTCGGTCCGTCGATGTGGATGTACCGTTATTATTTCCGAAGTCGTCGACGACCGTGTTAGCCTGGATGATTGGTACGACTGTGCCCGATCCACCCGTGATCGCGGTCGCCGCTAGGTTCCACGTTATATTGTCTGTCGTGGTCAAGGCCCAAGTTACGCCTGTTGCAGAACCCGTTTGCACAATATCGGAGATATTGAAGCTGGTAGATCCGACTGGAGCCGAGAAGACAACGGTGTAGTTGATCGGCAAACTATTAACCGGATCTGGCTGGCCTGCAGCCTGATTTAGTGTGACCGTGAAGGTCGCAGCTGTATAGTTGACGGTTTCACTAGCCGTGTAATGTGTTGCCGTAGTGTTTCCCGCTAAATCATTGACGGCAGCCGAGGAAAGCCTTGGAATAATCGTACCATTTGTACCTGTGATCGCAGAGACGGTGTAGACGGTCGAGCTGACTTGAGATACCTCCCAGCTCACGCCCGTTGATGTTCCGGTGTTACTGAAGTCAGAAGCAGTTAGGGTGTTTGCAATGATCGATTCACTAAATGTGACCGTATAACTGACCGGCAACGAGTTGGTCAGCGCGGACTGTCCGGCTGTTCTCACAAATGCTGTTACTTGAGGCACCATATCGTCATGAGTGTAGGTCGTCAGACTGGTACACTCTGACGTGTTTCCAAAGGCCCCGACTGCCCTACCGTAAAGCACCGTCTGAGCGTTTGCGGGGAGTGTTAACGTCTGGACACTCTGGGCTGGAGCCGTCGTAACTGCCGTAGCGCCGGAAATGGCGTTTGCACAAAGATTATCCGTATAAAGAGTCACAGTCGCATTCTCGTTGACGCTAACACCGACAAACGGCTTGCGATCAGGGTTTGGAGACGACGGTGAAATGGTTGTATACGTGAGTGTCGGCGGATTAGTTTGAATAACAAGTGCTTTTTGAGCCGCCAAACTATTACCCGAACTAAGATCTGGCAGTGTTAGAATCGCGTCATTTCCAGAGCCATCCTTGATTGATCCACCGTTAGCCGATAGAGCTGCCGTTGATTGGTACTGCAAGTCGGCAGACGCATGACCTAGTCCAACGGTATACGTGAATGATAGCGCCGTCGTGCCAGATCCAGATACATAGTCGACAACCGCGTCAACCGTGCCAGTTTCCAACGTTAGCCGAGGCGCACCCACCACATTGACAACTTCTGAGAAATTAACCGTGACATTGACGCTTTGCCCTACGCGATACGTTCCGTTAACTGTCGTGGATGAGACAGATGAAACTGTGGGCTGAATACCATCATGAATATAGGTCGTCATTAGTGTGCAAAGTGACGCATTCTGGGCAATATCGGTGGCTCTCGCATACAATGTCGTGGAGCCATTAGCGTTGAGGCTTGATGTCGTAATCAAGTTAACACCAGCCACACCGGGATCAGAACCGGATACCGCGGCTGAACATGTCGAGTCACTGTAAAGAACAATGCTAGATGCCGCCTCTGACGATGTCAGTGACAACTGCGGAGTTTGCGTTGCACCAGGAGCAGTTGGAGTAACAGAGGTGAATGCAACCGTTGGCGCTTGTGTATCGATCACATACGAGCGATTAAATCCTAGGCTTCCCGATGCCCCAGGTGCTGCTAACGTCAAGATAGCATTATTACCGACGGCGTCTCTTATGGTTCCTGTGCCAGCACTTAAGGACGTGGTCGAAGCATAATCAAGATCGGCTGAGGAATCACCTGGCCCGACAACATAATTAAATGTCAGGGTGTTTGTTCCGGAACCGGAGGCATAATTAACTACAGCACCACCTGAACGCGCCGCTAGCGTCAATTGAGGCGCACCCGTCACGATCACATTTTTAGAGAATTCAACCGTTATTGGAATCTGCTGACCAGCTCTATAAGATGCATTAGACAATGTACCAGACACATTGACCACTGAAGGCTGAACGCTATCGTGGTTATACGTCACAAGAGACGTACAAGTCGACTGATTGCCAGCTGTATCGGTTGCGCGGGCGTATAGTATCGTTGACGTATTGCTGTTCACATCACTGGTCAACGTAATACCAGGCGAAGCAAAGACCGTATTCGCCATAGTAGAAGACTTAGGCGTCGCACAAGCGGCATCAAAGAATAGGCCAACTGTTGACGCCTCAGATACTGAGCCGCGAACGGTCGGTTTTAGCTCAGACGATGGATTGGCTGGAAGAATGGAGCTGTAAGTGATCGTCGGAGCTCCAATGTCATAGTTTACTGAGTTGTCAGTCGCCGTCGAGGCTGCGTTATTATTACCGAAGGTGTCCACAACTCGGTTAGAAGCGATCGACGGTATCAGGGTACCCGCTACGCTCACGCTATTGGCCGTCAATGTCCATGTGATGTTATCTGTGGAACTCAGGGCCCATGTGATGCCAGATGCTGTGCCATTTTGGGTGATGTCAGACGTCGTAAAGGAATTCGAACCTACCGCTCGCGAGAAGACAACCGTGTAACTAACCGGCAGTGTGTTGATCGGGTCGGACTGGGTCGCCGCTTGATTGACCGTTACCGTAAAGGACGAGGATAGATAGCTAACCGTGTCGGCGGCATCAACAAACTCACCAGAAGCATTACCAGCCACGTCATTGACCGCAGCGGCCAGAAGCCTTGGTCTGAGAGTGCCGTTCCCAGAAGCGGTAGCAGAAATTGTGTATACAGTGGTCGTCACTGGTGTCACCGTCCATGTGACCCCCGTAGCGGTTCCGGTGTTACCGATATCAGCCGCAGTTAGTGTGGATGAGTTAATCGGCTCACTGAAGGTTAGTGTATAAGTAATCGGAACGGAGTTTGTTGTTAGAGGTTGGCTTGCCCCCTTCACAAACGATGCGACCGATGGAGCAATCGTATCATTTGTATAGGTAACAAGCGTTGTACAACCGCTTGCATTATTAACGCCATCAACCGCTCGCGCATACAAGATGGTCGCTACGTCACTAGCAAGAGCTGTTGCAGTGATTGCCTGTCCACTTCCTGCGACCAGGGACGTTGCTGCTGAGACTGCAACTGTACAGGTGTTTTCACGGAACAGCGTCACTGTTGCCGCTTCAGTTAGAATCAAGCTAACAGTTGGCGTAGGCGTCGGAGCAGTGACTGCTGGCGAGATAGATTCATAAGTGATTGACGGCGCCGTCGTATCGATGACAAGTGCTTTTTGCGCACCCAATGTATTGGGGCCAAGTAGAGCTGGAAGTGCCAAGACCGCATTGTTTCCAGAAATATCTCTTATGGTCCCGCCGTTGAGAGTCAATGACGACGCCGATGAATACTCAAGATCAGTTGAATTGTCTCCGGCAGCTACAACATAGTTGAAGGAGATCGTATTCGTTCCTGAGCCAGAAACATAGTTAGCTGCGCCGTTTGCAGAGCCTGTTGCAAGAGTTATTCGCGGCGCACCCGTTACATTAACTACTTCACTGAAAGTCGCCGTAATTACGATTGTTTGACCAACACCGTAAGTGCCGTTGACGGTAGGCGATGTGACGCTTGATACGGTCGGTGCAGCACCGTCGTGGGTATAGACAGTCATTGAACTACAGAGACCAATATTGCCTGCAGGATCCGTTGCCCTTGCAAAGATAGACGTGGTGCCATTGGCTGTCAGGCTCGTGGTCGTAATCGCATTTGGCCCAGAGACGCCTGTTCCAGCAGCCGAGATCGCCGCCGAGCAGCTTGCATCAGAGAAGAGACGAAGACTCGTTGCAGCCTCTGACAGGTTCACCGTTAGTGTCGGTGTTTGCGTTGCACCAGGTGAAACTGGGTTGATCGATGAGAATGTGACCACTGGATCGGTCGTGTCGATAATGACTGCCTTCTGACCAGCAATACTTGCGATACCACCCACTTGAGGCAGCGTGAGGGTCGCATTGTTACCGACGGCGTCACGGATGATTCCGCCGTTGAGAGCCAGAGCCGATGTTGATACATAATCAAGGTCAGCAGATGTGTCGCCTGCTGAAGCCGTGTAGTTAAACGTGAGCGTGGTTGTTCCGGAGCCACTCGTATAGTTGACCACGGAATCCACAGCGCCAGTCTCAAGTGTGATCTGAGGACTTCCCGTTACCGTGACGGGCTCCGAGAAGGTCACTTCAATTGGCACCACCTGCCCTACCCGGTAGCTACCGTTGGCAAGGCCAGCGGTTACGCTTGCCACCGTTGGAGCAGTACTGTCATTGGTGTAGGTAACTAAGTTCGTACAGCCTGACGCGTTGCCAGCTGGGTCGATTACTTTGCCGTAGATGGTCGTCGTCGTATTGGCATTGACGATGCTGTTGACCGTGATGCCAGGCGTTGCAAGCACCATGTTAGCTGATGCCGCCGACTTCGGAGACGTACAGCTTGCATCATAATATAGAGTCACGGTCGAGGCTTCCGATGCCGAGCCAAATACCGTCGGTGTCAACGTTGCTCCAGTTAAGCCTGGGCTTAGCGATGAGAACGACAGAGTCGGTGTGACAATATCGTAGGTTACCGTGTTATCGGTTCTAGTCGATGCACCGTTTTGGTTACCAAACTCATCGACCACAGTATTAGCTGCAATCGTTGGAATAACTGTACCTGAGCCACCAGAGATGGCCGTGGCTTGAAGGTTCCAAGTGATATTGTCAGATGTCGTCAATGCCCAAGTGATGCCTGAAGCAGTTCCGGTCTGGACGATGTCGCCCACTGCAAAGCTTGATGAGCCTACGGCACTCGAGAAGACTATCGTGAAGTTCAATGGAAGGCTATTAATTGGATCAGCCTGGCCAGCAGCTTGATCCACGCTGACTGTGAATGTAGCTGCAGCGTAGTTAACTGACTGAGTCGAATCTTGAAGGCTGCCGTTCAGGTTACCGGCAATATCACTGACAGAGCCAGCCGCCAGTCGAGGAATAATCGTACCGTTGCCAGCAGCGGTGGCAGCGACTGTATAGGTTGTGCTGTTAACTTGGGTGAGCTCCCAAACCACGTTAGAAGCGGTTCCCGCGTTCGTGATATCACCGACTGCGAAGGACGACGCGTTGATTGGTTCACTGAAGGTCAATGTAAAGCTTGCAGGTAGGCTGTTAGTTGAAGCAATCTGGCTAGCTGATCGCACAAACGAACTGACCGTCGGAGCGACGTTATCGTGAGTGTACACCACCATGCTCGTACAAGCTGACGTGTTGGCAAAGGCAGCCACGGCTCTGGCGTGAATATTGGTTGGACTATTTACTGGCAGAGTCGACGTCGTCACCGTCTGACCTGCCCCCGCCGATACCGCCGTCGGAGCAGAGATCGCCGTACTACAGTCACTGTTACTGAACAGAGTTACCGTCGACGCTTCCGTCAATGTCATCGTTACCGTCGGTGTACGAGACGTACCTGGGGTCGCCGGCGAAATCGACTGGTATGTAATGACGGGCGGAGCCGTCAGGATCTGGATCGCTTTTTGACCAGCAAGGCTAGAGCCACTTCCAAGAGCAGCTAGTTCAAGATTCGCGTTATTGCCAGCCAAATCCCTAATCGTCGCTGCCGCTGCCGTCAAGGCACTCGTCGATTGATAATCTAGGTCACTCGAGCTGTCATTAAGAGCAATGACGTAGTTGAACGTTAATGTCGTCGTGCCGGAGCCAGACACATAGTTAGCGACCGTGTCGACTGCGCCAGTTTCAAGTGTGATCTGCGGTGTACCACCGACCACGAAAACAGGCTCGGTGAAGGTTACCGTCAATGGAACAGTCTGACCCACGCGGTAGATGCCGTTAGCAGCCGTCGAGCTGACCGATGAGACGGTCGGTGCCGTGCTATCGTGGGTGTAGCTGGTCATCGATGAACAGCTTGAGACGTTACCGGCCGCGTCAGTAGCTCTCGCAAAGATCGTCGTCACTGCGTTAGCCGTCAGTGAGTCCGTCGTAATCAGGTTAACACCAGATGTTCCCACACGGGCAGAAGAGATCGCACTGCCGCAAGACGAGTCACTAAAGAGACGAACATCAGCCACAGACTCCGACAGGCTGATTCCCACCTGCGGCGTCTGACTCATGCCAGGAGAGACTGGGTTAATCGACGAGTACGTCATAGACGGTGCTGTCGTGTCGATGATCAATGCCTTGCTAGCAGAAAGACTGCCGCTTGCACCTGGTGATGCAAGAGTCAACGTGGCATTGTTATTGACCGCGTCACGAATCGTTCCACCGTTGAGGCTTAACGACGCAGTGTCGACGTAATCAAGATCACTAGAGTTGTCGCCTGCAAATACCGTATAGTTAAATGTCAGAGTATTTGTACCAGAGCCACTCGTGTAGTTAAGTGGAGTATCCACGGCACTCGTATCAAGCAGAAGCCTTGGAACTCCCGTTACAAACACCGGTTTCGAGAAAGTCACTGTGACTGGAACCACTTGGCCAGCCCGGTAAGACCCATCAGCCAAAGTTGAACTTACGCCCGTAACAGTAGGTACGACACCGTCGTGGGTGTAGGTCACAAGGTTCGTACAAACAGATACGTTACCCACCACGTCCACGGCCTTACCGTAGATCGTCGTCGGTGCGTTGGTATTCACTGTACCGGTCACCGTGATACCAGGCGCAGCAAACGCAGTGTTAGCCGTCGCAGCCGACTTCGCCGTCGAACAGCCTGCATCGTAGTATAAGGTTACCGTTGCAGCCTCTGACGACGTACCAAGAATCGCAGGAGTCAACGTGTTACCCGTGGGACCTGGGACGATAGAGACGAAAGATAACGTTGGAATCGTTACGTCGTAGCTAACCGTGTTATCTGTAGACGTGGACGCGGAGTTCGTGTTGCCAAAGGTATCGGTGACAGTGTTAGCTGCAATCGATGGAATCACAGTACCGGAGCCTCCGGTCACAGTAGTCGCAGTCAACGTCCAGGTGATGTTATCAAGGGTTGATAGAGACCATGTGAGGCCAGTCGCTGAGCCGTTTTGCACAATGTCATCGGTCGTAAATGTTCCGCCGCCCACGGCCCGTGAGAAGACGACCCGGTAGCTGATCGGTAGACCTGCCGTCGGATCAGCCTGACCAGACGACTGGTTAATCGCCACCGTGTAATCTGACGTCGTGTAGCTCGTGCTCTCCGTTGCATCAAAGAAGGCCGCATTCGCGTTGCCTGCGATGTCGTTAACACTGCCGTTTTGGATTCTTGGTATTAACGTACCGTTGCCAGAGGCCGTAGCAGATACCGTATAGACCGTGCTACTAACCGGTGTCACCGTCCAGGTCACACCAGTGGCAGTACCGTTATTTCCGATGTCACTTGCCGTAAAGCTTGCACTGTTAATTGGCTCATTGAACGTCACCGTGAAGTTCATTGGCACAGAGTTCGTTAGAGCCGGCTGACCTGACGCTCTTACAAACGAGCTCACCGTCGGTGCCACGTTATCGTGAGTATAGACGACAAGGCTTGTACAGCTCGACTCGTTATTTACAGGATCGACTGCCTTGGCGTGAATCGATGTCGCTTGGTTCGCCGTCAGTGATGTCGTGATCACCTGCTGACCAGCTCCGGCTGTAAGACTCGTCGCCGCAGAGATGGCTGCCGTACACGTATTCTCACGATATAATGTCACTGTCCCAGCTTCAGATAGAGTCATCGACACCGTCGGCGTCTGACTCATGCCAGGGGTGGCTGGGGAAATTGTTCCATAGGCCACAGTTGGCGCCGTTGTATCAATAACAATCGATTTTTGACCAGCTAGGCTAGAACCGCTGCCAGTCGTCGGCAAGGTCAGAGTCGCATTATTACCAGATATGTCTTTTATACTTCCGCCATTAAGACTAAGGGCTCCAGTCGACGCATAGTCAAGATCTCCCGAATCTTCGGCGGCCACTACGGTGTAGTTAAATGTCAGGGTATTGCTACCGGATCCTGACGCATAAACTGCATAACTGCTACCAGTTCCTACACCCATGGTGATCCGTGGCGCACCTATGACGTAGACGGCTTCGCTGAATGTCGCAGTAATGGCTATAGCCTGACCTTGTCCATAGGTTCCATCAGACGTCGTTGATGTGACGTTTGACACTGTAGGTGCCGTACCGTCATGCGTATAGGTGGTCATAGCCGAGCAGTTACCAGTATTTCCGGCAACGTCGACTGCCTGGGCAAAAAATGACGTCGTACCATCAGCCGTCAGGTTTGTTGTTGTTACTGAGTTAGAACCAGACACCCCAGACGCCGCGCCAGAAACAGCGCTCGAACAAGCCGCATCGGAGAACAATCGCAAATTACTTGCTGCTTCAGACAGGCTCACCACAACAGTTGGAGTTCTTGTAGCACCAGGCGACGTCGGAGCAATCGATACATAACTTGCAACTGGGATTGATGTATCGACAATGATGGCTTTTTGGCCAGCGATGCTCGAGATACCACCCACTTGAGGCAGAGTTAGCGTCGCATTGTTACCTACAGCATCTCTAATCGTGGCGCCGTTCAGAGCCAACGCCGAGGTGGACACATAATCAAGGTCCGCTGACGTATCACCAGGCGAGACGGTGTAATTAAATGTCAGGACAGTAGTACCGGAGCCACTCGTATAATTGACGACCGAATCTGTGAGTCCAGTCTCAAGCGTTATCTGTGGGCTGCCAGCGACGGTGACTGGCTCAGAGAATGTGATGTTAATCGGAACAACCTGGCCAACCCTATAACTTCCATTTGCAAGGCTTGAGGTTACGTTTGAAACAGTTGGCGACGTGCTGTCATTATTATACGTCGCGAGCGTCGCACAGATGGAGACGTTTCCAGCAGGGTCAACCGCCTTGCCGTAAATGGTGGTTGGGCCGTCACTATTCACAACAGCGCTTACCGCTATACCAGGTGTGGCAAAGACAGTATTTGCTACAGGATTCGACTTCGCCGTAGAACAAGCTGCATCGTAATAAAGCGTAACAGTGGAAGATTCAGAGGCTGAACCAAATACGGTCGGATTCAGCGTGGCTCCAGTTAATCCTGGGCTCAGAGATGAGAACGACAAGGTTGGAGCTAAAATATCGTAAACCACTGTGTTGTCAGTTCTAGTTGATGCGCCGTTTTGGTTACCAAACTCATCGACGACCGTATTAGCTGTAATTGTTGGAATGACAGTCCCCGAGCCACCTGAGATGGCAGTAGCCTGGAGGTTCCAAGTGATATTGTCAGACGTGGTCAATGCCCAGGTGATGCCACTAGCAGTACCGGTTTGCACGATATCGCTCACTGCAAAGCTTGATGAGCCTACGGCACTCGAGAAGACTATCGTGAAGTTCAGCGGTAAGCTATTAATCGGATCAGCCTGGCCAGCTGCCTGATTAACGCTGACTGTGAAGGTGGCAGCAGCGTAATTGACTGTCTCGGTCGCGTCGAAGAGACTGCCGTTCGCGTTACCAGCAATATCAGTGACTCCACCCGCCGCAAGTCTTGGGACGATCGTTCCGTTACCCGCGGAAGTCGCAGTCACTGTGAACGTTGTGCTATTAATTTGAACGACATCCCAAAGAACGTTTGTAGCAGTCCCTGCGTTGCTTAGATCGCTTGCAGTAAATGACGATGCAGCAACGGGCTCACCAAAACTGACCGTGAAATTAGCCGGCAAGCTATTGGTGAATGCATTCTGGCCGCCAGCTCTCACAAAGGAACTAACTGTTGGAGTCACATTATCGTGGGTGTAAACAACCATGCTCGTACAAGCGGACGTGTTAGCAAAGGCTGCCACCGCTCTGGCATGGATATTTGTTGCAGCATTCGCGGGCAATGTCGACGTTGTAACTGTCTGCCCTGAGCCAGCAGAGACTGTTGTCGGAGAAGAGATCGCTGCATTACACGTACTGTCACTAAACAACGTCACAGTGGAAGCTTCTGTCAGATTCATCGTAACAGTTGGCGTCCTGGACATGCCCGGGGTTGCCGGCGCGATCGACTGATAAGTAATAACCGGGGGAGCCGTTAGGATCTGAATCGATTTCTGACCAGCCAGGCTTGACCCACTGCCAAGCGCGGCCAGTTCAAGATTGGCGTTATTGCCAGCCAAGTCTTTTATTGTGGCAGATGCAGCTGTCAGAGCACTGGTCGACTGATAATCAAGATCACTGGAGCTATCAGAAAGCGCTACCACATAGTTAAATGTCAGGGTCGTAGTACCAGAGCCTGCAACATAATTAGCAACCGTGTCCACTGCACCAGTTTCAAGGGTGATCTGCGGAGTGCCGCCAGCCACAAACACGGGCTCATTAAAGGTCACAGTCACGGGAACCGTCTGACCGACACGATAAGTACCGTTACCCGCTGTTGAACCAACAGATGTAACTGATGGTGCCGCATCGTCATGGGTGTAACTGGTCAACGATAGGCAACTGGAAACGTTACCAGCAACGTCAGTTGCCTGCCCAAAGATCGTCGTAGCACCATTGGCGCTCAACTGACCTGTTGTAATCGAATTTGCTCCATTGCTACCACTTAGACCATCTGCTGATATTGCCTGCGAACACACGGAGTCACTATAAAGGCGAACGTTCGCCACACCTTCTGAAAGATTAATACCAACTTGCGGGGTGCGACTCATGCCAGGTGACACCGGAGTTATTGACGAATACGTTATCGTAGGAGGTGTCGTGTCGATAAAGAGTGATTTGTTCGCACCTAAACTGCCGTTAGCTCCTGGAGCTGGCAACGCCAAGATGCCATTATTACCGACGGCGTCTCTAATCGATCCAGAATTGAGTGTCAGGGCCGCTGTGCTTGAGTAGTCAAGTTTAGCTGCTGTATCACCACTCGCTACGACGTAATTAAAGGTCAATTTATTGGTGCCAGATCCGCTGGTGTAGTTAATGACAACAGCACCCGCATCAGCCGCAAGTGACATCTGAGGTGTACCCAACACAAATACTGGCTCGGAGAATGTCACTTCAACTGGTATCATCTGGCCAGCTTTAAAGCTGCCATTAGCCGAACTGCTAGTAACTCCAACAACTGTAGGACCAGCACTATCGTTCGTATAGGTTACAAGGTTCGTACAGCTGGAGACGATTCCAAGTGAATCGATGGCTTTCGCATAGATCGTCGTCGTATTATTGGCATTCACATTGGCATTTAGGGTTATGCCAGGGCTCGCAAATACTGTGTTAGACGTTGCTGCTGATTTAGGGGTCGAACAATTGGAGTCATAATAAAGTGTGACAGTTGAAGGCTTCGATGTCGTGCCTAGGATCGTTGGCATCAGTGACGCCGCAGGGTTAGATGGCAAGACTGAATTGAATGTAATCACTGGCGCTTCGCTATCAAAGTTTACGGTGTTATCGCCGGATGTCGAAGCGGCATTACCATTACCAAAAGTATCAGTAACTGAAGTCGCCGCTATGGACGGAATAACTGTTCCACCACCGCTGACCGCAGTCGCTGTTAGGGTCCAGGTAATATTATCTATCGTAGAGAGCGACCACGTAACCCCGGTTGCGGAGCCATTTTGAATAATATCTGTGCTGGAGAAACTTGACCCTCCAACTGCGCGAGAGAAAACCACGGTAAAATTTATTGGAGTGGTGCTTACAGGATCTGCCTGTCCTGATGACTGGTTCACGGTGACGTTATAGGAAGCTACCATATAATTGGTACTTTGGGTCGAGTCAGCAGCAGCAACGTTGCTGTTACCAGCGACATCTGTGACACCTCCACTTCTCAGGCGAGGAATCAAGGTTCCATCTCCAGAAGCCGTTGCCGAGACCGTGAACGTGGTGCTACTAACTTGCGCAACTGCCCAGCTAACACCCGTTGCCGTCCCAGTATTACCGATGTCTTCAGCTGTAAATGATGCCGTATTGATCGCCTCATTAAAGACGATCGTGAAGTTCATAGGTACAGAGTTGGTCAACTCTGGCTGGCCATCAGCACGTCTAAAGGACGTTACGAGAGGCGCAACATCATCATGCGCATAGACCACAAGGCTTGCACAGCCAGAGATGTTGCCGTATGGATCAACGCCCTTCGCGTAGATAGTAGTCGCCGTGTTTGATAATAACGCTGTTGTAGTGATTTCCTGGCCAGCGCCAGCATTTAATACCGTGGCCGCAGAAACCGCTGCTGTACAACTATTTTCGCGATATAGTGTTACATTGGCGTTCTCAGAGAGCGACATAGTCACTTTCGGGGATTGGCTAAATCCAGGCGATACCGGCGAAATGGAGCTATAGGTAATCACTGGCGCAGTTGTATCAATCACAATTGCCTTTGAGGCAGCTAGGCTGTTAACGCCCAGCGCCGGCAGCGTCACGTTGGCGTTATTACCCGAAATGTCTTTGATCGAACCAGAGTTTAAACTTAGCGACGTTGTGGATAGATAATCTAAATCCCCGGAATTTTCTCCTGCTGATACTACGTAAGTAAATGACAGCGAATTGCTTCCAGATCCACCAGTATAATTAGCAATTGCATTGACGCCACCGGTAGACAATGTTAGCTGCGGCACGCCCGTGACATACACACCCTCTGAGAATCCCAGAGTGATGTTAATCGATTGGCCCACACCATAAACACCATTAGCGGTGGTCGATGATACTGATGAAATGGTTGGAGGGGAGCCGTCATGGGTATAAGTAGTCAATGCGACACACGATCCAACATTGCCTGCTATGTCTGTGGCGCGACCGAATACCGATGTTGTGCCATTAGACGCGAGCGTCGTCGTGACGATTCCATTTGCACCATTCGTTCCCGAAGCTGCAGCAGAAATAGCAGTAGAACAAGACGAATCCGAGTAAAGCTGGACGTTTGATGCCGCCTCAGACAAGCTAACACCAACAGTCGGTGTCAGACTTGCTCCAGGCGAAACCGGCAGAATCGAGGAATAGCTGAGCGTCGGAACCGTCGTATCAATCACTATGCTCTTACCCACAGCCAGACTTCCCAAACTACCCGGGTTGGCAAGTGTCAGATTCGCATTATTACCCACAGCATCTCTTATTGTTCCGCCATTAAGGCCTAAGGCAGATGCTGATACATAGTCGAGGTCTGGTGATGTATCACCAGGGGAAACCGTGTAGTTAAACGTCAGAATGGCACTGCCGGATCCGCTGGAATAGTTGACCACCGAATCAACCGTACCTGTTTCTAGCGTTAGTTGAGGACTTCCTGTCACTGTAACTGGCTTAGTGAACGTCACTTGGAATGGTACTACTTGACCCACACGGTAACTACCGTCTAACAGCGTAGACGATACACTTGCAACCGCTGGTGCAATACTATCGTTGGTATAGGTTACTAAATTTGTACATGCTGAGACGTTACCAGCCGGGTCTACAGCCTGGCCGTAAATTGTCGTGTTAGCGTTGGTATTAACGACACTAGTAACCGTTATGCCTGGAGTCGCAAGCACTGTATTAGCAACAGGAGTCGATTTGGCTGTTGAACAACTCGCATCATAATAAAGGGTAACCGTTGACGTCTCTGATACAGATCCAAACACGGTGGGAGTTAACGTCGCTCCTGTCGTGCCAGGACTTAGCGATGAGTAAGTCAAGGTTGGCGCCACGATATCGTAGACAACGGTGTTATCGATTCGGCTAGACGAACCATTCTCGTTGCCAAATTCATCGACGACGGTATTAGCCGCGATCGTTGGAATAACCGTTCCAGAGCCACCCGAGATGGCCGTGGCTTGAAGGTTCCAAGTGATATTGTCAGATGTGGCCAATGCCCATGTGATACCGGTGGCAGTCCCCGTTTGAATGATGTCAGATACGGTAAAGCTTGATGCGCCAACAGCACTTGAGAAAACTACCGTGTAGCTTAACGGCAGGCTATTCGTTGGATCAACTTGACTAGCTGCCTGATTTACACTGACCGTAAATGTGGCAGCAGCATAGTTAACTGTCTGGGTTGCATCATAGAGACTGCCGTTTGCATTGCCCGCAATATCTGTCACACCGCCAGCTGCGAGTCTTGGGATAATCGTTCCGTTGTTAGCTGAATTCGCTGTCACCGTAAACGTCGTACTGTTAACTTGCGCAATATCCCAAATAACATTCGCTGCTGTTCCGGCATTCGTTATATCTGCAACCGTGAATGTTGAAGCCGGAATTGGTTCGCTGAAAGTCAACGTGAAATTAGCAGGCAAGCTATTCGTGAAAGCATTTTGCCCTGTCGCTCTTATCAACGAACTGATCGTCGGAGCTACGTTGTCGTGGGTGTATACCACCATGCTTGTACAAGCGGACGTGTTGGCAAATGCCGCCACGGCCCTTGCGTGAATATTGGTTGTAGTATTTACTGGCAGAGTCGATGTCGTTACCGTCTGGCCTGCCCCCGCCGATACCGCCGTCGGAGCAGAGATCGCCGTACTACAGACACTGTCACTGAACAGAGTCACCGTCGAAGCTTCCGTCAATGTCATCGTCATGGTTGGCGTACGTGAAATGCCCGGAGTCGCAGGCGCGATCGACTGATACGTGATGACCGGTGGAGCCGTCAGGATTTGGATGGCTTTCTGACCTGCCAGGCTTGAACCACTTCCGAGGGCCGCAAGTTCAAGGTTAGCATTGTTTCCTGCAAGATCTTTAACCGTCGCGGCAGCAGCTGTCAGAGCACTCGTGGACTGATAATCGAGGTCAGTTGAGCTATCAGAAAGAGCGACCACATAGTTAAACGTCAGTGTGGTGCTACCAGAACCAGAAACATAGTTAACGACTGCGTCGACTGCCCCGGTTTCAAGGGTGATCTGCGGCGTGCCACCGACCACGAACACTGGTTCCGTGAATGTAACCGTCACTGGAACGATCTGACCGACGCGGTAGATGCCGTTAGCAGCTGTCGAGCTGACAGATGATACCGTCGGAGCAGCGTTGTCGTGGGTGTAGCTGGTCATCGACGAACAGCTTGATACGTTACCAGCAGCATCCGTGGCCTGGGCAAAGATCGTCGTCATGGCGTTAGCCGACAGTGAATCTGTCGTAATCAGGTTTGCACCCGATGTTCCTACACGTGCTGTTGAAATCGCACTGCCGCAAGAGGAGTCACTGAAAAGACGTACATTGGCAACTGCCTCAGAGAGGTTAATTCCCACCTGCGGAGTCTGGCTCATGCCAGGAGACGCGGGGTTAATCGAAGAGTACGTAATCGACGGAGCCGTCGTGTCAATAATCAAGGCCTTGTTGGCAGCCAAGCTGCCACTAGAGCCTGGAGCCGCCAGAGTCAGAACTGCATTGTTGCCAAGAGAATCTCTTATCATTCCACCGTTAGCTGCCAACGAAGCCGTCGCCACATAGTCAAGATCTGCAGACGTATCACCAGGAGAGATCACATATTCAAAAGTGAGCGTGTTGGTTCCAGAGCCGCTCGTATAGTTGACGGTCGTATTGGACGCACCGGTTGCAAGCGTCAGGGTTGGAGTACCTGTGACGATGACCTGTTTAGAGAATGTGACTGTTACGGGCACGCTCTGACCAACGCGGTAATTACCATCACTGAGAGTCGACGATACGCTGTTAACAACAGGCTGAACGGTATCGTTTATGTAGGTCACAAGATTTGTACAGGCCGACAGATTGCCGACAACATCGACAGCTCTTGCGTAGATCACAGTCGATGAGTTGTTATTGACGTTACCCGCCATTGTTATACCGGGACTAACAAATGCGATATTTGATGTCGGATTTGACTTGGCAGTGGCACAGTTTGCATCAAAGTAAAGAGTGACTGTTGAAAGTTCTGATGACGTACCGAAGATGGTTGGTGTTAACGTCGCTCCTGGGTTCGAAGGACTAACTGATGCAAAGCTCAAAATCGGCGCTGTAACGTCGTAGCTGACCGTGTTATCAGATGATGTGGATGCTGCATTATTATTTCCGAACGTATCAACAAGAGAATTAGCAGCGATCGACGGAATAACTGTACCCGAGCCACCCGTGATTGCTGTTGCTGATAGGGTCCAAGTGATGTCGTCTAATGTCGACAAACTCCACGATATTCCTGTGGCTGATCCATTCTGCACAATATCTGAAACCGTAAAGCTTCCGCCGCCCACTGCCCTTGAGAAGACGACTGTATAATTTAAAGGCAACCCATTAGTAGGATCAGCCTGACCGCTAGCCTGGTTTATTGCTACGGTGTAAGCGGCCGTTGTGTAGCCGACACTTTCCGTGGCATCTAGATTTGCATTATTTGGATTCAAAGCAATGTCAGTTATACTGCCGTTTTGGACTCGAGGAATTAATGTACCGTTGCCAGATGCCGTCGCTGCTAAAGTATAAACAGTACTGCTCACCGGAGTAATCGTCCAAGTCACGCCTGTAGCCGTACCGTTATTACCAATGTCACTCGCCGTAAAGCTTGCGGGATTAATTGGTTCGTTGAATGTCACCGTGAAAATTATTGGCAGAGAATTAGTTAGAGCAGGCTGACCAGAGGCTCTGACAAACGAACTAATTGTTGGAGCTACGTTGTCATGGTTAAAAACCACAAGGCTCGTACAACTTGATGTGTTATTAACAGGATCCACTGCTTTGGCGTAAATAGGAGTCGCTTGGTTAGCAGTCAGAGATGTCGTCGTGATCTGTTGACCAGCGCCAGATGCAAGTAATGTTGCAGCAGAAATCTCCGCTGTACAGGTGTTTTCACGGTACAATGTGACCGTCGAAGCTTCAGACAAAGTCATCGATACCGTCGGCGTCTGACTCAAGCCTGGCGTGGCTGGGGATATTGAGCCATAGGCCACTATTGGTGCCGTGGTGTCGACGACAATCGACTTTTGACCCGCAAGGCTTGGTCCGCTGCCAGTTGCCGGTAATATCAGATCCGCATTATTCCCGGAAATATCCCTAATTGATCCGCCGTCTAGCCCAAGTGACGTGGTGGAAGCGTAGTCGAGGTCAACACTGTCCTCCGATGCACCCACCGTGTAACTAAAAGTTAATGTATTGGAGCCAGAACCCGAGACATAGTTTGCGTAGCTTGTTCCAGAGCCGACGTTCATCGTAATGCGCGGTGAGCCGACCACATAAACAACCTCACTAAAGCTTGCCGTTACTGCAATAGCCTGACCAATGCCATACGTGGCGTTGGCTGTCGGCGAGCTCACAGAACTAACTGTCGGACTAACACCGTCATGGGTATATGTGGTCATAACGACGCAGTTTCCGACATTACCCGCAGGATCTGTTGCCCTTGCAAAGATTGACGTGGTGCCATTGGCCGTAAGGCTTGTGGTAGTCATCGCATTTGGCCCCGAGACGCCTGTTCCTGCTGCGGAGATCCCCGCCGAGCAGCTTGCATCAGAGAAAAGACGCAGACTTGTGGCAGCCTCTGATAGATTCACCGTCAGTGTCGGCGTTTGTGTCGCACCAGGTGACACTGGGTTAATGGATGAGAACGTGACGACTGGGCTTGTCGTATCGATAATGACAGCCTTCTGACCTGCAATACTTGCAATACCACCCACTTGAGGCAGTGTGAGGGTCGCATTGTTACCCACAGCATCACGGATGATTCCGCCATTGAGAGCCAGAGCCGATGTGGACACATAATCAAGGTCAGCAGATGTGTCGCCTGCTGAAACCGTGTAGTTAAACGTGAGCGTGGTTGTTCCCGAGCCACTCGTATAGTTGACCACGGAATCCACAGCGCCAGTCTCAAGTGTGATCTGAGGACTTCCCGTTACCGTGACGGGCTCCGAGAAGGTCACTTCAATCGGCACCACCTGCCCTACCCGGTAGCTACCGTTGGCAAGACCAGAGGTTACGCTTGCCACCGTTGGAGCTGTGCTGTCGTTTGTGTAGGTAACGAGATTAATACAACCAGAAGCGTTGCCAGCTGGGTCGATCACTTTGCCGTAGATCGTCGTCGTCGTATTAGCGTTGACGATGCTGTTAACGGTAATACCAGGTGTGGCAAGCACGGTATTAGAAGACGCAGCCGACTTCGGTGACGTACAGCTTGCGTCGTAGTAAAGAGTCACAGTCGACGTCTCAGAAGCCGAGCCAAACACGGTCGGTGTCAACGTCGCACCAGTCAGACCTGGGCTCAGCGATGAGAACGACAGAGTCGGAGTGACAATATCATAGGTTACGGTGTTGTCAGTTCGAGTCGATGCACCGTTCTGGTTACCAAACTCATCGACCACGGTGTTAGCCGCAATCGTTGGAATCACTGTTCCCGAGCCACCTGAGATCGCCGTAGCCTGGAGATTCCATATGATGTTGTCAGATGTTGTCAATGCCCAGGTGATGCCACTAGCTGTGCCGGTTTGGACGATGTCAGCAGTCGTAAAGCTCGATGAGCCCACAGCACTTGAGAAGACCACTGTGAAGTTCAATGGAAGGCTATTAATTGGATCAGCCTGGCCTACAGCCTGATCTACACTGACTGTGAATGTAGCCGCAGCGTAGTTAACGGACTGCGTAGAATCCTGGAGGCTTCCGTTCAGGTTACCGGCAATGTCACTGACAGAGCCAGCCGCCAGGCGAGGAATAATCGTACCATTGCCAGCAGCGGTAGCGGCTACTGTATAGGTCGTACTATTGACAGGCGTCAGCTCCCAAACCACATTCGCAGATGTTCCAGCATTAGTGATATCTGCCACTGTGAACGTCGATGCCAAGATTGGCTCACTGAAGGTGATGGTAAAGCTTGCAGGTAGACTATTGGTGAATCCATTCTGGCCACCAGATCTTACAAAAGAGCTCACCGTTGGAGCGACGTTATCGTGAGTGTACACCACCATGCTCGTACAAGCTGACGTGTTGGCAAATGCGGCCACGGCCCTTGCGTGAATATTGGTTGGACTATTTACTGGCAGAGTCGACGTCGTTACCGTCTGACCAGCACCCGCAGAGACCGCCGTCGGAGCAGAGATCGCCGTACTACAGTCACTGTTACTGAACAGAGTTACCGTCGATGCCTCGGTAATAGACATCGTCACCGTCGGTGTACGAGACGTACCTGGGGTCACCGGCGAAATCGACTGGTATGTAATGACCGGCGGAGCCGTCAGGATCTGGATCGCTTTTTGACCAGCAAGGCTAGAGCCACTTCCAAGAGCAGCTAGTTCAAGATTCGCGTTATTGCCAGCCAAATCCCTAATCGTCGCTGCCGCTGCCGTCAAGGCACTCGTCGATTGATAATCTAGGTCACTCGAGCTGTCATTAAGAGCAATGACGTAGTTGAACGTTAATGTCGTCGTGCCGGAGCCAGACACATAGTTAGCGACCGTGTCGACTGCGCCAGTTTCAAGTGTGATCTGCGGTGTACCACCGACCACGAAAACAGGCTCGGTGAAGGTTACCGTCAATGGAACAGTCTGACCCACGCGGTAGATGCCGTTAGCAGCCGTCGAGCTGACCGATGAGACGGTCGGTGCCGTGCTATCGTGGGTGTAGCTGGTCATCGATGAACAGCTTGAGACGTTACCGGCCGCGTCAGTAGCTCTCGCAAAGATCGTCGTCACTGCGTTAGCCGTCAGTGAGTCCGTCGTAATCAGGTTAACACCAGATGTTCCCACACGGGCAGAAGAGATCGCACTGCCGCAAGACGAGTCACTAAAGAGACGAACATCAGCCACAGACTCCGACAGGCTGATTCCCACCTGCGGCGTCTGACTCATGCCAGGAGAGACTGGGTTAATCGACGAGTACGTCATAGACGGTGCTGTCGTGTCGATGATCAATGCCTTGCTAGCAGAAAGACTGCCGCTTGCACCTGGTGATGCAAGAGTCAACGTGGCATTGTTATTGACCGCGTCACGAATCGTTCCACCGTTGAGGCTTAACGACGCAGTGTCGACGTAATCAAGATCACTAGAGTTGTCGCCTGCAAATACCGTATAGTTAAATGTCAGAGTATTTGTACCAGAGCCACTCGTGTAGTTAAGTGGAGTATCCACGGCACTCGTATCAAGCAGAAGCCTTGGAACTCCCGTTACAAACACCGGTTTCGAGAAAGTCACTGTGACTGGAACCACTTGGCCAGCCCGGTAAGACCCATCAGCCAAAGTTGAACTTACGCCCGTAACAGTAGGTACGACACCGTCGTGGGTGTAGGTCACAAGGTTCGTACAAACAGATACGTTACCCACCACGTCCACGGCCTTACCGTAGATCGTCGTCGGTGCGTTGGTATTCACTGTACCGGTCACCGTGATACCAGGCGCAGCAAACGCAGTGTTAGCCGTCGCAGCCGACTTCGCCGTCGAACAGCCTGCATCGTAGTATAAGGTTACCGTTGCAGCCTCTGACGACGTACCAAGAATCGCAGGAGTCAACGTGTTACCCGTGGGACCTGGGACGATAGAGACGAAAGATAACGTTGGAATCGTTACGTCGTAGCTAACCGTGTTATCTGTAGACGTGGACGCGGAGTTCGTGTTGCCAAAGGTATCGGTGACAGTGTTAGCTGCAATCGATGGAATCACAGTACCGGAGCCTCCGGTCACAGTAGTCGCAGTCAACGTCCAGGTGATGTTATCAAGGGTTGATAGAGACCATGTGAGGCCAGTCGCTGAGCCGTTTTGCACAATGTCATCGGTCGTAAATGTTCCGCCGCCCACGGCCCGTGAGAAGACGACCCGGTAGCTGATCGGTAGACCTGCCGTCGGATCAGCCTGACCAGACGACTGGTTAATCGCCACCGTGTAATCTGACGTCGTGTAGCTCGTGCTCTCCGTTGCATCAAAGAAGGCCGCATTCGCGTTGCCTGCGATGTCGTTAACACTGCCGTTTTGGATTCTTGGTATTAACGTACCGTTGCCAGAGGCCGTAGCAGATACCGTATAGACCGTGCTACTAACCGGTGTCACCGTCCAGGTCACACCAGTGGCAGTACCGTTATTTCCGATGTCACTTGCCGTAAAGCTTGCACTGTTAATTGGCTCATTGAACGTCACCGTGAAGTTCATTGGCACGGAGTTCGTCAGAGCTGGCTGACCTGACGCTCTTACAAACGAGCTCACCGTCGGTGCGACATTGTCGTGAGTATAAACTAAGAGACTCGTACAGCTTGAAGCATTACCAAAAGGATCAACGCCCCTACCGAAAATCGTGGTGACCGCGTTACTATCCAGAGCAAGCGTCGTAATCGTCTGGAAGGGGCCTGTTGCAAGCGAGGTAGATGTTGATATCGCACCCGTACATGTATTTTCGCGGTACAAGGTTACGTCAGCTGTTTCTGACACGGTCAGGGTCACTGTAGGCGAGCGAGATATGCCAGGTGATACCGGCGAAATCGAAGTAAAACTAAGTGTTGGCGAGGTCGAGTCTATGACGATGTTTTTTTGGCCCGCCAGGCTACTTGCGCTGCCTAAACTCGGCAGACCAAGTGCCGCGTTATTGCCCGATGTATCTCTAATGGAGCCACCATTGACGTCGAACGCAGAATTTGAAGCATACTCAAGGTCAATTGAATTGTCGCCAGCACTCACCACGTAGTTGAACGTTAATGTGTTACTTCCAGATCCTGATACATAATTTGCGTAACTTGAACCCGATCCTAGCCCCATTAGAATACGCGGGTTTCCGACAACAAAAACGCTCTCGGACATTGTAACGACAACCGAGATAGTCTGCCCCACTCCGTAAGTACCATTTGCAGCACTCGATGAAATCGAGGACACGGTAGGAGAAACACCGTCATGTAGGTAACTTGTCATTAAAGTACACGAGGATAAATTACCCGCAAGATCTGTCGCTTGCGCGTAAATTGACGACGTTGTATTCGACGCCAAAGCACCCGTTGCTATTGTATTAGAACCAGACACACCTGGCGCAGCTGACGAAATCGGAGCAACACAACCGGCCGTCAAGTACAACTGAATATTGCTGACAGCTTCCGTAAGATTTACCGTTAGCGCCGGCGTCAAAGACGATCCTGGCGAACTTGGAGAAATCGCGCTAAACGAGATCGCTGCAGGATTAGTATCGACAATAATATTCTTATTACCCGCTAAACTCACTGCTGCCGAGAGATCCGGGAGCGTTAATGTTGCATTATTTCCGACAGCATCCTTAATAGTTGCCGCACCAAGACTTAGCGCAGACGCTGACTGGTAGTTTAAGCGTGACGAATTATCACCAGCAAAAACCATATAGCTAAACGTAAGCGTCGTCGAACCAGAACCAGATGTATACGCAACAACGGCATCCGTCGTCCCCGTCTCTAGGGTCAATGTTGGAGTGCCCGTCACAAAAACTGATTTTGAGAAGGTCAACTGCACAGGAATAACCTGTCCAGCCTTGTAATACCCATTATCGAGACTCGATGACACGTTAATTACAGATGGTGATAAACCGTCGTGGTTATACGTAACAAGTTCAGTACAAAGCGAATAGTTACCCGCGGGGTCAACGGCCTTTCCGTAAATCGTCGTCGCAGCATTGGCATTCACATTCGCCGTCAATGTTATGCCGGGACTTGCGAATATTGTGTTTGGAGCAAAGTCAGACCGGGCCGTCGTACACCCACCGTCAAAATATAGCGTCAGCGCTGAAGGTTCAGAGGTCGATCCAAGAATCGTTGGCTTAAGAGTCATCCCCGGATTGGCAGGCGCCAACGATGAGAAAGTGATGGTAGGAATAACAATGTCATAAACCACAGACGCATCTGTAGAAAAAGAACTGCCATTGAAGTTTCCGTAATTATCCTGCACAGAATTCGACGTAATAACTGGCGTTACCGTACCGCTTGATCCAACTGACGTAGCAGTTAGATCCCATGTGATGTTATCTGTTGAGCTTAGAGACCAAGTTACACCAGTTGCCGTTCCCACCTGAGAGATGTCTGCCGTCGTAAAACTGCCTGCTGCCACGGCATCTGAAAAGACAACCCTAAACCTGATTGGCACCACATTGATTGGATCTGCTTGACCACTTGCCTGCTCAAGAGTCACGGTCAGAGGTGCAACCACATAATTTACGTTATTTGAAGCGGTTGAAACACCAACATTAAAGTTACCTGCACGATCTGAGACTGATCCGCTCAACAATCTTGGATGTAGCGTGCCATTCGATGCGACGGTCGCCGAGACATTGAATGTTCTTTGGTCTCCTGTATCGGTGACAACCCACGTCACGCCAGTCGATGAACCGGCGTTATCAATGTCGCTCGCTGTAAATGAACTTGGATTAATCTGTTCGTTGAACGTGATTGCAAAGTTTATTGGCAACGAATTCGTCGCAGCTGCCTGAGCACTAACCCGAGCAAACGATGATATTACCGGTGCAACATTGTCGTGCCTATAAACAACCATAGAAAAACACGAAGAGCTATTGCTAGCGGAATCTACCGCCTTGGCAAAAACAGTTACAGCGCTGTTAACGGGAAGTGTATCTGTCGTAATGGTTTGGTTTGGCCCCGGGATCAGCGCTTTTGCCGCGGAAATTGCCGCCGCGCAACTAGAATCGCTATAAAGCGTGACGACTGCAGGCTCAGATAAACCCAACGTGATCGTTGGATTCTGCGATGTCGAAATAGCGCTCGGAGCCACTGATGTGTACGTAACGGCAGGAGCTGTCGTATCGATTGTTAATGACTTCTGACCGCCGAGACTATTCGTCCCTCCCAGCGATGGAAGTGTCAGCAAAGCGCCGTTAAGAGACAGGTCTTCGATGACGCCGCCATTCAGGGTCAATGCCGTCGTTGATAGATACTCTAGTTTTGCTGACGTCTCACCGCTAGCCACCGTGTAATCAAACCTCAGCGTAGAACCACCTGATCCAGACGCATACGACGCGAAAGAATTGGGTTGACCGGTCGCAAGTGCCAAGCGAGGAGTGCCTGTCACCTGAACAGGCTCAGAGAATGTGATGTTAATCGGAATGACTCTGCCAGGGCCATATGGACCGTCAGCTGCCGTCGAAGTGACTGACAACACCGTTGGTGGTCCACCATCGTGAACATAGTCTCCAATCTTGTTACAGCCAGAGGAATTACCAGCCGCGTCTGAAGCGAGGGCATATACAGACAACGTAGTATTCGGAGTCATTGTGAAAGCAGTAAACGTGTTGGCCCCGCTCGTTACGGATGTTTGCGCCGAAATGCCAACCGAGCACGCTATGTCATTAAAGAATCTGATCGTAGGAACAGCCTCTGAAATTGAGTAGTGGATTTGTGGGTTTTGACTGTTACCGGGTGACGACGGAGTTGTTCCCGTCATAGTTACTACCGGATTTTCGGTATCGATAATAATATTTTTAGTATTGCCCAGACTTCCGCTCGCTCCCGGGCTTGATAACGTTAGAACGGCGTTGTTACCTACAAGATCCTTCAGCGTCCCAGACACGAGCTGGAGGGATGACGAGGACGAATAGTCTAGCCGAGCTGACGAATCACCGGATACTACCGTGTAGTTGAACGTTAGAGCATTCGTTCCGGAGCCTGCAGGATTAGTAAGAACAGTATTCGTAAAACTAGTTCTCAAGGCTAACTGAATGCTACCAGTCAAATACACGGGCTCTGAGAAATTCACGGTTATGGGCACAACCTGGCCAACTCGGTAGCTTCCATTAGCAAGAGTCGAGGTGACAGAAACAACAGAGGGAACTGTCACATCTTGGAAGTAGCTGAGTAGACTCGTACATGTGGATTCATTTCCCGCCAAATCGGTGGCCTTGCCGTAGATGGGCGTATAATCATCCTGTGTAACTGCTGACGTTAACTGAATTCCAGGACTCGAAAAAACGGTATTGGGAAGACTATTGGACTTTGACGTCGAGCAACCACTATCAAAATAAAGTAATACACTCGAAGGCTCCGAAACTGAGCCAAGAATAGTCGGAGTTGCCGACTGTGAAGGGTTAGCTGGCTGAACTGAAGAGTAACTTAACGTCGGGGGCGTGATGTCGTAGGTAATGATGTTATCAGTCGAGGTTGACGCCGCGTTTGCATTACCGAACTTATCGACAACTGTATTCGCCGCAATCGTCGGGATCAGCGTACCTGCCACACCTACAGAGTTTGCAGACAAAATCCAAACTTTATTGTCAGCTGATGACAACGACCAACTGATGCCGCTAGCCGAACCGTTTTGAATGATATCACCAGTGGTAAAACTTGAAGCTCCCACCGCCTCGGAAAATGTCACTTTGAAACGCATGGGCAGGAATCGAACTGGATCTGATTGCCCATCATCTTGGTTGATGGTGACTGTTTGAGCTGCGACAAGATAGTCCACGGTGTTCTGTGAGTCACTTACACCGGAGTTTGCATTATTGGCATAATCAGAAACTGCAGCGCTAGAAAGCCTTGGAAGTATTGAGCCATTTGAAGCACTGCTAGCTGAGAGAGTGAATGTTTTATGATCTCCAAGGTCGAGAATATCCCAGGCAATCCCTGAAGCGGTTCCCAAGTTCACGATATCAGACGCACTAAACGTCGCGGGGTTAATCGGCTCACTAAAAGTCAATGTGAAATCGATTGGTAATGAATTTGTCAGAGCAGGCTGAAGAGCCGCTCTGGCAAATGATGCAACGGCCGGCGATGTATTATCATGAGTATAGACGACCAGGCTTTGGCACATCGAGGTGTTACCGACCGAGTCCACAGTCTTAGCAAAAATCGACGTTGCTATATTCTGAGGCAAGCTATAGGTTCTAATTGATCGACCGCCACCAGACGGTAAACTCACCGCGGCCGAAATTTGGGTTGTACACTGATCGTTACTGTAGAGGGTCACCGATGCGGCCTCAGACAGGCTCATATTCACGTTCGGTGCCACGTTTGTTGAAGGAGACGCAGGAGACGTGGATTGATATGAAACGATCGCTGCGGTCGTATCAATTGAAATAGCGGAAGATCCGCCAAGACTCGTTTCCTCCCCAGGACCTGGTAGCGTTAAAACCGCGTTATTTGCGGCAAAGTCTTTAATCGTGCCACCATTTAGTGAAAGCGCAAGAGTCGAAAGATATTCTAGATCTGCCGACGTCTGGCCCGGTCCGGGGGTGTAATTAAACGTTAACTGACTGCCGCTGGATCCAGACGTGTAGTTGACAACTGCATTATTTGGCAAAGTGAATAGCGTTATCTGCGGCGTTCCAGTTACTAGTACCGGCTCGGTAAATGTCACAACAATTGGAATCGTTTGTCCCAAGCCGTAGATACCATCGGACGCTGTTGTTGAAACCGATGAAATTGTCGGCACAACGCCGTCATGGATATAGGTGGTGAGTCGCGTACACACAGATAAATTACCCGCAAGATCTAAACCACGAGCAAAAATTCCTGTGCCGCTGTTTAAAGTCAGCGTGTTCGTTGTAAGTGTGTTACCACCAGGTGCAGCTGTGCTAGCACCCGAAATCAAGAGACCGCAAGTCGCATCCCTGAACAATTCAATCTTTGACATATCCTCAGAAACATCAAACGTCACTTGCGGCGTCCTGGTGTTGCCGGGAGATGCCGGACTGGTCATCAGGAATGAAATTGTTGGGATTGTAGTATCAACAACGATGCTTTTATTGGCGCTTAGACTTCCCGAGGCTCCGGGCGCTGGCAGACCGAGAGCCGCATTGTTGGCAGCAAGGTCGCTGATTGAGCCACCGTTAAGACTCAAAGGGTTTACCAAAGTATAGTCAAGATCTTCCGACGTCTGACCAGCTTCAACTGTGTACTTGAAGGTTAAGGTGTCGGTGCCGGAGCCGCCTGTGTAATCCACAACAGCCAGCATAGATCCAGTCTCTAAAGTTAACTGTGGCACACCAGTTACAGTAACGATCTCCGAAAATTTCACAGCTATTGGAATCTCTACTCCAGCCATATAGTTGCCATTAGCTTTCGTAGATGTAACTTCGACCACAGAAGGATTTATCGAGTCATGTCGATAAGTCACTAAAGACTCACAGCCACTCCAGTTACCTGCCAGGTCAAGAGCCTTGCCGTAGATAACTGACACCTGATTTGCTGAGACACTACGGGTAAGAGTTATTCCAGGGCTTGCAAAAACGGCATTACTTAACGTGTCTGATGCAGCTTGAGAACAAAGACTATCCAAATAGAGCGTCAAGGACGACTCAACCGACGTCGTGCCAAGTATCGTAGGCATCAACGTCGGAGATGGATTTGCGGGCGCAACCGAGGACACAGAAATAACAGGAGGTGAAATTTGATACCTGACGGTGTTGTCAACTGAGGTCGAATTAGCGTTTCGATTACCAAACTTATCCACAACAGCATTCGCAGCGACAGAGGGCTGCAGAGAACCCTCCTGATTAATGGCTGTCGCTACCAACAACCACGATTTATTGTCGCTACTAGTCAAGCTCCAAGTTATGCCCTGAGCAGTACCACTTTGGGTAATATCTGAAATCGTAAAGCTAGCCGGATCCAACTCCTCAGAAAACTCAACATTAAATTGGATCGGCAGACTGTTGATTGGATCTATTTGACTAACAGCCTGATTCACAGTCGCCGTGAGCGGCGCAACCGAGTATCCGACAGAATTTACTGACGTCACATCGCTTGCATTGCTATTACTGGCGGGATCGCTGATCGATCCAGCCGCAAAGCTCGGCGCCACACTGCCATTACCAGCTGCCGTTGCAGCTACGGTAAATGTTTTATGGTCACCGGAGTCCTGTATACTCCAGGAGACGCTAGATGCTGTTCCTGAGTTGGTCAAGTCATCAACAGTAAAGCTACCAGTATTAATAGGCTCACTGAATACGAGCGAGAAATTGACCGGCAAAGAGTTAGTCAGATCAGCCTGCCCGGACGCTCGAGCGAAACTTGCCACGACAGGAAGAATGTCATCATGAACATATACGACTACGTTCTGACAGCTGGACTGGTTACCAACTGGATCAATTGCACGTCCGAAAATAGTCGTGACGGAATTTCGTGCAAGGCTGCTCGTCGTCAAACTTTGTCCAGGACCAGCGTTCAGCTGGGTCTCGGCAGAAATCGCAGACGAACAAGACGCGTTAGAGTAAAGAGTAACCGTGGCGGCTTCTGACAAATTAAACGTCAATGACGGTGTACGTGAACTTGAGGCCACCCCTGGTGAGATTGAACTATACGTAAACGAAGGTGGCTGGGTGTCTATGGAGATTTGTTTGCTACTTGAAAGACTGCCAGTAGCGCCTGGGGGTGGTAGACCAATATTTGCAGAGTTCCCTACAATGTCAAGAATGGATCCTCCGTTTAGGCCGAGAGCTGACGCACTATCGTAATCAAGTCGCATGGATTGTTCACCAGCAGCGACTACATAATTAAATGTCAATGTGTCAGTGCCGCTACCTGCGGAATAATCTAGTAAAGTCCCAGAGCCGCCTGTTGCAAGTCGCAATCGAGGCGATCCTGTTACCATGACTGGTTCTGAAAATTTGACTGTAATCGGAACACTCTCGCCTGCCTTATACCCTCGGTTATCGGCATTGGAGCTTACAAGAGAAACGATAGGAGAAACATCATCATGGGTATAAGTGACAAGCTCTCTACATGCGGATGGATTGCCAGCTGGGTCCACAGCTTGCGCAAATATGGTAGTAGTCGAGTTATTGTTAACTTCTGATGCGGCCGTAATGCCGGGCGACGCAAAAATCGTATTAGACATCGCCGAAGATTTTGCTACCGAACAGGCAGCATCATAGTAAAGAGCGACATTAGACGCTTTTGAAACGCTTCCTCGTAAGGTGGGGAACTTTGATGGCGACCCCTGCGCCGGACTAACAGAAGAATAGCCAACAAATGGTATAACCGTATCGCGGGTAAATGCTGTCGATTGCCCGAAGGCCTGACCGCCGTCTTTAAGACTGAGCATGACACAAAGTTTATAAGTGCCATCGGTTGCAAAGGAATTTATTGGTGGTATCGAAGAAAGCAGGTATGAGACTGATTCATCACAAGTTGTCGAAGGTGAAACCAGAGCATAAGTTTCAACATCATAGTTGGTTGCCGAAAGTATGGCTACGGGCAAACCGCTTGTTGAGCCAGCGTTATTGATATAGCCGCCAGAGGCTTGGTTGGCTAACGCCAGCGACGTGAGCGCTGGTGTTTTCGGGTCGAGTGCCGCATCTTGCACAACGACATCCCAAGAGAAATACTTGGATGTGAACGACGGATCGATGAGCTTTGGGCTACCATTCAATGCAAGCCCGGCACGTTTAACAATCCCGACCGTGAGCTCCAGCTTATGCGGCCCAGTTTGAGCTCTCCGAGGACGCCAGTAATATTCGGCATCAGAACCCACATCGACGCCGTTCAGGCGCCACTTGTAGTCAACAGCATACTTCGTAGAGTAATAAACGGCCTGAACTTCAAACTTCGTTCTGTGAGTTGCTGAAATTCTCGTTGGCACCGACTGACTTAGAATACGCGGTTCAATTTTCTCAAGCTCAACGTCTACCGTCCCAAACACGACCTCGAAGGCTTTTTCACCCTTACGGTCTGATTTGATATCATCAATAATCTTCTCGCTCGATGATGACTTCATAGCAAGACTATAAAGAGCATCGAGCTCAGGCAGCTTCTTGTTGACAGCGTCTTCTAGGGAAGCCTTCAAAAGCGTACGGTCGACAGCGAAGTCAATCGCAGTGGTCGCACTCGAGAGATCTTGCGCTCGTCTACCCGTCACAACGCGTGAGAAATACTCGCCGCAGCGCTCAGCTTCAACCTTCCAAACATCTGTTCTGGAGTCGAGATCAACACCCTGGGCAGATAAGTCACCGAAAAAGTATGTATTATTAGAGTCGGCCTTTATTGTAGCTACACGCCTTTTAATCTCTATAAATTTGGAGCCATCCCACTGAGCGAATAGCGTCATGTAAACCGTAGCTGAGTCACTGCAGTCAGAGCTCGCCTTGAGCGCGCCCGTATTGCCCGCCTCAAAGTTAATCGAACCTTCGACACTTTCAACGCCGGCCAACGGGTTATTCTTTTTGTTACTGTTTGCCACAGACCCTGAGAACCGGGAGTCGCAGCTTGTAAGGAATAAAAACAAAATAGGGCCCCAAGCAGCACCACGTGCCGCGAAGGGACGCATCATTGTTAAACCTTCAAATACCATACATTATCCAATGTATTTCCCGGCTTTAGCCGGTTCGGACACCCACCATCAATCTTTAGTCTGGCGATTTTCTCCTTTTAATTTTAGGTTGTTACACCCATATTCAGAGACCTCTGGGCCCCCAAATCCATTAAAACCAACTAGGAAATCCATTGACCCTACCAAGCGACACCCAATCCGAGTCCCACAGAGAAGCGCTTCATCTGAGCGTGCAGGTTTGCTTCCTCATCCATCAAGTGCACATCAATGGTTTCCGATTCCAGAAAAAAGTCGTAGTTGCGCTGCGACTGATTTCGACCTTCGGGACGCGGCGTGTAGTAGCTGGCCGTGAAACGATTATTTGCTCGGTCAATCAGCAAAGATTGATCAACAAACTCGTATAGATCCTTCACCGCACTGATGCGATACCGCATCGTCTTTTTGGTAAATGTGATTCCGCCAGTTATGCCAAGTCCAAGATTATGATCAGTATGATCTTCGAGAAGGTAAGCGACCCCGTCAGAGCGATTAGAGATGTAGTAGCGAAGATCCATGACAGCAAGTCTGGCATAGAGACCGGCATATAATTCCATATTTGACGCGAGCCCTTGGAAATAAAATTTTGCTCCGAAATCAACGTTGGTAAAGCGGAAGTACTCAAGTGGATCATCTGTCCTGGTCAAAAGTTCTGATTCCGAATTCGCTTTCACGAACGAAGAATGGATGGCGCTTCCAAACCATTCCATGGTTTCGTCTTCAGAATAGGCAAACAAGACCGTAGCTGTTGACTGCTTTTTTAACATGGGTGACTTAGCGGAACTTAGAACGTTTCTGGCGACGTGGAGCGACACCGATTTCCCTGGGACTCTTTCCCAATCACCCGCATTGCCAGACATCGATCGTTTTGCATCCGCGAGGCGTTTGGCCCGCTCAGCGGCTTCCTCTGCCAACGCAGAAACCGCCTCTTCTGCTGACTTCGCTGCCTGTGCAGCTTTAGCACTTCGTTCCGCCTCCATGGCAACTTTATTGGCAAATGCCTCAGCAGCTTTCGCCGCAGCCAGTGCTTCTGCAGCTTTTTTAGCCTTCGCAGCCTTAGCTGCCTCTGCCGCTCTCGCCGCCTCAGCTGCCTGAGCAGCTCGGGCCGCCTCTGCTGCTTTCGCTAATTCAGCGGCCTTTGCAGCCTGAGCAATGCGAGCCGCTTCCTCCGCTTTTGCCTTCGCTGCCGCACGTGAGATGCGCTCAGCTTCAGCTGCCTTGGCAGCCTCAGCCGCACGGGCAGCCTCAGCCGCTTTCGCAGCTTCGGCAGCAGCAGCCGCTTCAGCAGCTCTGGCTGCGGCGCTCAACTCTGCAGCCCTCGAAGCCTCTTCTGCCTGCGCAGCTTCTGCTGCTTTCGCATCTTTCAAAGCTTCCGTTGCTTCTGCTGCGCCGCTCGTGGGCTTGAGTGTTCCTGCGATTCTAGCGGAGGCTTCATTTTTACGACGAATAGCTTCTGCGTAGTCTGCCTCGTATTTCGCTCGTAGCGCTTCGGCCTCGGCAGCTTCTTTTTGTGCTCGTGCAAGTTCTGCTATTTGCGCAACTCGAGCCGCATTTTGTGCTGCCGCAGCCTCCACGGCCGTGTAGTAGCCAGGGGTGGGTTTACTTTCTCCGGAACTAGCTTCGACAAACTCCGGATTACCGCTATTGGCAGCGATCGCGTCTTTGTCGACCGACGATCCCAAGACATCAAGTGATGTCCCATCAGAAGCCGCCATCGCTTCTCCAACCGAAATAATTTTCGGAAGAACAATCGCATCGCCAGCTCCTAGAGATGACCAGTTGGATCTACCTGGGTTAAAGTTTTGAACCACGCTAGCCCAACGCGGACGATTGTAGAAACTCAACTCTTTTGAAGACGCCGGCACACCATTGGCAGCGAGCACTGTATCCAAAGTCGTACGATCACCGACCGTATGAAGACCAAGCGTCAAAGCACCGGCAGCAAAGTTTATAGGATTTTTTAGGCACGCATCTTTTTTAGGTGTTGAAAAACGAAGCGCAAAGCATCCGGCCGGGAGCGGAACCATAACATCAATCGGTTTTTTTATTGATGAGTCCTGCTTAGTAAGTAAAGCATCGACCATGTCTTCCCAGGTACGCCCATCATAGAGATCAGTACTATCATAAGGAGATGGCACATCACCAATCTTGGCGATAATTTGTTTTAAGTAAGGTCCAGCCTTACGGTCTATCGAAATCGTGGTGAAATAAATTTTGGATTTTGAGCCAAAAGATCCAAGATTTTGCTGGGATGATTGTTGAGATAATGGCGCCTCGGACGCTGCTAGACTCGGACTCGACTGACCGGAAATCACATTTGCTGCGTCGTCTGGACGAATGCTAATAATGTTTGATGCAGTATTTTGTGAGCCAGACGCCTCTGCATCGACTACGACCGGAACTTCCATCGCACTTGACGATTGAGACAAGCTAACTACTTTTGGAAAAATCAACACCGTGCCTGGACGAATCATCCCAGATGCGTCTAGCTTCGGGTTCAGGTTTTTAATGATGTTTACCCAGCGATCCTGATTATAAAAGCGGTGAGCTGCTTCCGTGGCCGGCACACCGTTGGAATCAACGATATCGGCTAGACTTTTAAACGAGCGAACTTCTTGCAATCCCAGCTCGACAAATCCATCACCAAATGATGCTGGATCTTTTAAACATGCGTCCTTTTTATCTGCCGAAAGATTTCGATCAAAGCAAGCGGCAGGAAGCGGAATCATCACGGGAAACGGCTGAGTGGAGGATGAATCTTTCTTAGTCAAGAATACATCTACGAATTCATCCCATTGACGCCCATCGTATAGCTTAACGTCGTTATGTGGCGCTGGAACGCTTGTTATCCTCGTCTTGATCTGGCGCAAGAAAGGACCAACATCTCGATTAATTTGCCACGTCACATAATAAACTTTGCTGGAATTTATTTTTTCAGAGACACCTTGTTCGGCCGCGCCTTCAGAAAAGATCGTCGTTGATCCCGTTAAAAAAGCGCAAGACACGACCAGCAGTTGCCGGACAAGCTTGTTAAAATTTAGTTTAGTGCCACGCATTTAAATCTCAGGTCACCGCACCAAAAATAAATTGAATTTATTCACTGATATCTTAATTATTATCGATGTAGGCCATGGCAATCAAGGCGCGCAGAGCCTTTACAAAGAACGACTAAAAGAGAATTTCGCCGGGCATTCCGCTTCTTTAAGTGGTGTTTTTATCAAATTGTCAATTCAAATTTGATTGATGAAACGACGTAGAATTTCTACGTGCAGATGAGGCCCGCCTGAAATAGGTCAAACCCAAGTGCCGGAGATATTGCATTTATTGGTCGTGATGTGATTGATTACCAAATTCCTGACTTTTAATTCCACCAATTTTTTTTTGGTAAAAACAAAACTTACCTTTAAAAGCGCAAAAAAAATCGCACAAGACCAATAAGGCTTGTGCGACTTCACATTTATCAGGCTATTGCGAATTACTTAACGTTTCATTCGACGTTAAGTAATTCGACTTCAAATACTAGATTAGAATTAGGCGGAATCGTCTTACCGACGCCCTGACTTCCGTAGCCGAGGGCCGATGGTATTTTTAAACGTCGGCGCTCGCCAACCTTCATACCTTCAACTCCTTTGTCCCAGCCAACGATAACTTGACCTGCTCCAAGCACGAACGTGAAAGGCGTCTTGCGCTTCTCGCTTGAGTCAAATTCGGTGCCATTCTCAAGTTTGCCAACATAGTGGACGGTAACTTTTTTGCCCTTCTGAGCGACTGTTCCTGCTCCAGGCTTCAACGTTTCAATTTTCAAATCAGACGTATCAATAACAGGAGTGCCGGCTACCTGCCCAGTCGCAACTTTAGCCTCACCATCTCCTCCGCTTTTACTCGAGCATTTTGTACAGCTTGTTGTGCACGTGACTGATATCAGCGCCAAACTTAGCAATGTTTTGATCATAGCAATGAAACTCCATCGTGTAGGTATAGTTATCCGCTATCATACCAGATCTCGCTAAAAACCCCCCAGCCTAATTGAAAAATTTTGTATTCACTATTGCAAGAATGTGTGGAACACTGATGACCATGACCGTAAAAGTAAGCAACCATTCCATAGATAATCTCTTCTGGCAAAACTGGCACATAAGTAGACCCGATAGACTCAATGCCATTGGTACAACGGTTGCACGCGAACTCACAGAAACGATGGAGATGACCCGCAAGAGTCTCGAACCCCATATCAGGGCCATCGTGATCACCGCGGAGACTGTCATTAAGTCAAACAATGCGATTTGGATTGCTGGCGGAGATCTCTCTGAACTGGGGGAACTCCATGAGAAGACACAAGGCCGTGACTATGCCCGCACCATGCGTTGCTTTTGCGAGGGATTGGAAACCTTGCCAGTGCCAGTGATCACGGTGGTTGACGGTGCAGCCATCGGTGGTGGGGCGGAGCTGGCGTTGGCTGGTGATATACGATTTGCCACCGTGCGCAGTATATTTGAGTTTAAACAGTTAAAAATGGGTCTTGCCACTGGATATGGCAGTGCCTCTCGCCTGGTAGAGCTTTTAGGCAAATCTAAGGCACAGTCACTTCTTTACTTTTCCGAGTCTATGGATGCGGAGGCAGCTCATAGAGACGGTTTAGTCCACCGCTTGATTTCGTCTGCATCGCATGAAGACATCTCCAAAGCCATATTTCCAGTAATCCAACTCGAGCCTTCAGCCGTCTCTGCCCAAAAAAAGATGCTGCGCCTGGCTGCTGCCCAACCTTCAGCAAACCACAGTTGGGCTGATGAGATTTTTGAGTCCATTTGGATGAATGATACACACTCAGAAAACTTGGCCGCGTTTAAGACTAGGTCAGGGACCCCTTAGCTTGCATGATATTGGAGTAAGCAGCCCTTAAATTATTTTGAAAGGCCCAAACTCCAGATTCCTCGTCTACACAAATACGCCCCTTGTTGTAGCTACCGCTCTTAAGGCCTATTTGGACTCGTTCGCATATTTCAATATCTTCTTTTTGCACGAGGTCTGACAGCTCGATATCATCGCGAACCCTCTGTGCCAGCTTTTCTGGATCTTTTTCATCGAGATAAAGATCAAACACGGTCAGACATCGATCAGCATCGATCGGCAAAATACTATTAACTTGAACTCGCCCGGGCATAATATTGAGCATCAGATTGGGAAAAACTTGGTAATAATAGGCAGCTCCACCGGTATGATAGGGATTGTCGTCGCCGGCTAGTGGGCCGTACTGCAGTACTTTGTTCCCATCTATAGAGGTTTTGTAACCCTTAACATCAAGTATTTTGGCTAGTTTAGGGTGCACACTGTGGATGTGATAACCTTCCATATAATTATCGACGTACACTTTCCAATTCGCCTTGACCTCGTACACCACGCGTTTTTGAAATCGCATTTCGGTCATATCGATGGGCTGAATTGTTTCAGCGATACCAAACAAATGCTCGCTAAGTGGTGGTGCATCGCCGGATAAGTTTACAAATAGAAACCCTAAGTAGTTCTCAATACGGTATCTCGGTAGAGAACACGAGGACGGATCAAAATTACGCGCGCCATCGAATTTTGGCGCTCCCACTAAATGACCGTCAAGATTGTACGTCCATGCATGGTACACGCACCGCAAGACCCTCGACGATCCTGATTGCGTGGCTAATGGGCCGCCTCGATGCCGGCAGACGTTGGCCAGGCAGATGATCTCATCTGACAGGTTTCTAACAACGAGCAACGGCCGACCGAGAAGTTGATCGACCAGATAGTCGCCTCGTTTGGAAATCTGGCTTTCATGACCGACATATAGCCAAGACGATGCGAGAAGACTCTCCCGTTCAAGCTCGTTCATTTCAGGAGACGTGAACCACCGTGCAGGAATTGTCTCCGAGGTCTCAATCGAACGGATTTCCATGTCTTTCAGGTCCTCATCGGACCACCTGTAGCTCATACGCGACCTTGCCTCGCTTTGTTGTAATCGACGTCGAGATCTCAACCCGCCTGAAATAATCTAATAGCGCCGATTTTTATCACATCCGGTTGTTCCCCGGCGACTAAAACTCCCGGAAGCATAAAAGCGAAACTGGCCGGCCAGTCAAAAAATCCTTTTCAATATCCTATCTTATATGTTTTTAATATTTTTAAATTTATCGATTAAATCGATAGCTTATGCTCTGTTTATAAGGAGATCTTTATCTCCCCTATTAAAAAAGAGTCGTCAGGAGCTAAAATTCGATAAGTTTCACTTATGAAAGACTTTAGTTAGTCCATACCTCTTGTTCACGGAATCGTGCGCAGGGCTACCGCAGACCGGAACATCGATGAATGCTGTGGCTATATCTTGTTGTTGCTGAAGAAAGGACTCTCTTATGAACACATTAAAGTTGCCCCTACGGGCTCAGTTCCCTACGGGCTCAGTTATTCCATTCGTTTGCTTTCACTACATCACTGGTAGCGTTAGCCCTCTCAATCAACTCTTGCAGAAATGAAACGCCGCTATATCCATCAGCGTCGTCAACGACCTCGGTCGATATTCCTCAGACTCCTGTGAAAAACCAGTACGCGATTGGTTTCTGTTGGTCTTACGCAGCTTTGGCTCTCATTGAGTCAAATCATAAATTGCACACAGATCAGGATATAGACCTCAGCGAGGAAGCTCTTGGCTAAATGCACATGCGCTACGAGATGTCTGCTGTCGCAAAAAAATATCGTACAGCACCCATACCAGCCGATGAAGTCCGAAAGTGGCTGGAGAATAAAAGTTTAGAGGGCTGGTTCGTACGAAGCCATGAAGCGTCTCCGGTTGACGACGCCATGGAACTCATAGATCGATACGGCCACGTCCCCGAAAGCGCCTGGAGCCTCAAGTTCAAATCGCGCGCAGACGTCAACGCACTTAAAAGAGCTATGATAGAGCCTTATATAGATTTTCTGAATAGTGATGAGCCCAATCTCAAACCCAGCTCTCGACAAGGTCATCACCGTGGATGGCGCATTTCCTCAAGCTCCACCGTCCAAATTTATGTTTGAACGGACGTATTACACGCCACAGGAATTCGCCCGAACTTATCCAAAATTCCAAAGTAGAGACTATAAGCTCTTACAGGCGAAATCAGCAGCCGACAGTCGTGCTATTATTCAAGCAACTAAAGAAGCGATGGCGGCTGGTTTCAGCGTGCTAGTAAGTTTTGGCGTATCTATGAAAAATTTGAAGAATGGTTTTTTTAGTGCTGCGGATCTCGAGATCCGAGAGCTAGATACCAATCCCGAAATTATACCTGACGTGATCTCTCTAAATGGTAATCATGCCGTTATCGCTACCGACTTCGTGAATCGTGGTGGGGCAGAGGGAGAAATTTCGCCATCACTCCTTGACCGAGAGGTTTCAAAATCTGCTGATGAGCTTCAATACTTGAAGTTGAAAAACAGTTGGGGTGCAAATTCATCGACAACCGAAGATGGCATTGACGTGACCGCGTCGCCCGACGGCTTTTACCGAATGGATTATTCTTACATCAAAGCTGTTTCAGCCAAGGGAAAATTCGCTGTGGTTGTACCCAAAAAGTTTGCCCCCTAAACCCTGACCAGCGGATAAGAGTCTGAGCATCCTCTGCGATCAACTCATCAACTTCCTGCGGAGTCATTTCATGGATTGATCGTAAGAATTCAAACGACAGCCCACCCGACGACTCAATGGTAGTGAGGCCTTCAAGGTAGGGACGCCAGATCGCCTGTACTTTGGTCTCTTCGGTTTTACCTGTCTTCCCAGCATCGATGCACGCTTGCTGATAATCGGTCATTGGGTTTGTACCACGGCTCGTTACATTAGGAAGGTTGATCGCCATAAACCTAGATGTCGACGCATGTCCGAGACGACCCTCTCCTCCAGTAAAAACGACAACCTTGAAGTTTGATTTTGGTACTTTAATATCTTGATCAGGACCGATGTTTTGACTTTGAGCATCATAAATGGATCCTGTTATCAAATAAGCACGACCTCCCATGGCGACAATCCTACGGCGAACAAAACGCTCCAGACTAACCCACAGCTTACGATTTAAAAAAGCAGACTGGGGCATGACGTTACTCATAAAAAAAGTGGACTGATTATCAGCTTCAGACGCCGTGCGATCAGCACTCGGCACCTGATGACCACGGTCGATACATGTGCCACGATAGTCATTCGGTGAAACCGACCTGCGATTTTGATCGCGAAGCACTACGTCTAATTCTTTATCGAGATGAAACGTATTTGATCTCGATGCATCGCCTAGACTCTCAGGATGGAGAGTCCAAGAAACCCATTCGGGTGACCTAGTCTCCACATTCCAGCTAATAACATATTGCGAGCGACTAATGATAATTGGGTTGCCTGTGATTGCGGTGGGACGCCCCAGACCAACATTTGAATTTTCACTGAGCGGCACATCACCTATAACTATTTCAGCAAATGAATTTTCGGCGAAAAAAAGAATGTCTGCGAAAGACAAAAAAATGAGACCGATCAAGTAACGAAGTCGCAAAACCACACCCCTCTGTCTTCAGCGCTAGTCGTGCGCCAATTCAAATTCCTTTGGTTTTTGTTTTGCCGAGCCTTTTGTTATGATCAAGCTTGGATGACTTAAAGTAAAGAAAAAACCAGCCTACATTAGGGGCTGGTTTTTGTTTCAACGATTATGGATGCGAGGCTTTATCAATTTTTAACTGCGGTTTCTCCCGCGCGATTCAGATAAACCTCAACGCTACATTCATACTCTCTATCTCCCGGATAGAAGCTTGTGCGCGTACAAACAACATCCCCGGATCGTTTCACTAGCACCTTACCGCCCTGCTCGGCGACTTCAGCAACATCAAGGAATTCATAGAGCTTGTATGAATCTTGTGAATTCAACACGGTCTTGATTTGCAACTCTTGATTGTTACTTCCGGCAGCTGCCGCAGCGAACATCAGAGGCATAAGACTTAAGAGTTTGGCTTTCATCTGCTGTGATCTCCCAATTTGTGAGTTGCCGACTTACCTATAATAGAAGCGTTTAAAATTGGCAATATTTTTATTAATTTAACGATCCGATTCATAAAATAATATAAAAATCAAGCTCTTATGCTTATTCCTTAATCAGATGCCTTTACACAGATCGGATCACGGATGCTTCATTAAATAATAAACCCTCCAGGTGAAATTCTTGGAGTGCCTTTATCGTGGACGAGAATATTACCACCAAATCATACATTTCTGCAGTCGACTAAGTTCATTTTTGAAAGACGTTATACCCAATTTAATCCTTGTCCCCCAAGGGTTTGCTCGATTTGACCCGCCTCCGAAACTCTTGTTAGAATGCCCGAATATCGAGCAAATCATTGCCATCAAAGCTAGCAACTATGACGTTACGCGGGAGGGATATCGTGCGACGACTAGATTCACGCCACTTAATTCTGAGTGTTTTTTTGGCCAATCCAGTAAATGCTGCGCCCGTGGAGTGCCTACATAACGGCGAGGTGATCGGCACAAGCGGCTTTGCATCTGTCGAGAACGGACTGGTGACCTGCCAAGATCCCGTGACAAAAATCGTGATGAAAGAATCCCAGTTCAAAAACTGGATGCTGATCCAAGACAAGCTCTTCAAGAATGGCTCTCTTCAAAAAGAAACGCCCTACGATGGCATGCCTGGCCAAAATCGATATCACGGCTGGAGAAACACCTACTCTGACGGGCAAGTTATAAAAGAGGAACTTTTCGAGCATGGGTTCCTCACCCTACAAAGACTTTACCACCCGGACGGCAAACTCAAGCTAGCCACAGCGACTCTTGCCAGTGACCGGTCACAAAAAAGCCGTGTGGAATTTGACCGCGAGAGTCTCCTGACCGCGATTAACTGCAGCCGAGCGATTATTGGGCCCAAACAAACGAAGTGGTGTGGACTAGACGGCAAGGAGTCAACGGTCACAGTCTATGCGAATGGAGTTGAAAGTAAAAAGCTAACGTTCGTGGACGGTCACCTAAAAATCTACGAACATGTGGATGAACAAAAAATTGCAGCCAGTGAACCCAAACGAGAACTAACTGGCTTTGAGCGAATCCAAACAGAAAACTACTCCGATGGTCATAAAAAATCCGAGCAGCGATTTAGTGTGAATGGTAAACCAGACGGGATACAACGCTACTTTGACCGTAACTCTGAGGCGGTTGTATTTGAGGACTTATTTGATGACGGTGTACTCAAAGAAAGCCGCATTTTTTATCCAAACGGTCGCACGAAGCTTCATTTTGTCTGGGAAAAAACTTTGGGCGAGAAGAGATTTGGAAACTATCGATCTTTTTTCGGCAGTGGAGCGCTGGAGTCTCACGGTGATTGCTACGAACTAACCGAAAAAATCTGGCCTGCAACGTTTGATGCCCTACCAACATTTCTTAAAAATGGCATCACTCGTAATTGGGATGAAGATGGTGAAATTCGTGAAAAGTCTACATGGAAGGATGGAGAGCGCCACGGCGTGACCGAATACTACTTCACTCGTGCCGGGAAAACACGCATGACCAAGGCTACATACAAAAATGGCGAGAGCCAAACAGAGCAAGACTTTGTGGAAAGCGAGCGCACATGGAAACCTTTGGGGGATCGTCCGTTAAAAGTCTCAACAGCTCCGAAGACTTTACCCGCAGCGAGGCAGTAATATTTGAAAGCAGCCAACTAGCACACCCTACCCCTTCCGAGCTCCAATCGGAATGGGGAGGGTGGCTGACAATCCAACTTCAGCCGATAGCCGCGCATCTTCCGTGAATATTGTCAGGAGCGCCATCACCGGACCTGCTCCAGTACCAACGGACACTTGCCCGCCAACTACTTTACCATCCCTAGCGCGAACACCAAGCCCAGCATAGCCTGGCACGACCATCACAAACATTCCAACACCCGCCTCTAAAGACGCAGTGTAATACCGCCCTAAACGATTGTTTAGTACTAGGCCGTAACCAACGCAGCCTAATTCTCCGCAGTCTGCTCGCGCAATTCCGGCTGAAACTCCGACGCCGGCACTAGCACCAGCGGTGGCATGGGTACCAATCAACGCTAAGTTGAGCGGTTCCCTAGCCGCATAGACAGAATGATTCTGAAGACAAAAAACGAGCAAGGTCAGCAAGCATGCGCGGGCGATTAAAGTACTTAGGATGGTCATTCTAATTTGGATCCGGACTAGTGGATTGAAGCATTAGATGTTTGGCTTAAGTGGTGGGCCCACCTGGACTTGAACCAGGGACCAACCGGTTATGAGCCGGTTGCTCTAACCACTGAGCTATGAGCCCCCACCGAAATCGCGGGGCAACGTAAACCGTCACCCCGTAACCTCTGATAATTGAATCACCCCTCGATAAAGGCGCGCAGTTTTTTGCTACGACTCGGGTGACGAAGCTTACGTAATGCCTTAGCTTCAATCTGACGAATACGCTCACGCGTTACGTCAAAATTCTGTCCAACTTCTTCCAACGTATGATCACTACGCTCGGCGATACCAAAACGCATGCGAAGAACTTTTTCTTCCCTCGGCGTCAGAGTTGCCAATGCTTTGCGAGTCTGCTCAGACAAGCTGGCAGTCATGACGCTTTCGCTTGGGCTAGATTGAGATTTATCTTCAAGGAAATCACCTATGTGATTGTCTTCTTCCTCTCCGATCGGGGTCTCAAGCGAAATCGGCTCAACGGCTATTTTCAACACTTTGCGAACTTTATCGACCGACATATCCATACGTGCCGCGATCTCCTCGGGAGTCGGTTCGCGTCCCATTTCCTGCACAAGGAAACGGCTGGTACGAATCATTTTGTTGATCGTCTCAATCATGTGAACGGGGATACGAATCGTACGTGCTTGGTCAGCAATGGCCCGCGTTATCGCCTGACGAATCCACCAGGTGGCATAGGTCGAAAATTTATAACCCCGGCGATATTCGAACTTTTCGACGGCCTTCATCAAACCAATATTGCCCTCTTGAATTAGGTCGAGAAATTGAAGACCACGGTTTGTGTATTTTTTTGCAATCGATACAACTAAACGAAGGTTGGCTTCTACAAGCTCACGCTTGGCATTTTCAGCTGCCTGGTGCATCGACGCCAAATCTTTATGGGCCGACTCAAGGTCAACCAGAGTCATGTCAGTTTGCTGCAACACCCTTTGAATCGTGTCCTGGGCTGATTGGAAGTTTCTCACAATCCGCAACCACTCGCGGTCACCAGCAGAACCATAGGGCTTGGCATTACCAGTTTTGATGTAGGCACCCAAATCTTCCACATTCGTTTGCAATCGCCTTGCGTAATAGTCCATATCCTGTCGAGCTTCACGAACTGCGTTACCGTACTGGGCCATCTGGTTAATAACGCCGACCAGAATTTTGCGATTGATGTTTAAATCTTTTAATCCGCTAAAAATTCGCTCACGTATAGCTTCCAACTTAGCCGCAGCTTTTTGACTGGAGGATGCCTTCTTTGCTGCCGCCTCAAACTCATCATGTATCTTCAAGAACTCGGCCGTTTGAAGGCGTACTTTTTCAAAATGCTCCTGCTCGTTATTACTTGCTTCATCATCATCAAAGCCCTTGATGAAAGCCTTCATGCGAACTTCATTGTTAACAAAAGCTTTAGCAGTCCCGATTACAGCGTCCATCCCAATCTGGAAACTAAGTACGCGTTCGAGAATACGATTTTCTTCATTTTCAATTTTTTTAGCGATAACGACTTCGCCTTCACGAGACAGAAGTGCTACCGCACCCATCTTACGCAGGTAAATGCGTACGGGATCGTTGGACTTACCAATTGCAGCGTCCGATGCATCAAACTCGGCAGGCGCTTCAGCGGCCTCCTCTGCGTCGCCGTCTCCGGCCTCTGTATCTCCACCCAAGTCGGCGTCGTCTTCGATACCAGCTGCCATTTCATCGTCACCGGGAGCACCTTTACGAGCGCCACTGCGACGGTCTGCTACCTCAATGCCACGGTCTTGCAACGATACGATCACGTCGTCGAGAAGATCAGGGTTGATCGCGCCCTTAGGAAACGCTGCTTCAATCTCTTTAAACGCAACCGCTCCAGCCTTCTTAAATTGCTTAATTAAACCATCGATAATCTTGTGTAACTCAATGCCACCAGACTTTGCTCCGGTGATACCTGCAAGATCAAGCGATGGATTCTTTGGCGGACGACCACGACGACCTGGGACCTTAACCACAGGCGCTGGCGCACCAGGTGCTGCCGCCTTAGGAGGACGCCCCCGTCTCGGAGGACTCATCAAGGGTGCGACTGCCTCTTTGCCTGATTTCATAAGAGTTTCAGAATCCTTGACGGTCGGTTTAGCGACTGGCTGAGCTGACTTCACAGCTTTTGCAGGAGCCGATTTTAAAACGGTTGGCTTCTTTGAAAGTGCCGGCTTTACCGCCTCTTGCTTCTTGGAGTCTTTTTTTGCAGCTTTAGGTTTTAAGGGTGCTTTCTTCGCTGCCGCGGCCTTCGCGCCCGCTGACTTAGGGGGTGCTTTCTTAGACGCCGCAGCCACGGCTGGTGCTTTGGCAACAACATTCTTCTTTTTGAAGATGGCGGCTTTTTGCAACACGCTCTTAACAGCAGATTTTAAAACCTTTTTGACCGTCGATTTGGCTTGCGACTTCTTACTCACTGGCTTCACCGACTTCTTCAGAGCAGGTTTTGCCAATTTTGATTTCGATTTAAGCTTGTTTTTGGCCATGTCTCGCCTCGATCGTAAAGGGGGGCTGTCAATATTAAGCGGTCGATACTATCCCCAAACTACGAGACATGCAACAAAAACCCAAGCACAGCAAGGGTTTGCAAGATGTGTGCCTAAATTAAAATAACGCCAAAACCAGGCTAATCATTCACCCAAATTTTATACTAGAGTTCCGTCTGAATTTGCCGCTCGAGTGATGCTAAACTTTGGGTGAGGGCAACGACTTCATTGATAAAACTTGGAACCTCCCCTGGAGAGTGGGCTGCTGCGACCTGCACCTGACGCTTCAGTAGAGAAATAGACTGCTGAATATTTTGCCGTTTCTGCTCAAGTATCAGCCTCTGGAGAGCTTTTCCGCGATCTTTAGTCTGAAATGTCAGTGAGCTAAGCCCCGTAATACCCTCAACAACGCCAACCTCTTCTGCGGTAAATTCAGACATCCACTGCGACTCTGACTGTGGCGATAATCCCCTAATATGAATAGAAATAATAGTTTCTGCAAAGCGCTGCCATAGGGGTTCAAGCGCAAGTTCTCGTTTAATAAACTCAAGGATTTTGTCCGCTCCAACCTCCCCAGGTAGAGCAAAGTAAAGATGACCAAGGACACCTTTCTCGACGGGCGTTAAAGCCCTGGTCGGCATGACTGGCTGGGGAACCTCCTCAGACACTGCAGGCACCGGCGCGACCTGCCGTTCGGCCGTTTGGCGCGGAGTCCAATTTTGGCGGGCAGCACCAAACGAGAACGAGCTTAACTGCCTTCCGATAATATCGGCCGAAACTCCAGATAACCCCGAAATTCGGCTTACAAGAAAGCCCCTTTTAATGGGATCCTGAATTTTGGCCAACCAAGGTACTAATTCCGAGCTCACAATCGTCGGAATAGCCGCCTGATTGGCGCCAGCTAAACGAGATCCAATACAGAACTCAATAAGATCCACTGACTTTTTCAAAACAGTCTGCAGAGCCTCGGCACCGTTTTTCCTGACGAAGGTGTCTGGGTCATCATTACCATCAAGTTTTGCAGCTTTGACGCGAATTTCTGGAACCTCAAGGACAACTTCGATGGCCGCTAACGTGGCTTTATGGCCCGCAGCATCGCCGTCAAAAAGTACAATCACCTCTGGCGTGCGAGTTTGTTGCCAAAGTAATTTCAGCTGACGAACCGTCAACGCGGTTCCCATGGACGCAACCACCTCACTCAGACCCTCTTGCCACAAACATAGAGCATCCATGTAGCCTTCCACGATGATCGCCGAGCGCCTGTCTTTGACGGCGTCTCGAGCGTGATCCAGTCCAAACAGGACGGACGACTTATCAAATAACGGAGTCGACCCGCTATTCTTGTATTTTGCTGGATCCTGAACGGTCGTGCGCCCTCCAAATGCAATGACGCGACCCTGAGCATCACGGATTGGAATCATGATTCTGTCTCGAAAGAAATCGTAGGGGCGTCCGGTTTTTGCGCTGATGGATGCCATACTGGCACGAATCATGTCGTTCTCGCGAAAACCGAGACTTCTGAGATGCTTAACCAAACCATAGCCCTCAAGTGGGGTTAGGCCAAAGCCAAACTTCAAGATGTTTTCGTCATTAAATCCGCGCTCGCGCAGATAGTTCTTTGCTTGGTCACCCCGCGGCGATTTCAGCTCACTGACAAAGAAATCTTGAGCTGCGACGAGAATCTGACTCAGTGCCAGCTGCTCGCCACGACGCCTTTTGACGCTATCGGGCTCGTCGAGCTCCGGAGCTTCAATGCCGTACTTCACCGATAGAAACCGGAGGGATTCAATAAATGAGATATCCCTAGTTTTTCGCACGAATGTTATGGCATCACCCGACTCTTTGCATCCAAAGCAGTAGTAGTGATTGTCTGGATAGATGTGGAAACTCGGAGATTTTTCCGCGTGGAAAGGACAGCAAGCCGTGATGCTTGGGCCTCGGCGCACCAAGGACACCGTTTCCCCAATCAGTTGATCGAGGGGAACCCGCATCTTAATTCTATTTTTGACATCGTCTAACGAGGCTGCCATGGTCACCTGTTACTGGATGATCTGTCCGCACGATTGTTGCTTCACTTGAATTCACCAGAATAAACCACAAAAAAGAACCCGCTGTCACGCATGGACAGCGGGTCAATATCGAAAACAAGTGATTTTTAGAATTTACGGCTTTTCTTGGCGGCTCGCTTACGAGCTGCTACCGACTTCTTCTTGAGACGGACCGATGGCTTTTCATAATGTTCGCGCTTACGAACATCACTTAAAATCCCGCCCTTCTCACACTGCTTCTTGAATCGTCTTAGAGCCGATTCAAAAGCCTCGCCTTCACGTAGTCTGATTCCTGGCATTAAAAAATCACCACCCTTCAAGGTTTACTGTCGAGCAAGGTTCCTCGCCCGAAGATCACCGTATTCGCATAAATTGCGGATATTAGCCAGTAATAAATACTCTGGCACGTTGGGTGAGCCCTTGACCGTATGAATCACAGCAACGAAACGATGCTGTCTAGGTAACTCGCAGATATTCCTGGGATCTCGTTCCTTATCAACCTCCTTAAATGGGGTTGAGGAGATAAAGACCGTTTGGACATCTTTACTATAGGCCTTGAAATCAGGGCCCAGCTTGCGACTAACTTCTGCCACCAGCTCTGGCGTTGTGATGCTTTTTTGACCTTGCCTGTAGTAGGCAATTCCAAAATAGGGTGTTGCCGACTGACTTTTTTCATCCGGAAGATAGAACAAATTAATGCCCGCAAAAATTTTCCCGGAAGTCGCCTCAAACTCACAGGCCGCCGATGGAAAGTAAACGATTGATTGATCTGTTTTAGGGTCCCCGAAAACCCGTCCAAAGGCCGCCACATCAGCGTGTTTAGTATTTTTGGCTGGTTTTGATACTGCCGAAGAGAGACTTTTAAGAAACTTAGCTTGGTCGGGTCCGCTCAGGAACATTTTCGGATGATTGCCGAAGAGAATATGCTGTGCTTTTTTAGGTATGTCGGCCAAGGCCATTTGAAGCTTTCGACAATCGTAATTTGGCACCTGCATGCCCGAAACTTTCATCGGCCGATTCAACCCCACCCCTGCGAAAACGGCCTGCCCGGCACTCACGTAAATCGGCGCTGGCTGGGCCGGGTCGAAGCTTGCAGCAGCCAGAATCTGCTTACAGCGATTGACTTCAGCCACGCTGATATCGCGACCTTTGGCCGACTTGAGTAAGTTCTTCTTACACTCTTGAAACAGCCCTGCGGCAGGGAAGCGGTCCGTACAACGTCCAAATTCAGCAGGAAGATCTTCAATGCGAAGTTTGCCGGACTTGACGGCCGCAGTGGCCCGTGACGTACATTCATTATAGCTTTGCTGGGCCTTTTGGGCCCTCCCGGCCCCAGCTTGCGGTGTCGCCAATGCGTCTGCACGACCAGAACCTTGAGCAGAAGCCTGCGAGGCAATGCCGAACAAGACAAGAATACTAACGACCCTGACAGAGCGGTAAATAGATATTTTTATTGCGCAACTCATCCCTAAAGTGTACGGGAAAGAGCACTGGATGGGCAACATTTTACTACAGTGCCGGAGGATCAAAATGCCTTCATTCGACATAGTCAGCGAGCTTGACCTCATGGAAGTCGAGAACGCCGTCAACCAGGCCGCAAAAGAGATCGAACAGCGCTTTGATTTCCGTGGTGGCAAGTCGTCAATCGAACTGGACAAGGGTGGCCGTAAAATAAAAATAATGGCCGATGACGACATGAAGCTTCGAAGCATTCACCAGATCCTTCACCAGAAACTTGCCAAAAGAAACATTGACTTAAGGGGGCTCAAATATAACGCCGAGGAGCAGGCCTCTGGTAACATGATCCGCCAGATTGTAGATTTGAAGGCCGCCCTCGATAAAGAGGAGATTAAAGAGGTCAATAAACTCATAAAGGACTCAAAACTGAAGGTAACGACTGAAACACAGGGTGATCAACTTCGCGTCACAAGCAAAAGCATTGACGACTTACAGTCGGTCATGAGCATGCTTCGAGGCAAAGAACTTAAGTTTCCAGTACAATTCATCAACATGAGACGCTGAATCAAAGCAGCCCAGCCGGGGAAAGTGAGAATTCTATGGGTTTCAAATGTGGCATCGTTGGTTTGCCAAACGTGGGTAAATCCACCATCTTCAATGCGCTGACAGCCGCTGGTGCTGCCTCCGCAAACTATCCATTTTGCACCATCGATCCAAACGTCGGCCGAGTTGATGTGCCTGATCAAAGGCTAGATACGATTTCTAGCATAATTAAGACCCAACGCATTGTCCCAACGGCCATGGAGTTTGTAGACATTGCGGGCTTGGTTCGTGGGGCATCCAAGGGCGAAGGCCTCGGCAACCAATTTCTTGGACACATCAGGTCCACCGATGCGATAGCACATGTCGTAAGGTGTTTTGACGATGGTGACATCGTTCACGTTGATGGCTCCGTCAACCCTGTACGTGACATCGAAACGATCGATACAGAATTGATCATGGCAGATGTGAGTACGGTTGAAGTCGCGCTGGAGCGAAACCGAAAACTGAACAAAAGCGGTAATAAGAAATTCGCTGCAATCGTTACTATGCTCGAAGCCTTGAACACACATCTTCAAGGCATAAAACCGGCCCGCATGTTTCCTGTAGAGACGTTTGTCGGAGAAATATTAGAAGTCAATGACGCCTGGCGAGATCTTCATTTGATTACAGCCAAGCCCATTCTATACGTCTGTAACGTGGAGGAATCCATGTGTGACGGAACAAAAGATAATAAATATACGCTGGCCGTCAAGGAACGAGCAAAAACTGAAAAAGCGCAGACGGTTATTATTAGCGGTAAAATCGAAGAGGAACTGATTCAGCTGGATCTCGAATCAAGAAAAGAAATGTTGGCCTCTCTCGGGGTACAAGAGCCTGGACTCAATCGTCTCATTCGCGCTGGTTACGAAACGCTCAGGCTCCAAACATACTTCACGGCTGGCGAAAAAGAGGTACACGCCTGGACAATTAACCGCGGCGATAAGGCTCCGCAGGCGGCCGGCAAAATTCACTCTGATTTTGAAAGAGGATTCATTTGCGCGGAGGTTTACTCCATTGAAGACCTCGTTCGAACCGGAAGTAAAAACAAACTAAAGGAACAGGGCCTCATACGAACTGAAGGCCGCGAGTATACCGTTAAAGACGGTGATGTCATGGAGTTCAGATTTAACGTCTGATTTTTAGCCTGTCGAAGGAGTACACAAGGATGAAAACAGCTCTTATCACTGGAGCAAGTGCCGGACTCGGGGTCGATTTTGCACACATTCTTGCCGAACGCCGAATCAATTTAATTTTAACTGCAAGAAACGAAGAGCGACTGAACGAACTGTCTCACAAGCTCACAAAAGCCCATAATATAACGTGCCATGTGATTCGTTCCGACCTCGCACATGATGGCAGCGCTAAAAAACTGATGGATGAGATTCACAACCGAAAACTCAAGGTCGACATTCTGATTAATAACGCAGGCTACGGACTGTGGGGTGCTTTTGCGTCGTCTGACTTCAAAGAAATGGCGGGGATGATTCAACTGAACGTCAACACATTAACTGAGTTGAGTCGATTGGCACTCCCCCACATGCTAGAGCAAAAGTCAGGTCATATTCTTAATGTCGCGTCAACCGCAGCGTTCCAGCCTGGTCCTTGGATGGGGGTTTACTACGCCACCAAAGCGTATGTTCTCTCATTCAGCGAAGCTCTTTCCGAGGAACTTAAAAATACAGGCGTATCCGTTACAACACTCTGTCCCGGCCCAACAAAAACAGAATTTTTTGATCGCGCTCGGATGGGTGATTCCCGAATGAAACGCATGTTATTTGCTGACTCCATGGCTTGTGCGCGAACCGGCATTGATGCCATGTTTCAGAGACGAGCTGTTGTTGTCGACGGCATGATGAACTGGGTGTTCACTCTAACGTCCAGAGTTCTTCCGAGAGCCACAATGCGGCGCGTTGCCGGCTTAATAAATGCCTCGGTATCAAACTAAAACTGCCCCCATCGGTTGTGCTTTTCTCACAACCTAAGCCGTAGGGTCGGCATGCGACTTGGCGGTTTACGCTTAGCGGGATTGGCCAAGAGATAGTGGTTATGAAACCACACATAAAGATCCAGATGATCCTGCAACCGATCATCTCGCTTACTGGTGCACCAGGTTCTCCTAAACAGCCTGTTGACGTTTGCCCGTATTGAAGCGGCCGTGTGATTAAGTGAAAACAGGGGATCAAAACCTATTTTCTTAAGCTCTCCTTGACCCACCACGCATCCTCGACGCCCCTTAACAGTGGCGTGCTGGGCTTGCGGTAGCGCAGCCTTTATTA